>Ga0208060_1000111_pt1 | contig 24994 bp, 29 predicted proteins | sample DeeseametaMP0901_FD_184200 | JGI IMG/M metagenome (GOLD analysis project Ga0208060, IMG submission 184200) | Marine microbial communities from the Deep Indian Ocean - MP0901 (SPAdes) | ecosystem: Environmental > Aquatic > Marine > Oceanic | place: East of Durban, South Africa, South Indian Ocean... | reverse complement strand
GATATTTTGGCGCGTATTAAAGCAAAACAAAATAGCTAATCAGTTAACGGAAAGACAAAAGGTAACCCACGCACTGGGTTACCTTTTTTGCTTCAACAAGGAGTCAGCCAATGTTTAACTTTTTCAAATCTAAAAAAGCCCCAGAGCGTCAGCTTACTGATCCAAGCCAATTACTCGTTGGTGATATGCTGACGGTGATTGATTCGTTCGCTTACCCAAGCTGGTTAAAAGGACAGACACTGCGTGTTATTGATGTGCAAACGTATCAGTACCAACGTAGTGCAGAGTATGAGTTGGTACTCGAGAGTGAATCTGGCCAAGTGGTTTTTTTGCAAATTGAATCAGATGACGGTGAGCAATGGGCAAATTTTGCGATCAAAATTCAACGCGACGATGTTGATGAGATTTTTACCCTTGATGAGTTCGCTCGTATTTTTGATGAAGACGAATTAACGGCGATTAATGTAAAAAATAGTCCGGAGCGTTTTAGTCACTTTTTAGCATCGAGCTACAAACAATCAGAAGCACCTTATGTGTGTTATTTCCATAATAAGGACTACCGTAATAAGCCTTTACCTCGTTATGAAGATGAAGGCGGTGAACCGTGTGAAATGATCTGTTTAAGCTCAGATGATGAATCGCATAGTTTAAATATTGAGATTTGGGAAGGCGGTGAAACAGAGGTATCACTGACGTTAACCAGACCAATTAGCGATATTGTTGACTTATTTCCTGGGGATGCCAAGTGAGTGATGCAAAAGCCAAATGGCAGCGTCAGGAGCAAGCCGTTAGAGCCACGCAAATGGCGTTTGATTTAAGCTCTGAAGTGCAAAAATCAATTAAGAAGCAAGCCATTGACCAAGAGCTTACGCCATCAGATATGATCCGTAAGATTTTGGAGCTCGACGTTAAGTCGAAAAAAACCAGACAGCGTTTATCGTTTAACTTAAATGATGAAGAGATTGCTTTATTGGCTGAGCGCTTTGGTGTTGCAGCCGATGATAAGCGTGCTGTGAAGCAGCGCGTGGCTGAATTACTCATTGAACACAGTAAAAAAAGCTAAGGTTTTGCCTTTACTTCTTTAAGCCCTTACACTGAGACTAGATGTTTTAAAGAAGTGGCATGACTGTGGATATTATTTTACTTGCGTATTTAGTTATTTTTGCATTATTTGGCACTGCAGCAAGTTACTTTGTTCGCTACATTTATGCTTACTGGGTGCATAATACAATGCAGGTTAAATACATATATAAGGCCGGGATTTGTATCATCAGCGTGGTGATAGTATCCGGCCTTATTGCATTATTTACTTAATCTCGATTGCTTGGCACTGCTGTGAAATACACAGCGATTGTACAGGCAGAACTGGTGAGCAATCGTTAACAGTTAATGCTTGATCAGATGACTTCTCAGCCGCTGTAATTCGCTCTGCAAGTTGCTCTGCTTGCTCTTGTGTGTTGTTTAACGTTGAATAAACCACATAGCGACTTGGGCCACCACATGCTCGCTCACCAACTTCTAACACTTTACATTGAAAACTCGCAGTACAGCTATTATTGCTAACGATATCGTTCAGCTGATCGTTTAAATCACCTAGATCAACGCGCGCAGAGCTACCCGACGTTGTTGTTTCGCAACCGCTTAAAGCAATGCTTGCTAACACAGTTGTGGTGATGAAAAGTTTCTTGAAAGTCGATGAACGAACCATTATTGCTTATTCCTTAGTATACACTTGCCGCTGAGCCTTCGATTCTAACACAAGTATTCTCAGAACACTGCGCACCCGGTGCGGTTAGATGCTGACAAATACTCATCATGTCGTTTGCTGCGTTAAATTGCTTTTCAAGGGCGGTGATATCTTTTGCAAGTTTTTCAACCTCAGCAGTGTCAGCTGTTTTGGTTGAATAAACAATGAAGCTACTTGGGCCGCCACAAGCACGACTACCTACAGGTAATACTTTACATTGGCTGCTGTTGTCACAGCTTGGATCATCGATTAATTGTTTAAGTTGCTCATGGGCAGAGCTAATAGTGGCTTTATCTGGGGCTGCTTTGGTCACTTCCTCAGCGTTTTTTATTTCAACGGCTTTTGGTGCCTCGACAAGTTTATTGCTGGTTGCCGTTGATTCGGCTTGCTCATTAGTTGCAGCGTCCGAGCACGCAGTTAATAACACAGGAAATAAAATTGCCAATAGTGGATAGCGCATAACATACCTAAAAATCGTTGAATAAGTACTCACTATCATACACATTGCTCAAAGCGGAGCAATAAAAACGTTTGCTTTCAGTAAGTAGCTCTGTATTCACAGAGCTACAAAAAGATAAAAGTTTATACCACTTTACAATAAGCGGGTATTACAAACCACCTTGGGTTAGTTTGGCGGGGTTCAGTAACTCGCTCAGTTCTTCGCGCGAAATATCCGTATGCTCTGCAGCAACATCAATAATAGGGCGACCTTCTTGATAAGCTAATTTGGCAATTTTTGCTGCTTTGCTATAGCCGATCACCGGATTAAGCGCGGTAACTAGAATTGGGTTTTTAGCGAGCGCTTTATCAACATTGCTTTGGTTTACTTTAAAGCTGGCAATCGCTTTATCTGCTAGTGCTTCACTACTATTTGCCAACAGTTCGATACTTTGCAAAATGTTTAAGGCAATCACAGGCAGCATTACATTGAGCTCAAAGTTACCGGCTTGACCAGCCACTGTAATGGTAGCGTCATTGCCTATTACTTGTGCGCTGACCATAGCGGCAGCTTCAGGGATCACAGGGTTTACTTTACCCGGCATAATTGATGAACCTGGCTGTAGAGCTTCAAGTTCAATTTCACCAAGACCTGCAAGTGGGCCTGAGTTCATCCAGCGCAAGTCATTGGCTATTTTCATTTGTGCTACAGCAAGTACCTTTAGCTGACCTGACAGCGCAACAATGACATCTTGTGAACCGATGTTATAAAAGAAGTTTTTACTTGGGCTAAAGCGAATACCTACATTCTCACTCAAGTGTTGGCAAAACTCACCAGCAAACGCTGGATCGGCATTAATACCAGTACCAACCGCTGTGCCACCTTGTGCAAGTTCACAAACTCGCTCGAGTGCTTGGCGAATACCAGTCATTGCATGATCCACTTGTAACTGCCATGCAGCCAGTGTTTGTGCAAAACTCACAGGCATTGCATCCATTAAATGAGTGCGACCGGTTTTAACAATATGGCCCACTTCGGCTTGTTTGTTTTGTAGGCTTTGACTGAGTTTATCGAGTTTAGGAAACAGCTCATAAATGATGTTAATAGCGCTACTTACAGCAATCGCAGTTGGGATCACATCATTTGAGCTTTGTCCCATGTTCACATCATCGTTGGGGTGAATGGTTTCGCCTGCAAATTGGCTCGCCAGCGTTGCAATGACTTCATTGGCATTCATATTTGAGCTAGTGCCAGAGCCTGTCTGAAATACATCAACAGGAAACTCTGAAAAATGTTTACCGTCAATGACCTCTTGGCATGCTTGCTCAATGGCTTTGGCTTTACCTTGGCTCAAATGGCCTAAAGCAGCATTACTTTGAGCGGCAGCTTGCTTAATGTAGGCGAGGGCGGTGATAAATTGCTTAGGCATGGCTAAGCCACTAATTTGAAAATTGTTGATAGCGCGTTGCGTTTGAGCTTGATACAACGCATTGGCAGGGACTTGTAGCTCACCCATGCTATCTGATTCGGTTCTAAATTGGCTCATAAACACTCCTAAATCGGGTTAAATTCTTGGCTGAGAAGGCACGCTTCTCGCTCCAAACTGAAATACTTTTCAATACAGTTATGAGTTTTGTAGTAACGCTTTAGCGCAAGTTGCGGTTTATAAAGCTGAGCCAAACATTGTTTACGAATTGCATTATGCACTAATGAATCACACATCTTTTCAAGTAGTTCATGAAAGGTGCGTCTTAGATACAGCTCTTGCAAAATAAAGTTGTGATGCTTTTCGTAATAGCGTGCAATGTTTAAACCCGCTTCAACATAGTTAGCAACAAGCGCAGGGGCATGTAACCCAGGTCTTTGGCAAACACATTTCATTTGCCGCTGATAATGGAGCATAGCATTGTGAGAGTGCATAGAAAAACCGATTAACTGTAATGATAATTGTTATCATTACAGTTAATCGGTTTTAGTGCAAGTCTTATATAATGAAGCTAAGACTGAATGGATTAACTGTGTGTGATTAATTGTAGCCGAGAATAAAAATCTGGTCTGTTTCATGTTTTTTCGGCGCCTGTACATTTTCTTTGTTACATTGAGAAAGAAGATCGATCACGGTTGCTCTGTCGTCACAACTTGTTAAGGCGGCTTTTTCGCTTTCAGCTCGTTCGCTGGCTGCAAGTGCTGCATCTACAGCGGTGTAGGGTGAGATATACATAATATTGCTCCTATTGATTAATTCACTTAAGAAATAGCATAAGCTGTACCAATATTGATCAATAAATTTAACTAGTTGAAAATAATGGTTTTATATTTTTAATTAATAAATTCACCGCGACTTTATTATTTATTTTTGCTTTACTGTTGTGCACTAATTACCAAACATGGTGCACTAATTTGTATGGATAAACCCTTCTCTCAAGCCTGTGAAAACAACAAATTACCTATTTTAAACGTATTAGATGCGTTCTTTTCTGATGTGACGGATGTATTAGAAGTCGGCTCAGGTACTGGGCAGCATAGTGTGCATTTTGCAACGCATTTAGCACATTTGCAGTGGCATTGTAGTGATCGCGAGGTTAATCACCCGGGGATTTTACAATGGCATCAAGAAGCTGATTTAACTAACTTGCATGCGCCACTCACACTCGACCTTAATGATCCTTGGCCGGTTGAAACAGTGAATGCCATTTTCACTGCGAATACAATGCACATTATTAGCTGGTCACTGGTGGAGCGCTTTTTCCAAGGTGTAGCAAAGCACTTAGCGCCAAAAGGTAAACTGTGTATTTATGGACCATTTAAGTACCAAGGTAAGTTTACCAGTGCCAGTAATGCTGAATTCGATGCGTTTTTAAAACAGCAAGATGCACATAGTGCAATCCGTGATTTTGAAGCGATTTGCCAACTTGCAGAGCAAGCTGGCTTAACCTTTGTTGAAGATGTGCAAATGCCAGCGAATAACCAATTATTGCTGTTTAAAAGGCAGTAAGCTTTCGCATTGGGCTTTATAGAGCGCCATATGTTGGCGTTCTCTAGTAATAAAATCACTAATGGCAGCTGCAAACTCAGTGTGTTGAATATGATGCAGTGAATAGGTATTTACGGGCTTAAAACCGCGACTTATTTTATGCTCACCTTGCGCGCCAGAATGGAACTGCTTAAGTTTGTTGGTAATGCAGTATTCAATGCCTTGGTAATAGCAAAGCTCAAAGTGCAAACTATCAAGCTCATAGTTCGTTCCCCAGTATCGACCATATAAACAATTCTGATCTTTAAAACTGAGTGTGGCGGCAATCACTTCTCCTTGATACTTAGCGAACATTAACACTAGTTTGTCGGCCATGCTTTGCTGTAATAGCTCAAAAAAGGCGGTATTCAAATAACCATTGTGGCCTGAACGCTTCAAATAGGTTTGGCGGTAAAAATGACTAAATTGCTGCATGTGCTGTTTGCTGATGTCAGCACCCTCGAGCCATTCTACGGTTATCTGTTGTTCAGTTATTTTTGCGCGTTCTTTTTTGAGCGATTTACGCTTTCTTGCGGTGAGTGAAGCTAAAAAGTCCTCAAAGTCATTATAGCTTTATTAAACCACTGAAACTGCACGCCATGACGTTGCATTACGGTGTCGCTAGTTAATGCAGTCGCTTGTTGCTGGTGGCAAAAATTTATATGCCAACCTGACCAGTCTAATTGCGCTGCCGTTGCTGTGAGTATGTGCTGAATATACGCATAGACTTCAGCGGGCTTATTGTGATTTATACTAATTCGTTGCCCTGCAATAGGTGTGAAGGGAACGCCACACAGCCATTTGGGGTAATACTCTAAGCCATGTTGTTGATAGGCTTCAGCCCAAGCCCAGTCAAATACATATTCACCATAAGAGTGGTATTTTAGATACCCGGGTAGTAAGGCTATAACCTGTTCTTGCTGGTAAATTGCTAGGTGCATAGGTTGCCAGCCCGACTCTTCACTCACACAGCCTGCTTGTTCTAAAGCCGCCAAAAAAGCGTGATCGGTAAAGGGCGTATCATAAAAAAATGACTGCCATAGAGCGGCATCAATCTCGCTTATTTGATTAAACCAGCGGTGGCTAAACTCACTCATTGTGCAGCCGATTCAATATCTTTGATAAAATCGTTGATATGCATAGCAAGCTTATCGAAATAAGGGTTAAACGTGAGTCGTGCAAAGGGTTTGTGCGCTTGTAAATTTTCGGCTGTGCGTTCATCCATCACAACGTCTTTTTGGTATTTGCAGGCTGTATAAAGCGTGTCGTCATCTAAGTAGCTTCCGCAATTGCGATACAATGCTGTGCGACCGTAGTAAGGGTTGCTGGGTTTATTAACAATACCAATATGTGACATTCCTTTGATTTTTTTACAGTCATCGGTGTCGCAGTCATCACGAATTATTTGGTAATCAGCTGGAAAGCTAGCTGGGATGTTATTGTCATCACCATAGTATACAAGCCGATCAAGCTGGTTATTCTTGCGCGTTTTTGGGTCGTGCAGCTTAGTTAAAATCTTAAAGGTCGCTTGGTTATCTATTGTGGTGTCAACATCACTAAAGGTGCTAAATATCGCTACATTAGGGAGGTGGCGATGACGTAGCTCATCAAGGCTAATACGGCTCATTGCTTCGTGACTAGCTGAGGCTGCACTAAATGGAAACGACTCATACTTGGCAAAATCAAGGTCCGCGTCTTTATCAATCCAATTCACAAATGGAATCGCATCGACCCATTTCGCTAGCCAACCGTTTTTATTGTGTGGCTCGCTTGCGGGTGAAAACAACATAGCAGCCGTAATTTTATTATCGACTGGGCCTTGAGTTAAGTAATCAATAACCAGTGCAGCACCGGTTGAGTAGCCCCCTAATATCACCTGATCAAAGTCTTTTAATGCGCGCTCAATGGCATACACGCTAGCCTTTTGCCAATCATCGGCATCGATGTCTCTAAGTGCTGCAGGAGCGGTACCATGCCCAGGGAGTAAAATTGTGCGTACCGTATAACCTTGTTGATAATACACTTGTGCAAGGTCGTGATAGGTAAAGGGTGAGTCGGTTAAACCGTGGATCAAGAGCACCGCTTTACGGCTATCGGCCTGTTTAAGTTCAAATGGGCTTATTAAATCAGCAACAGTTGCGTTAGCTGGTCGAGCGTCTTGTGCAACAAGTTGCTGATAGGTGTCTGTGTAAACAGGGCATGGCAAATTAGCACGCGGATTTTCGCTACTAATTTGCAGGTACGCAGCGGTTAAATAGTCACTAAATGCTTGCTCGATATTATAGCTAAAGGTGCTATGGCTGCGTGGTAATGGCTCTCTAAACAGCCCTTCGCGCTTACTTTTCATCATCAGTTCTTGGTCTTCAAGCTGAGTAAGGCAGGTTTGTTGCTGTGCCATTAATGAGCTGCTAAATAGACCACTGATGGCCCAAGAGATAGCAACTAAGTTGATGAATTTCATATTTTAAGCATCCTTTTAAAGCCTGTTTTTAGCTTATCGAGTTATGTTTTATTTGCAAGCAAGGTGCGTCAAGCAAGCGGTAAATGACGCTTAGTGAACGCTTGTTTTAAGACCACTGTCGATTCGATGTTAGCAATACAATCAATACTACCTAATTTATGTTTCACAAAGCTTTCATAGCTTTCTAAATCTGCGGCAACGATCTTCAGCAGGTAATCATAACTGCCTGAAATAACAGAACACTCAAGCACATGTTCTAGCTTCTCAACCTGCTGTTCAAATTGCTCAGCAGCGGCAACAGAGTTTTGGTTTAAGCGCACAAAGGCATAAACAGACACATTTAAATCAACGGCTTTAGGATTGATGGCAGCATGGTAACCACTGATCACATTTGCTGATTCGAGCTTTTTAATGCGGCGAAGGCAAGGGGTATCTGACAGGCTAACAGACTGGGCCAGCTCCGAGACAGAAGTTCTCGCATTATCTTGTAAAGCATTAAGTAATTGTTGGTCTTTTTTATCTAATTTCATTTTTATTTGAGTGATTTTCACTAATCTAGATGGATTCTAGTCTATATTTTGGCGATTAGCACTCATTGAACTCTGTTAACATTATCGCAATATAATTATTTTGGAGTGAGCCTGTGACTGAGAACACCAAGGCATTTGATAGCTGGCTTCGCACCCGTTTTGTTGAGATCAACAGCGAATTAGAAAAACTATATTGGCAACAAGACGATAAAGCGAATGTAGAGGGTGTCGGTGAGCACCTTAAACGTCAATTAGAGCAAGAAGGTAATGAGCATATTCGTGCTTTACTGGCTGAGGGCAATACCGATGAAGGCTTTGATAACGCCTTCGATTTATTAGGTAATGTTGGTTTGTATATGGCGGCATGCCGTCGACATGAAATCACTGAGCCTTCTCGTGAAACAAGTTCACCGCTTGTTGAAGCCTCTGCGTTGGCAATGCACATTGGTGCATCTATTGGTGTAACCCCGCGTTTTGCAACGGCGCATTTAACCACCCACAATAAAGCGGTTGATGGTTTGTATAAGCGCTTTACTGACCTTGAAGATGAGAAAATCTTTGTCGATTACAACACTAAGGGCATTTTAGCGTATAAGCGAGCGGCAGATGCTTTATTAAAAATTCAGCCATTAGGGATATCGCACCCTATCACGGCTGATTTACTCACAGTAGCAAAACAAGCGCTGCTTGATGTGATTGAGTCGAACAATACGCTATACAACAAGCTCGACACAGACCGCTTTTTCTATTGTGTACGTCCGTATTACAAGCCGTATCGAGTAGGTAAAGAGGTATATCGAGGTGCGAATGCCGGTGATTTTGCGGGCATTAATGTCATCGATTTATTACTTGGTCTTTGCTTTGCTAATGAACCTAGTTACTCGCAAATGCTGGTGGATAAATTCTTGTATATGATGCCTGAAGATCAGCAGATCCTGCGTGAAAGCATGCGTATGACAAGTATTATGGATGACTTCTTAGCTGCAGAAACTGAGCGTGATAGCGAATGGTTACAAACTAACTTAAAGCTGTTCATTCAAGTGTGTAAACTGCATGGTGATACTGCCATTGGCCACCATAATCAATTGGTCAGTAAATACATTGCGCAGCCTTCACAGCAAATGCAGCAACAACATATGGATAAAGTCACAGCCAGTGGGCCGCCTTTGCATGTGTTACTAAACTCACTAGAGCAGCTGCGTGATCGCCGTGCGGCAGCAAAGCGGGATGATATTCGCACCCGTTTCGATGACTTAACTAAGTTAAAACAGTGGATTAATTAATGAACAAAAACGATTTTGTAATTCCACAAGGCAGCTATTTGCTTAACCATTCTGTGGGGCGACCATTAAAATCTGCTGAGCAGCATTTTCATCAGCAGTTTTTTGCCGCTTGGCAAAATGAAAATAAAGAGCCATGGCAACAGTGGCTGCAAGGTGTTGAGGCGTTTACGAGTAGTCTCGCTAAATTATTTAACTCGCACAGTGAGCTATTTTGCCCACAAGTTAACTTATCGAGTGGTTTAACCAAGCTGTTGATGTCGCACCCGCGACTGCAACAAGAAAATTGCAAAGTGTTGATGGCAGAAAGTGACTTTCCAAGCATGGGTTTTGCGATGCAAAAAGCCCTACCTGAAAGTGCTGAAATCGTGTTTATTGGTAAGCATGAAGACTTAACCGATGCGCAGGTTTGGCAGTCATATTTAGCGAAAAATGATATTGATTTAGTCTTTATTAGCCATGTTTATTCAAACACGGGTCAGCAAGCGCCTATTCACGAAATTATAAATATCGCGAAACAACACAACGCATTGAGCTTACTTGATGTTGCACAGTCTGCGGGCATTTTAGAGGTCGACTTAACTAAGCTTGATGCCGATTTTATGTTGGGCTCGAGTGTCAAATGGCTATGTGGTGGACCGGGTGCTGCTTATTTATGGGTTAACCGCAAGCAGCTATCACTTTGTCAGCCACAAGATGTTGGCTGGTTTTCTCATCAAAATCCGTTTGAGTTTGATATTAAGCACTTTGCTTATCATCAAACCGCGTTGCGCTTTTGGGGCGGTACCCCTTCAGTTGCACCTTATATTTTGGCTTCGCATAGTATTAATTACTTTGCTGATCTTGGTATTGAGAAAGTACGCGCTCATAACTTAGCAATGCTCGCGCAGTTTCATGATCAATTAGCTGATTATATGCGTTCACCAATACAGGATGACAAATGTTCTGGAACAGCCATTATGCATTTTGGTGAGCAACAAGCGGCTGTAAAAGCTGCGCTTATTGCAGCGAATATTGCAGTTGATGAACGTCACTTAGGCTTAAGAGTCTCTGCTCATATTTATAATGATCAGCAGGATATCGATACTTTTATCACAACTGTGAAAAGGGCCTTATAACAAAACGCTTAATTAAGTGTTATTGCGAGTTGGTATTACGTTAAGAGCTTGTCGAGCCTTTGCTTTGACAGAACGCCAGTGCGTCATTGGTTTTTCGGGGACCAGCGCTAAAATTTGCTCAAAGTCGATGTCATCAATACTAACTTCGTTACTGTGGGCAAACATAATTCGTTTTGGTTGCAGCGCTTTTAGCATCAACAAAGAGTTTAAATACAGCTTTGGGTAAAAAACAGGAAAGGGTGGCACAAGCTGCCCTTTTACTTTTACTAATAAATCAGCAATGTAAATTCGCTCGCTAGGAATATGATACAGACTAATATCTCGGTCGGTATGACCTGGGCTATGCAGTGCTTGCCAATCGTCAAAGCCGGGTAGGGTTGCATCAGTGGCAAGGTAATAGTCAGCATCTAAATGGCGGCTGTACCAAAGATTATGGCGTTTTTTATTTAACCTACCGGCGACCCACCAAGCCAAAGCAATATCGGTTAAATGCATTAAGAAACCATCAATGCCTCTATACCATTGCCCAGGGGCGTTCGACGTCGCTATTTTTCCACCGCTTAACTTTCTTAATGCATGCGCTCCACCGGCATGATCTGGGTGCATATGGGTGACTACTATTAGTTTTAAGTCTGTGATGGGGCGCTTGAGTTGTTCGGTAATATAGTCAAATACAGTATCAACATCAGCACGGCAACAACCATCAAGTAGCATCAATTTATCTGGGTATTCAACCAAATAGATATTTTGGATATAACCTTCGAGCGTATGAATTTGCAAAACGATTGATCCCTAAACTTAATCAGCAAATGTTGTTATATCATGTCTGACCAGTTTTGGTAAGCTAGACTAATTGGATTGCGTGCCTCGCTCTTTGAGCTGTTTTTTGGTTTCTTCTAGCTGTGCTACCTGTTTTTCGAGGGGGGCGATTTGGCTTTTATAATAAGCATTAATACGTTCGCTTTGTTTGCTAATAGCATCATCAATAGACGCTGCGCCTAACCTGTTTGCGGCATCTTGTGTCATATTATTGAGTTTACCAATGCGCTCACTCTGTTGTTTTTGTAGTTCTTTAATCTCTAACTGAAGGCGGTCTATTTCGCGATCGGCTTTTTGAATTTTTAAATAATCTTCAACACTTAAGTCTGCAGGTTTTTGTGGATTTGGCGGCTGCTCTCTGGCTGGGGGTTGGTTACTTGCGGGTGGTGGTGCAATTTTTACTATTGCTGCATCTTTACCACAAGGCTGCTCTGTAAAGGTGGCAACCCCGTCAATCATGCACTTATAAATAGTGGCTTGACTGTTGGTGCTGGCAAATAGAGCAAGCGTAAAAAATGCAAAACGAAACATAGCATCACTTTGTGTAGCAAATAGATACTTAGCATGCATGAAATATAATGAGGAGTGCAAGTTTTCGGACATAAAAAAACCGCTTAAAAGCGGTTTTTAATAATAAAATGGTGGAGAAGGAGGGATTCGAACCCTCGATAGAGCTACAAACCCTATACTCCCTTAGCAGGGGAGCGCCTTCGGCCACTCGGCCACCTCTCCAGCGCATAATTCTGATTGTAATTTGCTGAAATAAATCAACAAATAAAAATAAGTGGTGGAGAGATAGGGATTTGAACCCTAGAGGGGCTACAAACCCCTGCCGGTTTTCAAGACCGGTGCATTCGACCACTCTGCCATCTCTCCACATCGTGATGCGAGAATAATACTTAGCTGAATCGGCTGTGTAAATAGGAAAAAGTTTGTTTGCTTGTTTTTTGAGCGTAAAGAGGGAGTTTTTTGTAAAAAGGTTTAATTAATTGCTGTTTTTAACTTAAAAGAAAGGGGTTGGAGCAGTAAACGGAGGAGCTAAAGAAGGATCTTCGTTAGTGGTTGGGTGTTTACTGCACCGATAAAGTAACCATGGTTGGGGATTACTTGTGTTGTACTGCGCCGCCAAGAGCTAACTTTTTGCCGTAGCGATTTAGTTTTGCCAACATTTTTGCTTTGCGGTTTGTTGGTTTTACGGCAACATGATTTGCAGCGTTTTGGTTTAATGTATTAATTGGGTTCATTACTTTGCTCCGGGTTGTGTTTGGTTGAAAACGTGAGTATTTTGCAATCAAACTGAACAAAAATAAAACGATAAAAATTGAGTCTGTCGGATAACTTTTTCTAATCCGAAAGTCTTTTATTAACATGGGGTTAAGTTTTTAAATACACATTGCGCTGCATGCTTATGCAATTGTGTTTGCATTGAAGTATAAGTAAATAAAGGTTTTTAGCTTTTGGTGTTTTTATTTATGCGTTTTTAGAGTGAGAAAGTGACTAATTATTCAGATTAATATAATTTGAACGAGCGTGGTGTTTTTGCCATGCAAGAAAAGAAGTAACCGTTGATGTTGATAATAATAAAGCCAAGTGACAAAAAAAATCATAAAAACAGTGTTGATTGGCTACTAAAAGAATGTAAAAAAAGACAGATTGAGCCTGAATTGTATTTAACCACAGGCAAGTTTGAGAATGATTGCGCTGATATTGCGCATTTGGCTAAAAACCAGAGTCAAGTTGTGGTGATTGGTGGTGATGGGACGCTGCATTTAGCCGTTAATGCATTAATGTCGAGTCGCTGTTCTATCGCGTTAATTCCAGCAGGCACAGGAAATGATTTTGCGCGTGGCTTTGCGTGTAAAAAACAGGCTTGGTATGAGGCTGTTTTTAATAGCCGTACAGAATTAATCGATGTTGGACAAATCAATCAGCGCTATTTTATTAATGTGGCGGGAATAGGGTTTGACGCTGAAGTCGTGACGCAACTAAATAAAGCCGGAAGTTTTAGCTCGTTTGGCTACACTTGGCAGGGCATCAAACAGCTATTTTCATTTCGGGCACGCTCACTTAAGGGGGAGTTTAATGGTAAAGCACTCAACTACAGTAATTTAGCGACGATTTTTGCTAATCATCATTATTTTGGTGGTGGCTTAAAGATTGCCCCTCGGGCAAAGTTAAATGATGGTCAGCTTGATTGCTACTGCATGCCAGCTGGCGGTTTATTGAAAAACCTGATCAGCTTTTTGTATTTACTGCTCGTAAAGCATCATAGTTTGCACGCGCTGGAATATACCCAGTTAACGACTGCCGAGATCACCACGAAAGGACTGGCTATAGAAGCCGATGGTGAGCTCGTTGGTTTTACTCCGGCTAAAGTTAAGATTCACAAACAAGCACTTCGTTTTCATGTGCCATAAAAAAGCGCCGGCAAAATTTGCCAGCGCTTGGTGTTAGAGGCGACATAGTCACTTCTAACTGGGGACGGAGCTTTTTTGCTGCAGATTACGTGCAGCAAAAAATGCTTTAATTTGTCGAGTTGGAGTCAGCACGATAGCATTACCGAATAACACTAGGCTAAAACCCATAAAGGTATTTGCTTGCCATTCAAATCCTTCAAATAAGGTACTTAAGACCACTGCAACCAGTGGGAATAATACGATTACATAGCTTGCTCGCTCAGGGCCGATATTTTTAAGTAGCGCGAAGTAACAAGCAAATGCGATTACGGTACCAAATACTGCTAAATAGAAGAGCGATACCCAATAGCTGGTTGGGGCATTCAATGTCAGCTCAACGTCGCTTACTAAAACATAAGCTGCTAGCCCTAAAGCGCTGTACAACATACCCCAGGCATTGCCTTGAAGTACGCCAATATTACACTGAGAGTTTCGAACACTGACCATATTCCCCAATGAAGCCACAAAGGTCCCAGACAGCGCAAGTAGTAACCCGACCAACGCACCATTACTCAAGTCGAATTGCTGAATTTGTGGCCAAAACAAGCTGGCAATACCCATTACACCGAGTAAAGCACCAAAGTAAATTCGTTTCGCAATTGGTTTTGCGAAGAACAAGCGGGTGTTAATAATGTTCATTAATAGCAACATCGAAAAGGCAATTGAGGCCATTGCTGAGGTGAGATAGTTCTGCGCCCAATACAGCACTAAATAATTTAAACCAAAGTTAAATAAAGCCAATAATGCAAAAAATCCGTGATCGCGCAGTGAATATTGCATAGGGAGTTTTTTTACCAGCACAAAGGCCCACATTAAAATGGCTGCAATGGCAAAGCGATAAAATAAAGAGACCTCAACAGCAACATCACCCAGTTGAAACTCAATAGCTAGCCAAGTCGATCCCCAGATCAGTACTGTAGCAAGGTAGAGAGCGGCGCTTTTCATAGTTAGTACCCAAAAATTGAAAGTATGTTCATTTTAATCCTCTTCTGTATACTTAACATATACAGAAAACTAGAAATGCAACCTATACAGTTTGGTGGGCTATGTCACAAGTTATCAGTCGTAGTAACAGTGAGTTCTTATATCAACAAGTTATTCAGCTAGTTAGAGATCTTTGCTTGCAAGGTTCGTTATTACCGGGTGAAAAGTTACCTTCGCTCAGAAAAATGGCAGACAAGCTCAACATCAGTATTCCTACTGTAAAGCAAGCGTATCAATTACTTGAAGGGCAAGGGCTGATCGAAGCCAGAGAAAAGTCAGGGTACTTTTTAAAGTCATCACAGTTAAATCAGTCTCGACCAAAGCGAGTTAGGCTCAGTCGAGAGCCTACCACAGTCAATAAGCAAGGCTTGATTGAGCAAGTCTACAGCGCTATCCACAAAGCTAATGTGGTGCCATTTGGTATCGCCAACCCTGTGGCTGCTGCACCGACAGATAAAGCGCTGGCACGAACAATGCGCCGAGTCATGACATTAGCTGGCGCATCGGCAATTAATTACGGGCCGATGGATGGCTTTGCACCACTTAAAAAACAGCTCATTCATCGCTATCTGGACTTTGGTATTGGGGTTGATAGCGATGAATTAGTGATCACCAATGGTGCTCAAGAGGCGTTGGCGATTGCCCTTAAATGTGTGGCTAAACCCGGTGATGTTATTGCTATCGAGTCGCCTTGTTATTTTGGCATTATCGAATTAATTGAAAGCTTAGGCTTAAAGGCTCTGGAAATACCGCTGTGCCCCGATGAAGGAATATGGCTAGATGATTTGGCTCAAGCACTCGATGAGCATGATATAAAAGCCTGTGTGTTTTCAACCTCATTAAATAACCCAGTTGGCAGTTTTATGCCTGATGCCAAGCGTGAGCAATTAGTGGCACTTTTAGAGCAGCGTGACGTGGTGCTTATTGAGGATGATGTTTATGGCGACTTACATTTTACAGCTAAGCGCGCCACGCCTGCACAAGCTTATTCAAAAAAGGGCTTAGTGATCACCTGCGCGTCGTTTTCAAAAACAGCCGCACCTAGTTACCGCATTGGTTGGATCATTGCCGGTAAGTTTGCAGAACAAGCAAGGCGACACAAACGCGCGCTTAGTTGCTCTGCGCCACTTATAAACCAGTGGACCTTGTATGAGTTTATAGCTAGCGGTGAGTACGACCGTAACATTCGTTTGCTTAGACAGCGCTTAAGTACCAATAAAGAACGTATGATTTGGTGCCTGCAGCAATATATGCCAAGTTGTGCGCGTATAAGTAACCCGCAAGGGGGCTGTGTTATCTGGGTTGACCTTGGTAGCCAATATGATGCGGTAAAGTTATTTCATCTGGCACTAGAGGCGGGGATCAGTATTACTCCGGGGTTGATATTCTCAGCGGGTAAAAAGTACCGTAGCTGTTTTCGTTTAAGTTATGGCTTGCCTTGGTCTGAAAACTTAGAGCAGGCGATTAAAACGTTATCGCAATTGACTGTGCTGGCCAAAAAATAAAAAAGCGCAGAGCAAGCTCTGCGCGAAAGGACCAATTGTTTTGGTTCAGGGATGTTAATTAGTCAATTACTCTGCATTCTGTTTGAAAGTAAATAGTTGGTACTCTTTTAGTTGTGGTACTAGTACCACTAATTCTTGTTCTTTATGAGCGATATCTGCAAAGCTGCCGCATAATGCATCTGCACGTTCTTCAAGTTGAGCTGCCTGTGTTTCTACGCGTGCTTCTATTTGTGCGCCCATGTTTTCCATACGTTGCTCAAACTCATCCATGTCGCCACCTGAACCTAAAAGCTCAGAACCTAGCGCAATTAAAATGCTGCCCATTGATTGCATCATGGCTGACTCGACAGCCGATTCGATTTGCTCATCGAATTGGTCTTCAAAGTTTTGGCCAAATTTTTCGAAATTTTGCTGACCCATGGTAAACGCACCTTGCTGATAGAAGGCGTTTTGCACTTCTACACTGATATCGTCCATTAATTCTGAAATGTCGCTTAGGCCATCAATATTGAAAGCATTTGATACTTCTTCAATTGCTACGCCTGCTATTTTTACGCCATCAAGTGCGATATTGGCGACTTCAGGAAGTTGGCTGCGTAAGCTGTCTGAGTAATCTGCAATTGCTTGCTGTTGTGAAGCATCAAGCGATACGCCTTGACCATCGATATATAAAGTGTGCTGATCGATGATTTTCATAGTGCGATTATCGGCTGTGTATACTTCTAACTCGCTTGGTGTGATGCGTACATCATTTATAAATTCAACATCACACTGCTCACCGCTGAATGAAATATTTGTATCATTATCGTTATGAGCCATTGCGCTGGTAGCGATAAATAAAGAACTTACTAACAATAACTTTTTCATTTTTTTCTTTCCTGTTTGAAATGACACAAATACATAATCAAATTGAATGCCATAATTTATAAGTTCAATTAATTCAATGGTTTGATGTGTTTTTATGATTTTTTGAAAATTGCGGTCAATAATTTTTTAACCACTTTTTAGTCAAATTAACTAAAAAATACACATGCATAAATGACTCTTATCGAAACGATAAAAAACTCTCACTTTTCAGAAATCAAATTTAGCGCTATTTATTCACAATATTGACATATGACCTATTTAGCATGGGTGTATGGCTTTATTTTGGTGGTTTTTTAGATACTAAATTACTACTGAGCTTTTTAATCTTTGCCAATTCATCGAGCAAATTTTAATCTCAAGAATTGGTCTCAAACACTTTATGGAGTGGGTTGTGGGTAAGACATTTAGTTATGACGCGCTAGATGACGATTTTGTTGAAGACGAGTACGAAATGGTCGGGCGTAATCAACACGACAAGAAAAAGCAACGCGTTAAGAAGAAGTTGGAAGACTATCTTGAACAAAAACGCTTGCGTAGAAACTTAGGCGATGACGACTTTGACGAGTACTTGAACGACTAAGCATAAATTTAGATAAAGAGGCAATTTGCCTCTTTATTGCTTTTAGACTTTGTTATTTGCCCAGTGCAGCTGCGATGTCTGATTCGAGCTGTTCAGGCTTTGTGAGTGGCGCATATCGCTTAATTGCTTTGCCATCTTTACCAATTAAAAATTTGGTGAAGTTCCATTTTATTTTGCGGGTGATAAAGCCCGGTAACTCTGATTTTAGGTATCTAAAAACAGGGTGAGCATGTTCGCCATTCACATCGACTTTGCTCATCATTAAAAAGCTAACGCCGTAGTTAATGAGGCAGCCTTCTTTAATTTCCTTCGCGTCCCCAGGCTCTTGTTTACCAAATTGGTTACAAGGAAAACCAATTATTACTAAGCCTTGCTCATGATACTTTTCATGCAGTGCTTGTAAGCCTTCATATTGTGGAGTGAAGCCACATTTACTTGCAGTGTTTACAACAAGTACGACCTTGTTTTCAAAATCAGAAAAGTCAACGGTTTGGCCTTGTAGGCTGGTAGCTGAGAGTTGGTGAAATTCGCTCATAGTGATAACTTTTTATTATTGTTGCATTGATTCTAACTTGCTTGGCATTTTTCTAAAAGGGTAAATTTTAATCAGCGGCTTTTCTTACTTGGGGATAAGCATCGCAGCTAACTTAAAATTATAAATAATCCCATTCCTGCCAGTGTTGTGTAGTATATATTATGTGTTTTATAGGCCACGATAACAGACACAACAGCAGCACTTAGGTAAGGATTTTGCCAATCTAGATTTATCCCTTCGTCATTAATAAACACAATGGGCACCCAAATTGCGGTGAGTACGGCAGGGGCGCTAAAACTTAAAAATTGCTGCATTTTCGGGCCAACTTTAAATGGTAATGCGCGGTGTAAAAATAAGTAACGTGTGAAGAAGGTGATACACGCCATTAATAAAATGGTGATCATCATTGTGTATGCTCCTCTTTTGCTTGCCAGCGACTAATTAGATAACCCACTGTCATAGCGATAAGAGCCGCGGTGACAAGCCAAAGTTGAAAGCCCTGACTTTTTAATAGCGTTGCAACAACGCCTGCGGTGATCACAGTAGCCAGTGTTGCAAAGTTCTTTACACTCGGAATAACTAAAGCAATAAACGTGGCAGCGATGGCAAAATCAAGACCTAGGTGTGTTAAATCGGGAAGGAGGCTTCCTGCGACAATACCTAGCAAGGTCCAGATATTCCATGCAATATAAAAACTAAAACCGGCACTGAGTGCATAAATAAGGCGTACTTTCGTTCGGTACGCTTTGCGATGGTGCGAAAAAGCAAATAATTCATCGGTTAGTACAAAACTCACTGGCAGTCGCCAACGAAAGGGTTGATCTATGACTTTGTGGCGAATAGCTAAACCATATAAAAAGTGCCGTGAGCTAATAATGAGTGTGGTAAATAAAATAGTTAAAAGCGGCGTATTGCCTGCCATTAATTCAATCGCAACGAGCTGTGCTGAACCTGCAAATACCAACAACGACATAGCTTGTGTTTCTAGGGCACTGAAGCCATTTTGAACAGCTAACGAGCCACATAAAATTCCCCAAGGTAACACCGCAAGGCATAAGGGGAGCATGTCGAAAAATCCTTTTAGCAAGGCTCTTATTGTTGATTTATGCATCTTATCGCTCATGTTTGTTGTTATGGCTCAGATCAAAACAGCTGAAATAGAGGTGTGTCAAAATAACTGAAGTTTGCAATAATGTATAGCCGAGCCTGTTGCTGAAATCATTAGCATCTTTTAAAGGGAAAGTTACAATGTCAAAAGTTAAAGTATGGGATGGCTTTATAAGAAGCTTCCATTGGTTATTAGTTGCCGCCATCGCAACACTCTATTTTAGTGCTGAAGAAGGTATGTTGGAGCTGCATTTTACTGCAGGCTACTTCACTCTAGCGCTTATTATTACACGTCTTGTTTGGGGCATTATTGGTAGTAAAACGGCAAAGCTCTCTGCACTTATTCACTCTCCTGTTGCTGCAATTAAGTCATTTACAAGCAATGAACATAAAGCGGGTCATGGCGCAGCGGGTAGTTATATGGTGATAGCCTTTTTTGCGCTACTCATCGTACAGTTAACCTCTGGCTTAATGACCAGTGACGATATTTTAACGGATGGCCCGCTGGTGGCGCATGTATCCTCAGATACCGTAGAGTTTGCCGGTTGGCTCCATCATTTAAACTTTGACATCTTGTTGTATGCCATTGTGTTGCATGTATTAGCGATTGTGATTTACCGCATTAAGGGAAAAAACTTAGTGAAACCTATGCTAACGGGTAATAGTGAGCAAGTTGCGGTTACTGAGCCTGTTACTAAATCACCGTTGATAGCTTTTGTTATTTTTGCAGTGTGCTTAGTGGTGCTATTTACGACTTGGGGTGCAGAGCCGCTCAGCTATTTGCTTGGCTAGGTAATCTAATACCAATCCGCAATAATACTTAATCATTTTGAGGGATAAAACCTGTCGCTACCTGCGTTAAAAATTTCTGATTTAGAACAAACTAAATAACGAAATTTTTGCCTTGCTATCAACGAGGTTCTATTGCCTCAAAATAGACCACTTAATTAAGCGAATTGGTATAAGACATTAAAAAAGGCGCTAATAAGCGCCTTTTTAGTTTAAATTTTTAACTAGTCTTTGAAAGACTTATGGCAATCTTTACAGCCTTTAGCCCAAGCGCCAAATGCTTTGCCGATTACTTTCTTATCGCCACTTTGCGCTGCAACTGCTAGCTCATCAGCATATTGTTGGAAAGCAACTGCTTTTTTCATAAAGGTTTCGTTGTCGCTCCATACAGCTGCAAGCGCAGATGTATCACCCTTATCAGAACCCGCTACGAAAGCTTCCCAAGGCATTTTAGATAATGCCGCTGCATTGTTAGCACGCTTTTGAAAACGTTCTGCATCAAAAGGTACTTTCCCTTTTAGCATATCGCCCATGTCACCAATTTGTACGCGGATCATTGAAAATGCTGCCTGACGATACTCGATTGCATCGCTTGGCTCTTCAAATACAGAATTTGCTGAAGCGCCTAGTGCCATTGTTGAAAGCATTGCACCCACTACTAATTGTTTTAATTTCATTCCTTTTGCCCCTTAAGATGTCATAAAAGTAAACTAACTGAGTTTTATCTTAGCTCAATATAATATTCAAGTGTATTGCGGTTAATCTTAACTTAAGTTTAATTTAATCATTTATATCAATATCAGCGAAGATCATGCCGCGGCGCATGCTTCTTGTTGCTAAGAAAACCTCGCATAGTAAAGATAAAAATCCACATATCAAAAGCGCCATAGCAGCCACAAAGCAGCTAGCAATTGTCACGCTCAAGTTGATAGATTGAATATGCGATAAAAATAGACACATAACCACAGCACATACTAATAAAGCACTGAGTACACTTAGACTAAATGCAATATGGATGCAGCGAGAGCGTTTCAACAGTGCCCTTAGCTCCGTTGTTAATGACTTATTGAAGTCTTCATCCGTACTGACTTTAAGCTTGCGTTCTAACTGCCGCGCTCGATCGGTAATACGCGCCAAGCGGTTGGAAAGCACGCCTAACGTTGCTGCAATACCGGTAATTAAAAAGACGGGTGCAACAGCCGTTTGAATCACCTTTGCCATGGTAAGAATGTTGATAACTTCTGAATTCATTTTCAATACTCTATTTACTAAAACTCAACACACTGTTCATTTACAAACGTTTACAACTCTAGCTTGCATCTTTAAATCATTTTAAAACAATGCGTTACTTAAACTTGGCGTTCTTTGTTTTAGCTGAATGTAATTCTTATGTAACAGAAATGTTGTTCTTGCTAGGGTTTCCGTTTTATATTGGTTCTGAAACTTTGTTTCAATCACTATTTAGACGATAACATAACATATCCCAGGGGAACCCATGTCTAAAAATCTAATAAAAAGAACTGCAGTTGCTTTGGCTGTAACCAGTGCAATGTGCGCTAGTGCACAAGCCAATGACTTTTCTAAATATAATCTTGCCGGCAAAAAATTAATCCAATCGAGCGCGGTAACTAAAAAAGAACAAAAAGCTCATCGCGAAGCTACAAGCTGGTTAATTAAGTTAAATGCTCCAGCATCAGTTAATGCTAAAACAATGGGCGCGGATGTAGCGTCAATTCAAGCGCAAGCAAAAGTAGCGCAAGCAAGCGTAGAACAAGCTATTAATAGCATGGATTTACCAGTACAAGTTGTTGCTAAAACATCAACATTAGTAAGTTCAATCGTAGTGAATGGTAACAAGCAAGATGTTGCTAAGTTACTATCGAATTCTCAAGTTGAGGGCATTTACCCAGTATACGATTATGAGTTGCATGTTGCTGACAGCGCTGACTATATTGAAGCAACGCCTTTAGTTTCTAATGGTTTAGCAACAGGTGAAGGTGTTCGCGTTGCTGTGCTTGATACAGGTATTGACTACACTCACACTGCTTTTGGCGGTGCGGGTACAGATGAAGCATATGCTGCAGCGATTGCTGACCCTGCTTCTGTAGATTGGCCACAAGGTAAGGTATTAGGCGGCTACGACTTTATTAATGATGATGCTGACCCTATCGATGTGACAACTAACCACGGTACACACGTTTCTCACTCTGTTAACGGTATCGCGCCAAACGTAGATTTATTCGTTTACTCTGTGTGTAATAGTGGCTGTCCAGGTCTTGCGCAATTATTAGCACTTGAAAGCGCAATGGATCCGAATGGTGACGGTGATATGAGCGACCGTGTTGACGTTGTAAATATGTCACTTGGTGGCGATTACGGTGATATTGCCAACGATGCTGTAGGCCTATTTATCAACCAAGCGGTTAAGCTTGGCACAAACGTTGTTATCTCTGCTGGTAATGACGGTGCATACCCGTTCATCGTTGGTGGTCCAAGTACAACTGAAAACGCTCTTTCAGTAGGTGCTATGACTCACCCTACAGGTGAAGAATCAGTTGGTAGTGGTACAGTTAATGGTGAAGAAGCGATTGTGCAACCAGCCAGCTTTGGTCCACAGATGGCATTTAGCTACACTAATGAAAACTTGGAACTTGTGTACCCAGATGCAAATCAAACGGCTTGTGAAGCGTTTGCTGACGACGTAGATTTTACAGGTAAAGGCGTTATCATCGACCGTGGTGCATGTGCATTTACAGTTAAAGTATTAGCAGCACAAGCTAAAGGCGCAGAGTTTGTTATTATTGCAAACAATAATGACGATGGCACGCCAGCACCTATGGGCGGTTCAGATCCAACTGTTACTATCCCTTCTGTAGGCGTAACGTTTGCAGCTGGTACAGCTCTAAAAGCGGGCGGTACGTTTAACCTAACAGTTGAGCGTCTTGTTATGTCTGGCGCGATTGCTGATTTCACATCGCGTGGTCCTTCAATGGGCGGGCTGTTAAAACCAGAGATTACAGCACCAGGTGTAAACATCATGACTGCTCATCCTGGTCTTGGTGATGGTCTTACTGGCGCAACAGGTACTTCATTCTCGGGCCCAATTACTGCTGGTGCGGTGAGCTTATTAAAAGAAGCGCTGCCAGAGCGTAACGCGTTTGAAATTAAAGCGACGTTAATGAACACGGCAAACCTAAATGTAACTATGGAGCCGTTAGCGATTAACCCAGACGCTGAGCTTGCACCAATTAGTTATATCGGTGCGGGTCTTGTTGATGTAAACAAAGCGGCTAACTTACCAGTTGCTGCATGGGCTGCAGATACTAAACAAGCTGCTCTTTCGTTTGGTTTAGTAAACGCATCAGAAACCGTTGAGCTTACTAAAACAGTTCAAGTTAAGAACTTCTCTAACGAAGATCAAGTGTATACACTTTCTCTTGAGCAGCGTTATGCAGATGATGTTGAGCGTGGTTCATTCTCACTTGACTACCCAGAGTCAATTACAGTGCCAGCAGGTCAAACAATGTCATTTGACGTGACAGCGACGATTGATCCTGCAACTTTACCTGAGTGGATTTTAACTGAGGAAAATATTGGTTCTCAAGATGCTACGGCTGACTTAACTAACCTAGAGCTTGATGGTGCGCTAATTTTCTCTGATGGCAGCGATGAAGCATTCCACCTTGTTTATCACGTATTACCAAAAGCAAATGCGGCAATGAGCTTCATGCCAGTTGTGACTGATAACGGCGTTGCACATGAAGTAACAAACACAGGTGCGGTAGCACTTGATCCTGTATTTGCTCCTACAGTAATGACTGATGATATTGATGAAGACCAACGTTTTGACTTAGTAGGCGCATCAATCGAAACATTTGCTGTATCAGCTGAAATTTGTGAAAGCGGTTATGTAACACTTACTACATTAGTGCTAAACGAGGGAATTACTCACTCTTACGTGGGTGGTTTCATGGCTGACTTCGATATGGACCAAGATGGTGTTTACGATGTTACAGTACAAAATGGTAAGTTAGAGTGGTTCTACGATGTTGAGCCGGGCACTGCAATTACCTTTACTCACGGCTATGGTAGTGCTTCTGGTTTCTTAGATAATTATTACCAAATTATCGGTAACAACCACCTCACAATGCAAAGCTGTATTGAAGCATTTGGCCTAACAGCCGATGACATTGGTCGAGCAACTGTAGATGTTCGTTTCCGTACAGAAGAAGAAACATGGACACCAATTGCAACTGAAGAAGGTGATGTTGCAATGGGTACTTACACATTCACAGATGCATCAAGTGATGTATATGCAATGTTTGTAGATGAAGCTGGTGAAGCTGTTAGCTCAATTGAACCAGGTGCTTCAGCTACTTTATACAATGCAGGTGAAGACTTCATGATTCTTTCTGACTCGGGTTCTAAAGCGTATGCTGCAACACCTGAATCAGACTCGAATACTCCACCAGTTGTTGTTGATACTGAGTTCTCTGTTGATGAAAACACTGAAAACGGTACGGTAATTGGTACGCTAGAAGCAACTTATGGTGCTGATTTAGCAAGTCCTGTTACAGAGTTCATTGTAATTAGCTCAAGTTCAACAGCTATTTCAGTAACATCTTCAGGTGATGTTGTAGTTATGAATCAAGACGTACTTGATTATGACGCTGGTTTAACATCAATTGAACTAGAAGTTGTTGCAACTGACAGATCAGGTAATGTTTCAGAGTCTGCGATGGTAACTGTTACAGTTAACAACCT
>Ga0208060_1000097_pt1 | contig 26391 bp, 26 predicted proteins | sample DeeseametaMP0901_FD_184200 | JGI IMG/M metagenome (GOLD analysis project Ga0208060, IMG submission 184200) | Marine microbial communities from the Deep Indian Ocean - MP0901 (SPAdes) | ecosystem: Environmental > Aquatic > Marine > Oceanic | place: East of Durban, South Africa, South Indian Ocean... | reverse complement strand
TTCAAGTCCAGTACGACCCACCACATATAACAATCACTTCTAATATCTAACTTCTAATATCTAACTTCTAATATCTAACTTCTAATATCTAACTTCTAATATCTAACTTCTAATATCTAATACCAATTCGCTTAATTAAGTAGTCAATTTTGAGGCAATAAAACCTCGTTGATAGCAAGGCAAAAATTTCGTTATTTAGTTGTTCTAAATCAGAAATTTTTAACGCAGTTAGCGACAGGTTTAATCCCTCAAAATGATTAAGTATTATTTAGGATTGGTATAACTTCTAATATCTAACTTCTAATATCTAACTTCTAATATCTAACTTCTAAAGTCTATTACTCACTTCTCACTTTATTGATATAGCCCAAAGCTAAACTTTAAATCGTTGCAAAAGCTGTAATTTGCCTTGTCAGCAGCTAGACTGTTTATTATAGTCACTGTTAACAATACTCGGTCGCAAGTCTAATGCCCGCAAAGATTTTTTCGAAAGCCAAAATATTAATAGTCGAAGAGCAAGCACTTGCTCAAAGCTATATGAAGCAGTCTCTAGAGGGATTGGGGTTTCGTCAGTTGCGATTTGCAGAACACGCTATTGCTGCCAAAGAACAGTGTCAAATAGAACAGTTTGATCTCATTGTTTGTTCTTTTAATCTAAGTAAACATCAGGATGGCTATCAGCTTTATGAAGAACTTAAAGTTAAACGCCTAATTAAAAACTCCACAGGTTTTATATTTATATCTGCAGAAACCAGTGGTTCTTTGGTTCATAGTGTTTTAGAGCTGCAGCCGGATGACTTTCTTGTTAAACCTTTTACTATTTACGACTTAAAAAATAGAATTGAAAAAGTTTTATTGCGAAAGCATCATCTAAAAAATATATACCAGTTGATTGATGATGAAAACGACTCAAAAGCTATAAAGAGCATTGATCAATTACTACAAAACAAATCGAATAGTTACAGTGCGATTTTATTGAGATTAAAAGGCGATGCCCTACTTCGTTTAAACAGAAATGAACAAGCCAAAGCATTTTTCAAATCTGTGCTCGATATTCAAAAATTTACATGGGCAAAAGTTGGTTTAGTGGAAGCTTTAATTGCAAATAATGAGCATACTCTCGCTCATAGAATGTTGAGGACTATGCTACAAAGGAGTGAAACACGCTTAGTAGCTCTGGATTTACTCGGAAAGTTAGAGATAAAGCTCAATAAATTTGATGATGCACAGCTTTTTTTCAGCCAAGCTGTTGAAATTGCACCTCGCAATATCGAGAGGCAAAAAACGCTTAGCCATGTTTCATTACTTAATCATGACTACGAGAAAAATTATTTAACCCAAAAAGATATAGCTAGTTATGCTAAACACTCAATTCACGACAACCCTGATGTGTACCTAAATGCGGCTCGTGCAGGGATTGATTTTGCCTTAACGACGGATCAAACCGATCAAGTTAATCGCATTTCAAGACAAACAAATCAATATTTGAGTGATTTAAAAAAACAATTTCCGAATAGTAATAATCAAACACAAATTGATGTTCTTAACGCACGTTTACATTATTTAAAAGATGAACATCAAAAGGCTAAAGCACTTATCAATCAACTTGATGAAAGTGACACTCAGATTCGTTCTGTAGATGGAGCGCTCGATAAAGCGAAAGCGTTTCATGAGCTTGGTTTTCACCATAAAGCACAGATGCTGTTTAACCAAATAATAACTCACTGTGAACGCCACCCGTCAGTAAGCGATCCGGTGTATTTACGTTATATTCAACAACAGCAAACTGAGCGACGTGATATTAAGCTTGGCCCGAAAGAGCTCAATAACCACGCTGTAACGCAGTTTAATAAAGGCCAGCTCAATACTGCGCTTGAGGCATTCACACAAGCATTTAGAATTATGCCTAAAAATGCCAGTATTGCGTTAAATCTGCTACAGTGTTTATTTGACACAAGCAGTCAAGGGCAGTCTTTCAACTTAATGCTTGCAAGAAAGTGCTACACCCTCTTAGCGTCTCAGTCTTTAGAAGATGAACAAGCTATGAGGTTTGATAAAATAAAAGCACAAGCTGCCAAGTTAAATATCAAGCTTTCTGAATAACCCTCTTCGTGGAGCATCTTTTTGAAATTAATAAAGCATCTCCTTATTGCATCTTTCATAATTAAAAGCCCTATTTGTTCAGCTTCTGCAATGTTGCAATATTGGCAGCAAGCCAAAATAAACTGGCAAAGTGAGTCTGGTACACATATCAACATATTAGCAGATGAGCAGCCTGCATTTTTGGCCCTAAAACCATATATCCCTCTATTTGAAGAGTTAACAGGGATATCTGTAGGTTTTCATGCCTTAGAACAATCTCAAATGCGTGTTCGTCGCCACCAAGATTTAAGTATGCATACAGGCCTCTATGATGTACTGCCAATGGGTATAACCTTTTTGGGTGAAGCACAAAGTCGAGGCTGGATAGATCCCCTACAACCCTATATTGATAACCCAAAACTCACAGACAAAGCTTGGTATCAGTTAGAAGATATTAGCGAACGTAGCTTGGCTCTTTGTAAAATCAATGGCGCTTTATACTCGTTACCATTTGATTTTTCTGCACCGATTTATTTTTATCGTAAAGATCTGTTCGAGCACTTTAACTTAGCGGTACCCGACACGTACGAGCAACTACAAGAGACTAAAATTAAGCTTCAAAAGGCAATTGACCGCACCCCATCTTTAAATGGCATGCACGCATTTGCCTCCCGAACTCTGCCAGGTGCAGGATTAAACACTTGGACAGTGTTACCCATTATGCGTGCTTATGGTGCTGAAGTAATTGACGCGCAAGGTCAGTCTGTTTTTGATAGCCCTCAAACAGCACAAAGTCTGCAAGCATACCGAGACCTTGTAACGGGATTCGGCAATCCTGATAACAGTCGCTTGCTGCACTTTTATGAAATTCGTCGACTATTTAAAGAAGGTCAACTTGCTTCGGCGTTTTTAGCCTCTCATTTTTATAATGAAATAGATACCGCTGAAGAATCAGATATTTGGAATAAATGGGAAGCCGCACCGTTACCAGCCGGTCCAGTCGCCCGTGAAACATCTCCTTGGTCTTGGGCATTCGCAATTAATAACCAATCAAATCAAAAAAAAGCAGCGTGGTTATTTATTCAGTGGGCAACCAGTGAGCAAACAGCGGCATTATTAAGTACAGGCGGCTCACCGCCAAGACAAAAGGTGTGGCACGAGAAACTATTTACTCTCGTAAACAAACCAGGCTTTAATAAAGCCATGTTATGGGTATTTGAGCATGCTACTCCTGACCGTTTGCAAGCTGGGATGGTTGAGTTTCCAGTTGTCGGTGAGCTTATATCGCAAACATTTAGTCAAATTTTTTATGGAGCAGACATAAAGCAATCAATAAAAGCTACTGATGCAAAAATTAATGTTAATATGCGGGCATTACAGGCAAGGAGTGAAAATAAACAATGAGAGTCAGTATTGCTCATAAAATCCTACTCATTATTGGGTTTACTATTACGTTGATTTTAGGGGTAAGTACAACTTTACATGTTATTGAGTTAAAAGAGCAAACCTTGCTAAATATGAGTGAAAAAGCTAATGCCATCGTTTCACCTATGCTTTCAGAGATAAAGACCCTTACAAAAGACAATACAGTAGGTAGTTGGGTTTTAAAAATTCAAGGCATCACTCTTAAAGGTATTCTGGCAAATAATACATTTGATGATTTAAAGACAATCTACTTTATCGATCAGAATAACTTTATTGCCGCTCACCCTGATTACAGCAAAGTCGATACCTTAGAAACAAATCAAACGATAATAAAGCAGCTCAATCCAAAACAAAATTCTATCATCACTTTAGATCAACAATATGCTGTAGCAGTTCCAATCAATAACGCCCAAGATGAAAATATTGGCTATGTTATTGTTAGTTTTTCAGATATTGATTTAACATTAAAAACTAAATCAATTATCAGCAATGCTGTATCACTGTTCGCAATTTACTTACTTACTGCATTACTCATTGCTTATATCATTATACGCCGAATTATTTTACAGCCTATTGAGCAATTAGTTGAGTTTTCGCATGCAGTTACCACTGGCGATCTAAATTGCCCAATAAATATTAAAAGTCGTGATGAAATTGGCACTCTTGCCAGTGGTTTTAAAATGATGCGTGCTGCAGTAAGACAACAAATAAACAGCATGCATGAGCAACATAGTCAATTAGAAGAAACCGTTGCAAAACGAACTCAAGAATACTTGGATGCCAAAGAGCAAGCCGAGCAGTCAAACCAAGCTAAGAGCAGGTTCTTAGCGAATATGTCACATGAGCTAAGAACACCGCTTAATGCAGTATTAGGCTTCAGCCAATTACTCCAAGACAGTGAAACTGATAAAAATAAACGCCGCTATTTAGAAGCCATTTCGATCTCTGGCAGCTCTCTGCTAAACGTCCTCAATGATATTCTTGATTTATCTAAAATTGATGCAGGAAAAATGCAGCTGGACATGGAAAGGGTCGAAATTCCGACGATGTGCCATGAACTAAGTATGATGTTTTTGCAGCTCAGCGCTCAAAAGGATCTAGATTTACAGGTCACTTCACACCCTGAATTTAAAACCCCTGTTTTACTTGATAGCAATAAAGTTCGACAGGTACTGACAAACTTGATCAGTAATGCGATTAAATTTACCTCACATGGTAGCGTTAAAGTTCACTTTGACTTTGAAGAACGTGAAAATGATGGCCACATTAATATAAAAATTCATGTCAAAGATACTGGCAAGGGGATCCCAACCGATCAACAAGCGCTGATTTTTAATGATTTTGAGCAAGTTCAAGGGCAACGCAGTTCTGAATTTGGTGGCACTGGACTCGGTTTAGCTATATCTCATCGCTTTATAAAATTGATGGGTGGTGAACTATCTGTAATTAGTGAAAAAGATAAAGGTAGCGAGTTTATTGTATTGCTACCAAATATAGAATTTGCCGAATCAAAAACAGAGGTTAAACATCGAAATTACCCTGCTATTTCTAGCTATCATTTTAATCCAGCTCGTATATTGATAGTTGATGATATTCCATACAACCGAGAGTACTTGGAGTCATTTCTATCACGCTGGAGCTTTACAATAGATACAGCAATAAACGGTGAAGAGGCCTTGAAAAAGGTAGAAGAGAACCAACCTGATCTGATCATTATGGATCTAAAGATGCCAGTGATGGGTGGATTAGAAGCAAGTCAGCTAATTCGTAGTGATGATCGCTTTAAGCATATTCCAATCATTGCGGTTACAGCATCGGTATTAAAAGACGATAAGGCGCAATCGAGTATTTTGACAGACTACATAATTAGTAAGCCAATTCACCGTGAGCACCTTATTTTCATCATTGCCCAGTACCTAGATTAAGTATGGGTTAAACACGCATTAGTCGCGTTTTTTCATCGCTATGGCATTCATGCAATAGCGTAAACCACTTGGCGGCGGACCATCGGGGAATACATGTCCTAAATGTGCATGGCAAACATTACAAACAGCTTCAATACGCTGCATACCATGGCTAGAGTCCGCGATATAGGCAATGCTTTCAACACTGCTTGGCTGAGTAAATGAGGGCCAACCAGTGCCACTATCGAACTTTTCATCACCGTCAAATAGTAAGTTGTCACAACATACACACGCATATTGACCAGGTTCAAATATCGTACATGAATCAGAGCTGTGAGGACGTTCGGTGCCTTTTAAACGGGTTACATAGAATGCATCTTGTTCGAGCTCGGCTTGCCATTCAGATGGCGATTTTTCGACTCGACGTGGAGGTGTTGGGTTGCCGTTATGGGCAAACTCTAAAATATCTTGCCAAGTTAACATAGTGCTCCCTCAGGGTTGAATACAACAGTTGCACAGTACATCACAAGCCCTACTAAGGGCAAGCAGCATGCGTCTAGTGATTAATGTGTTTGCAGTCGGATATCTATTTGTGCACGTTCACGCTCAGAAAGTAGCTGTGCTAAATGGCTATTAATTTGGCTGCTAGCAACACTCAATACTGCAGTTATTTGCTGGTCGTTGACATCCGTTACATGGATTATACCTTCGCCGATTTCAATCTGCTTAATTTGGCCAATTAAAACAAACTCAGCTTTGCGTTTAAAATCGAATAAACCAGCCAGACTTATCAGCGCTAGCTGATTTACATCACGCTTTAGTAAATCAGTAATGGGGTTACGCGTTACAAATAACGGAGTCACTCGATATAAGCTTGATAACGTAATAAAGCCCCATAACATCACAAACAACGAAAATGCAGCACTGTGCCAAAGTGGCGTAAATACCCATAAAGCAATTAATACCAGCGCGATAGTGAGTGAAATTTTTGCTAAAAGCTTATTAATTGCCAACATATTGCAGCCCTACTTTTTTTCAATTGGATCTGGCCAATCATTAAAAAAGACCGACAGATATCTGCTTTTTAATAAATATAACAGTACCCATAACACCAGTACCATTTGACAGGCTAAAAAAAACGAAAACTGATAATGACTGTGTGCAGCCTGATAGGTTAACCAACTTAAATCTGTGATGGCACACAAAATTAATGGCCAGCGCATAAAGCGCCATATAGACGCGAGACGTTTTGCACTTTCAGCATTTTCTTGAGGTCGGCGTAAACAAAAGATCACCGCCGGTAATAAGGCGATTGCTGCTATAGCAATGGCTGTAAAGAAATCGCTTTTCGACTTAAAAAACAGCGACATGATATCTAAATCAGGGCGACGGCTGAGCGCCGCCATAATCCATATAAAGTAACTGCGTAACAACACTAACAACGTTAAATGAAACGCTACTGGGGTTCGATAAGCGCCATGTTTATCCCAGTATTCTGGCCCGTAGCGATTCATATTTGGTTCTTCTTATCGGCAATGATGCCAAGTACAAAAAACGCAGCTGTAAGTGTAAGCGCCAGCCATTTAACACCGAGTAGCATTAGCAACTTACTTAAAAATGGAGTTACAAACACCACAAGTAAGCCCATCCCAAACCCAGTGACTAGCACAAAGCAAAGCACGCGTATAATAAAGTGACGACGCGCGACAAAGCGCTTAGTCACTTTAATAATGTCGTTTGCATACAAGGATAAAAAGCACACCACCAGCAGTAATGAAATATTGTAAAGGTGTGGTTGCAGCCAGCTGCCGATTGTTAAAGCAACTGACGACAGTGCCTGCAAGAGACTATCCATTGTGCTCACTTAAAAGCGCAATAAGGTCAGCCTCAGTTAACACATCAATGCCTAGGTCTTGTGCTTTGGTTAATTTTGAGCCCGCTTTTTCACCTGCAATCAGCGCATCTGTTTTCGCCGATACACTACCCGATACTTTTGCACCTAACGCTTGTAAACGCGCTTTTGCATCATTACGGTTAAGCTCGCTTAATGTGCCAGTCAGCACGTAAGTTAAGCCTGCTAATGGCTGCGCATCGGCACTTGGCGCGGTTAATTCTGGCCAGTGAATACCTTGCTCAACTAACGCATTTACAACTGCCATATTGTGCTCTTCGCTAAAGAAGCCACGTACATGCTTGGCAACGATCTCACCCACGTCACTTACTTCAGTTAACGCATCAACGCTTGCTTGAGTGATTTTTTCTAGCGTTAAAAAGTGGTTTGCTAAGTTTTGCGCGGTTGCTTCACCCACTTCGCGAATACCTAACGAGTATAGGAATTTAGCTAAGGTTGTTTGCTTAGCATCTTGTAGTGCATTAACTAAGTTCTTAGCAGACTTAGGACCCATCCGCTCTAGGGATTCAAAATGCCCTTGTTTTAGAATAAATAAATCAGCAGGTGTTTTGATCAGTTCACGGTCAACGAGTTGATCAACAATTTTGTCGCCTAAACCATCAACATCAAGGGCTTTACGTGACGCAAAATGTTTAATTGCTTGCTTACGCTGCGCTTGGCACACTAAACCACCAGTACAACGGGCAACCGCTTCACCTTCAATGCGCTCCACATGTGAGTCACAAATTGGGCAGGTAGCAGGAAATTCAATGTCTTTCGCATCGTCAGGGCGACGCTCAAGGACAACTTGGGTAATTTGTGGAATAACATCACCCGCACGGCGAATAATCACAGTATCGCCAATTTTAACGCCTAAACGGGCAATTTCATCACCATTATGCAGCGTTGCGTTAGATACCGTTACGCCCCCCACAAATACCGGCTCTAATCGTGCTACAGGGGTAATTGCGCCAGTGCGCCCTACCTGAAACTCAACATCAAGTAATTGGGTGATTTCTTCTTGCGCAGGGAATTTAAAAGCAATTGCCCAGCGCGGCGCACGTGCCACAAAGCCTAAACGCTCTTGGTGTTTTTTGTCGTTAACTTTTATTACCACACCGTCAATTTCGTAGGCAAGGCTACTTCGACGCGTCAATATATCTTGGTAATAATCAAGTGCAGCTTGCTGGCCTTCAACCAGTTTTGTTTCTGGGCAAAGTGGTAAACCCCAATCGGTCAGTTTAGCCAGTTGTTGATAGTGATCTTCTGGTAACTGCCCATCGGCAACAAGCCCAGTGCTGTAGGCATAAAACATCAGTGGACGTTTTGCTGTTACTTTAGAATCAAGCTGTCGTAAGCTACCAGCCGCAGCATTACGCGGGTTAACAAAGACTTTGTCGCCACGTTTTTCGGCTTCACTGTTTAGTTTGGCAAAACCAGCGCTGTCCATAAATACTTCACCGCGCACTTCAAGCTCTGCTGGAAAGTCATCGCCACGTAACTTAAGCGGCACATTACGAATTGTTTTCACGTTTTGGGTGATGTTTTCACCTACCATGCCATCGCCACGGGTAGCTGCTTGAACTAAAACCCCATCACGGTAAATAATTGATACCGCTAAACCATCAAGCTTTGGCTCACAACAAAAAGTCAGCTCCTTGTTATCCATTAAACGCTCTTTGATACGGCGGTTAAAGGCGGCAAACTCTTCTTCTGAAAACGCATTATCAAGTGACAGCATGGGCACTTGGTGAGTAACTTGCTCAAACTTATCAAGTGCTGCGCCACCGACTTTTTGGCTTGGTGAGTCTGGGCTTTGAAACTCAGGATTAGCTTGCTCAAGGGCGCTTAATTCGCGCATTAAACGGTCATATTCAGCATCAGGAATGCTCGGTGCATCCAGCACATAATAATTATGGTTATGCTCTTCTAACTGGGCACGAAGTTGGCTAATTTGCTCAAAGATAGGGCTGGACATGAAAACCTCAAAAATCTACATAAAAAAGCCACTTCGACGACTTAACGCCAAGTGGCCTAATACTTATACTCTGTGTGTGCGATTATGCTGAAAAGCTACGAACTTTCTCAACATACTCACGAACGCTTTCAACCGTCATTTCTTCACGGTTGCTATCTAAAATCGTTGCACCAAATTCATCGGCTAGCTTTTTAGCTGCGCTGTGCAACATATTGAATGCACTTAGACCATCGCCATCACATGGTAAGGTCATAAATAAGCTAACACCTGCCGTACTAAACTGTTCCATATTATCAATATCGAACGTGCCTGGGTTGTACATATTCACTAAACGGAATAACACCGGGCCTGTGCCAGCTGGGTCTAAATGACGGTTAAAGAAACCTTCTTCAGAATACTTAAAGCCTAACATATTAACAGCTGGCAATAATTGGCTGCCATCCATTGTTAAACCTTCTGGCATTTGTAAATGCACAATAATGAAATCGGTTGGAGCTTGTGCATCAGCAGGTTCTTCTTCAGCTTCTTGTTGCTTAGCTTCAGGCTCTTCAACAACCTGTTCTGAAACAGCTGGTTCGTCGTGACTTTCTGCTGAAAAGCTTAAATCACCAAACTCTGGCTCATCACGTTCTTGCGGTTTTGCAGTTGCAGGCTCTTGAACCTCGCTGGTTGTTTCGTTCGGTTCAACCCGTTCAACTGAAGGCGTATCTGGGCTGTCCTTTTTACGCACCGACCATAAGCCGTGAATTAATAAACCACCAATGACAAATACACTGATTACGATTAAAGCCCATCTTAATTCTTCGGCCATCCCCTCACCTTTATTATTTGATATGCCTAAATTTTATGCATGTGCCATTTGCACAGCTTGTTCTATATCTACAGCGACCATACGTGATACACCTGGTTCCGCCATAGTTACACCGGTCAATCTGCCTGCCATTTCCATAGCAATCTTGTTATGACTGATATAAATAAATTGTACTGATTGTGACATCTCTTCTACCAAACGGCAAAAACGACCCACGTTCGCATCATCCAATGGCGCATCCACTTCATCTAGCATACAGAATGGAGCTGGATTGAGCCTGAATATTGAAAACACCAATGATAATGCGGTCAGCGCTTTTTCTCCACCACTAAGCAGGTGAATTGTCGAATTTTTCTTGCCTGGTGGCCTTGCCATGATGCTCACCCCACTTTCAAGTAGATCATCACTGGTCAATTCAAGGTAAGCACTACCGCCACCAAACACTTTTGGGAATAACTCCCCAAAGTCTGTATTTACTTGTTCAAAGGTCGCCTTGAAACGATTTTTTGTTTCTCGGTCGATTTTTTGAATCGCCCCTTCAAGGGTATTTAATGCTTGTGTTAAGTCATCAAGCTGCTGATTTAAATAATCGCTGCGCTGTTTAGCCTGCTCAAACTCATCTATTGCCGCTAAGTTCACCGCGCCAAGTTCATTTAATGCTTGCGTGGTTTTTGTAAGCCTCGTTTGCATGCTATTTAAATTGGCATTGTCAGGCAGTTCTTCAAGTACTGTTTTTAAATTTTGTTCCAGTTCTTCAAGTGGCTCTAACGCAGCTTGCGCCTTCACGATTAAACTTTGCTCATCCAGCGCCAATGCTTGCAACTGCTCTTGTAAAGTCACCAACTCAGATTGCGATGATTTCAGTGCTGTTTGCTTATCAGCAAGCTCCTTTTTAGCTTGACTCAAGGCCGCTTGCAAGTTTTTCAGCTCAACGTCACTTTGTTGATGCTTTTCAAGTAATAGCATAATCTGCTCTGCTACTTCTTCAAGCGGGATCACTAGCTCTTCTAGTTGCTCGTTGAGCTCTAATACAGCTTCACTGGCAGCACTTTGGGCGGCATTTGCATGCTGAAGTTTGGTTTCGCTAAGTTGACACTCACTGCGAGCTTTTTGTTCAGTCAAATTAGCTTGATGGGCTTGCGTTTTATATTGCTCAAGCATAGAAGCCACTTGGCGATAGCGGTTATTTGCCTCACCTTGTTGGTGTTTTGCTTGCTCTAACTCAGTTTCAAGTTCTAATTGCTGCTCTAACAATTGCTCAAGTAAACACTGCTGCGTTTGTTGCTGTTCGTCAGCATTTTGCTTTTGCTCAGCCAGTAAGGTTTGACGCTGTTGCAACTTAATAAGCTGGTTTTGCCACTGGGTTTGCTGCTCTAATAGCATATCGCGTCGAGTGCTGGCAGATGCAATCTGCTGAGCCGCTTGGTGAATTCGCTCTCTGTATTGCTCTTTATCGGCGGTAAGTGTTTTTTTGTGAGCTAGATGCTCATTTAGCAATTGCTGCTTAGTTTCTAATTGCTCGTTGAGCTCTTCATCTAACTGCTGTGCATCACTAAGCTGAGCATGCTTTAAAAGCAAAGAATTGTCGGCGTCTTTATTAGCATCGGTATGAAAGTTACGACCATGCATACAGCCTTCTTCATCAATCACAGCCAGCCAATATGGATCCGCCAAAATAGCGTCATCAAAACAAGGTTGAAATGCAAAGCGGGCTAATAAGTCAGGGTAAGCACCCGATTCGATATAATTAGCTAATGACTCTTTTGGTAACTCATCATCAGCTGCAGGCCAAACACTGTTAGGCTCTTTATGTTGACTGACCTTTAGATGCTCAAGGCCAAGTAGGGCTTGTTCAATTAGTGGCTCAAAGCCAGAAGCCACCTTTAACTGCGCCAATAGAGAGACACTTTCGCTATCGGTTTGCTCTGATAACACAGAATTAAGCGCAGCTATGCTGGCTCTATTTTCATTGCTGTGCTGCTGAACCCGCTTTAAATCCTGCTCTAAGTGCTGTTGTTCTTTATCCGCTTGTTCTAGGTTTTGAGTGAGTTTATTTAGCGCACTTTGTTGCTGCGCAAGCTCCTTCGTCAGTGTTTGAATATGCTGTTGTTGCTCTGTAATTTGCGCTGCAACTGGGGTCGCTTCGAGTTCACTAATTTCAGCGGCAAGTTGTGTCTGCTGAGACTCAAGTTGCGCAACAGTCTGGGCAAAGTGAGCCTGTTGATTCTTTGCAACATTAATATCACTGCTATGAGCTTGGCTTTTCTGTAAGGTACTTTGATATTGCTCATTGGCGCTTTGCGTTTGTTGCTGCTGTAGAGCAACTTGCTCTTCAACCTCTGCAACTTGCTCAGCGCACAGTAAACTTTGCTCAATCGCTTCTTGTAGCTGCTCTTGTAAAATGGCGGCTGAAGCGTGTTGCTCTTCTTGCAACTCTTTATTTTGTAACTGCAGTTGTTGCTGTTTGATAAGGTTTTGGCTAAGTGTTTGCTGTTGCTGCTTTAAACTTATCTGTTGCTGTTCTTTGCGGGTTAACTCTGTATGAGTTTGATGCTGAGCCTGCTGGGCGTCTTGCAGTTTTTGCTGCTCAAGTTGCACCTGATTTTCAAGACTTGCTAAAACATCATCGTGGCCAGAGTGCGCTTCTCTAAAGAACTGAATTTGCTCTTTAAGTTTATTGATTTGCTCAGCTTTATCGATTTGTTGTTGGTGTAACTTCTGCCACTTTAAAACCGCAATTTGCCCTTTTAAAGTGCGCTCAGTGGCTTTTAGCTCTCGGTATTTTTTTGCATCGACTGATTGCACTGCAAGCTTATCGAGCTGTGTTTGCAACTCTTGCCTTACATCAAGCAAACGTTCAAGGTTTTCGCGGGTACTTTTAATGCGGGTTTGCGTTTCACGACGACGCTCTTTATATTTTGAAACCCCCGCTGCTTCTTCTAAAAAAACACGTAAATCAGCCGGTTTACTCTCTATTAAACGCGATATCATGCCCTGCTCAATAATCGCATAACTGCGCGGGCCAAGACCTGTGCCTAAAAAGATGTCGGTAATATCACGCTTACGGCATTTGCTGCCATTTAGAAAATAAATTGACTGGCCATCTCGAGTCACTAAGCGTTTGATCGCCACTTGGTTTCGATCAGCAAAGGTATTCGGTAAATGACCACTGGTGTTATCAAACACCAACTCAACAGAGGCTTGTGAAATTGGCTTTCGATTAGTTGAGCCGTTAAAAATAACATCGGTCATGGCATCGCCACGTAAGTTTTTAGCTGAGCTTTCACCTAGCACCCAACGCACTGCATCAATGACATTTGATTTGCCACAGCCGTTCGGGCCGACAACACACGTCATCTGATCAGGGAATGGGATCTTAGTGGGTTCAACAAACGATTTGAAACCCGCTAATTTTATGGTGCTTAAGCGCATCTAATTGTTTTACCGATTTTTATTGTTATTCTTCAATTTAACCCATTTTAGGGTAAAAGGTTAAGCGTGGCGCTTAAAATTATCTAAAATAATACCCGTTGCCATTGCAACATTAAGCGATTCTGCTTGGCCATAAGCCGGAATGGTTATTTTATCAGTAACTAAGCTTTCGCAATCAGCACGAATACCATGAGATTCACTGCCCATGAGTAATACGGCATCTTGTTTAAGAGCAGTTTTATGGATGTTCTCACCTTCTAAAAATGCGCCATACACAGGAAGGTTTAAACTAGGTAAGTAACTGGTTAAATCAGTTTGTGAGACACACACGCGAGCAAATGAACCCATGGTTGCGCTAATAGTTTTCGGATTATAAGCATCCGCACTGTCTGCGCTGGTAACAATATGCTTAATACCATACCAATCAGCAACACGAATAATCGTGCCCAAATTACCCGGATCCGACACACCGTCAAGGGCTAAAATAAGTCCCGATGTGGGTAATGCTTGCTGACTTGGCATATCAACAACAGCAATGGCTGCGTTGTTACTAACAAGCGTACTGGCTTTAGTTAGGCTGTCTTCGTCTGCTTCAATGACTTGATGGGCTGCAAGCGCTGTTTGATGCGCTGAAATAAATGCAGGAGTCGCAAAAATATGAGCAATACTTAAACCACTGTTTAGTAATTCAAGTACATTTTTTTCGCCTTGTACAAGGTACTGATTGTATTGCTTACGGTATTTCTTTTGACCTAATGCACGAATTAGTTTCAGTTGGTTTTTTGAAATCATAACAGCCTCATAAAATGATGGTTTAGTATATCAGATTCTGTACTCGAAAAACCAAGGGGAAAGTGCCAATTGCTTATTCAATCAGCACTTTTAAGAGACACTTGCCAATAAGAGGCATTAACTAATTTTCGTCAGCCACTCATTTAACCATGGCTCAGTAACAGGCCAAGGCTCAAAATCTTCACAGGCATCAATTTCTAAACGATGACCAACAGGTTTTGCCTGTAAATCGCGAAACAGCTCATCAAAACTGCGACCTGCACCACAAAACGTATCGCCATAACTACGATCGCCCATAGCAATAATGCCGTATTGCTTGCCTGTTAACAGTGGGAATTGATCATTTAATTGGCTATATAAAGCGATTAAGTTATCAGGAATATCGCCCTGACCCGTCGTTGAAGTGATCACTAAAATATGTGACGCAGCCAGCATGTCATCAACCGTGGCATTTTCAACTAATTGCGCTTGATGCTCAGACTTTTCAATGACTTCAATAACTTGTTCGCTTAAACGCTCAGCACCGCCGTAAACACTGCCGACAAAAATACTAATGGTTGCCATAATAATCCTTTTCTTCTGTTGGCCAGCCAAGTTGCTGGCAAATCGTTAACATTGCATCGCCTAAAGGCGCTCTAATTGTTATTGGTTGCTTGCTATAAGGGTGCACAAACTTTAATTCAGAGGCAAATAACATTAACCGACGAAGCTGAAAATGCTCTCTAAAAAATTGATTATGCTGATTATCACCATGATTTACATCACCAATAATTGGCAATGATAAATGTTTTAAATGACGGCGTATTTGATGTTTGCGGCCAGTTTTTGGAAAACATTCCACCAGCGAGTAACGAACTGTTGGGTATTTACCAATTGGAATAGGCAAGCTTGCTTGGTGCAGGCAATGAAATTTCGTTTGTGCTTCTTGCGGTGCTTTATTTTGATCAGCAAACTTATCGGCAATTTTATCAAGCTCTTCTTTTAAAGGTTTATCTAAGAAGATTGATTCGTTTAAAAAGCCTCTTACTAAAGCTAAATAACGCTTTTCAATTTGCCCATCAATAAATAACTGATTCATATCACGGGCTGCTTCTGAACTTAACGCAAACAGTAATACGCCTGACGTTGGTCTATCTAAACGATGTACAGGAAACACGTGTTGACCAATTTGGTCACGCAGCATTTGCATCGCAAATTGGGTTTCGTGTTTGTCTAAAAACGAACGGTGAACCAATAAACCTGATGGTTTATCAATCGCAATGTAATTTTCATCGCGGTACAGAATCGTTAACTCATCAAATTGTGGCTTAACACTCTCTTGCATCTTAGTCATCACTCAAAAGTTGATCGAGTTTTTGTAAAACGTTAATCACATCATTACCGCCGTTGTGTTGTGCCAACATCATTTCAGCCATAGGTGCAATTGCAAAATTACGGGGTAAAGGCTGGGCATGTGCAATGAGGGTATGCATTTTTTCAAGAAAAACAAATTGCAGCCATTGCTCAAAAGCCATGGTGTCATGACAAAACGGTACACCAGAATTGAGTGCACTTGGGTCAATCGGTGTTGTTTGCCAAAGTGAATGGCGTTGTAATGTGGATTCTAATTCGCGCAGCAGCGCCAAAGTCTGTTGATGCATTGTAAAACTCTTAATACCTTTGTGCTTAGTATACCCTGTTCCAAGGCGCCATGGTATGGCGTATAATTCGCGGCTGATATAGATTAATTACGGTAATTGAGATTTTATGACTGAGCAGATCGCCACCTTAGGGCAACTTCTGGATGCAGCAGGTACCACTTGGCGTGCCTTCGATATTGGCAGACACATCACGAAATTAGACAAAAAACAATTTCTTGCCATTGAAGAAACAAAAATCCCTTACCCATACCCGCTTGCAGGTCATGCTTGGCTTGCTATTCAATTTTGGGATGTAAAAGCGTCTAAAGAACCTTATGTATGGTTTTTAAAATTCCCACTAGATGAGCAAAGCCGTCTTGTAAGCGCAAGCCGCGATCATTTCGCAAACATGGTAATTGAAGCGCTTGGTACAGAAATTACCGGTGAAAATGCCGAAGGCAAATTAGACAACAACCCGTATGTATTTACGCCAAACGCCAACAAGCTAGCGGCATTTAATGCACAGGTTAAATGCTTACTTAAACAAAGTGCTTCACAGTATTACGAATATGCGCAGCTGTATTTTTCAGGCAAACTGGGATTTGATAATTGGCAAAGTGTTGCAGTACAAGGTATTGCAGACTTTGCGATGCGTTTAGATAACGACAACAATTTAGCAAATCTACAAGCCGCTTGGGGGCAATTACCAGTCGAAGTATTACAGCCGCTAAGTGCAATGCTTGAACATGTTGCAATCGAACCCGTGTTTGCAGAGCAATTGTTAGCCTATGGTTTAAACGCCATAGAAAATAAAGACGACATCGCTCTTGTTGCAGCTCTTAGAAGCTTATCAAAAACACCAGCACAAGGTTTAACTGCGCAACTTGTTGATTTTGTATTACGCTCTGATATGAACACCCAGTCAGATGTCCTATTAACAATTGCAGGGCGTTGTTTTAGCACGCTTGAAGACCCAGAACGCTTACATGTGTTTATGGATTGCTGTGCACACCACACTGAAATTGAACAACTGTTTGTGAGTATTTTCACCGATTTAGTTGCAATTCCTAGTATTCGCCCTCACCTACTAGGTTTATTAAGAAAAGAAAATCGTAGCGAAACTCTCGCTCGCGCAATTGGAAGGTTATTCTCGTAAATGGCAGGCTTGTGGACACTCATCATCATTGGCAGCATCATCTACTTTTTTTGGTTAAACAGAAAAGTAGCCGAAGCAGCTAATCTTCATGCACAAAGACAAATTGAGCAATTAAATGTGCAATTGATGAGTGTTGCTTGCAATAAACGCCGACTTGGTATTTTAAAAAGCGGCAAACCAGGTATCAAAAGCGAATTTATTTTTGAGTTTTCAAGTGATGGACAAAACGTGTATCAAGGCGTTTTGATCATGGAAAATGAATTACTTAAAAGTGTCGTAATACCGCCACATAAGATTTAAGTTGCGAGTTGCGAGTTGCGAGTTGCGAGTTGCGAGTTGCGAGTTGCGAGTTGCGAGTTGCGAGTTGCGAGTTGCGAGTTATACAAGAATAATTGCAAGTGCGAGAAGTGCAACCTCCAGAAAGAACTAAGGCGTAGCTATTAGCCACGCCCCAATCTTGCTACTTCCATGATTAAGTATCCTTACTTATGCCGAAGCTGCCTTTTTATCTTTCCCCTGAACGGGTATACATCCGATACACCCACCATGCTACCTCATGTAACATTTAACACATCCTAGTGCCGTCCTCTTGCCGTCAATGGCTATCCACTTCGTTTTCCAAACGCTCCTTTAGCTTCCTGCTAATATCATCCTTTGGTCAGTCCTTTTCAATCGCTCCGCGATTGTACTGCATCCTGGCAGTGTCCTCGTTCTTCCTTGCTTCCCTAGCTCTTGTCCCTTTGCTTCCTGCTAAGCATCTTGCTTTGTTGCCATAATCCTAATCCTTGGCATCAGTTCATTCATTGAACCTGCGTCTTCTTGACATGATTAAGTTTAGAGAAATGCGGATATCTTGGTAGGCATAAAAAGTAATTTTTTCTAAGTCACAAAAATGACAAAAACAATAAATCCTTTAAAATCATTACAATAAGCAATTATAGGTACAAATTTAAAGGCATTAAACTGATAAAACGCACAGCAATGTGAGACTTATCGCACATTGCTATTTCCAAAACGTCCTTTGCTTAATTTGCAGCTTTGAACATCAAGTCACCTTCAACTTGGTTAAAGCTCAAGGCTTTGAACACCTCAAACCCTTCAGAGCTAAAGAATTCACGCTGTTCAGAGCGGGTAACAAATACAGCTAAACCACTTGCTTGATTGCTTGACTCAACTAAATCATCAAGCCCTCGTAGCAGATACCTGCCTAAACCTTGCCCCTGAAAATGTGGGTCAACGGCTATAAAGGCTAAAAACAGATAATGGCCTTTGCTTGAAAGCGCTTCGCGAATAGTACGCTCTTTTTCTATAAGCTGATTGGTTTGCAAGTAACCTGCACTGAGCATCAGTTTTAAGCGCCAATGCCAGTATCGCTCAGCTTGTAGTTCACTTGCCGAATCAAATACACAGGCAATGGCTTTTAATCTACTTTGTGAGTAAAGACCTATTAGAGGCTGTTTTTCTTGCCAGAAACTTGCTAGCTCTTCACGTACTAAAGCACGTAATTTAGTTTCATATTTACTTGGGTTATCTTGTTGAAAACCTAATACATTCTGAAGAACGGGATCATCATGATAGGCTTGATAAATAAGGCTTGCAGCAGTGCTGATATCTTCAGCACTCAGGTATTGCACACTTAAGGTTTCGGGTTCAGCAACTGTCAAAATACTCATCCTTTTATTTGTTTTATTATTTTCGTACTAGACTATAAGGTATATACCCAACGGTGATTAAAGACAAATTCAGCGTAAGTTAAACTGCGGTTCATCATCATTAAGTTCAAGCAGTAATAATTATCGCCATACACAAGGAGCAGAACTATGGATACGACAAAACATGATATTTCGACCCTATTTGCACAACTTGGTTTACCGAGCAAAGAAAGTGAAATAGATGCTTTTATAGCATCTCATCAACTGTCTGATACAACCCTATTGCAGGAAGCGCCTTTTTGGGATGAAGCTCAGCAACACTTTTTAGCAGAATCACTTGCAGAAGATGGTGCTTGGAGCGAGGTGATTGATGAATTAGACGCAAGGTTACGCCAGTAACGCCTGCGAGCTAATTAACAAGCTTAAATAACATTCTTTTAGCTCGTTAATTAGGAAAGTAATTTCACTCCACATCTATTATTGCTACCATACGCGCGCACTGCAGCCCATATACTGCGGTGCTTTTTAGTCTTTATAAAAGAGTTTATACAAAAATGAATGCCGTTGTATTTGATGCAATTAAAACCCTTCTTGATGAAGGTAAAACCCCAACAGTTGCCTTAACTAAAAGTAAGTTAACCCAACCTATGCCGATGCCTGTGATCATCGCTGCGGTTAGCCAATATAAAAACAATCCGGATTCAATTAATAATTTCATCAATAACCCGTCAAATGAACAACTGAGTACACCAAAAGAAAGTCAATTGGATCGTATTGAAGCTAAATTAGATAGGTTATTAGCACTGCTTGAGAAAAAATAATGTTTGTTGTCGATCTGACTTTTGATTGCTACCAAGATACTACCCTAGAGCTTGCTGAGCAGGCGATAAACCGCCTAGTGAATGCGCTTCGTTTTAACGGCCAAATAATTGGTGATGAATTTCCAACGGTTTTAAAAGATGGATTTTTCATTACTCGTGTAATGTGCCCAACCGAAGATGCGATGCATCCGCTCAACCATAGCCCGTTTGTAAAACATAGCATTGAGCAATTAAACACTGCAGGCTTACTGGCACCAAAAGTAAAAGTGGTCGGCCAAGACATTCACTCAAATGGCGCAGACATGTGTCATGATCCGTCGTGCTATATTTTGTATACCACGTACGTGCACACCTGTAGCCCGCTTTATTGTGGTGATGACTTTTTACCAGTACCGTTATTTCGCATTCCAGCCATTGCCAACGGCGATTACAAAACACTCATTAAATGGCAAGAAGACTGGCAAGCGTGCGATCAAATTCAGATCAATGGTGCAACCCGTTGTGAATTTCCTGCGCTTGAAGAGCTAACTAGCATCAAGAGTGACTTATACCGCCGTGGTCGTGATATCACGAAACGTATTAGTTTTCTAACCAAGAAGCCGGTTTATTACTATTTATACCGTGTAGGCGGCGTTGATAAAGAGTCAGAGCTTAAACGTCGTTGCCCAAGCTGCGATGGCGAGTGGAAATTACCAGAGCCATGGTTTGGCTTATTTGATTTTCGGTGCGAGCCCTGTGGCATTGTTTCGAATATTTCGTGGGACTTTCAATAATTTAATAAAGGCAATAATACACGAAAGGGGCAACCGCCCCTTTTTACTTTTTAAGCTTACACCGTTACTTTGTCTAAAAACTCACTGATGCTTTTCGCTAGCACATGATGTGGTTTTTTACCCACATACTCTAAGCAAACCTCACCGCTTTCGACTAATACAGTGATCAGCAGATCATCTTGCTCTGTAAGACCAATAAATACGGTTTCTGGCTGCTTTAGCTTGCGCTTCATTAACACGTGACCGGTAATATTTTGCTGTAAGCGGCTAAAATCATCTTCATTCCATGCTTGTAGCAGTTCAATGTGATGATCATCAATACTCAATAACAAATTACCCGCATAGACATGACCAAACAATGGGCTTAAATCTTCAGGAAACGATAACTCTAGTGCCTTGGCTAAGTCTTCTAAACTGCCAGCAGGCTGTTGTGGGGTTGCACACCACTGAATAAGCCCCTGCTCATCTACTTCGCCCTGCTCACATGGACTTGGCCATGCTGTATCATGTTCAATAACAGGAAGCTTTCCTGTGCGTTCGAGGCATTTTTCACTAAATGCTTGATGTAACTTATCTAGTTTTGTAGAAACAGACATACTGCGAAACTCATTGGCTTTAGGTATAATGCCGCCATTGTAACTACAAAAGTGTAAAGATGACAGATTACAGCAACTCACCCGAACTGAAAAACAGTGTTCTTGGTAAAAGCACAGAGTATGTAGATACCTACACACCCAGTTTACTGTTTCCTATTGCCCGTAAATTAAACCGTGATGCATTAGGTGTTAGCGAAGATAACTTACCGTTTAAAGGTCAAGATATTTGGACTGGCTATGAATTATCGTGGCTAAATAGCAAGGGTAAGCCAATGGTCGCTGTGGCAACGTTTGTATTTCCTTGTCAAAGCAGTCACATCATTGAGTCAAAGTCATTCAAGTTGTACCTAAATAGCTTTAATCAAACACGTTTTGAGACGCCGGATGACGTACATCAAGCGCTTAGCAAAGACTTGTCAGATGCAGTTAATGCACCGGTGGTCGTTACTTTATACCAAGCTGATGATTTCAATTGTTTGCCATTTTCAGCGTTACCGGGCGAATGTATTGATGATCTGGATATCGAAATCACTAGCTATGATATTGATGCCAGCTCACTTCGCCATAATGGTGATGAGATTGTCTCAGAAACCCTACATAGTCACTTACTAAAATCGAACTGTTTGATCACCTCACAGCCTGATTGGGCGAGTGTGATTATTCGTTATAAAGGCCAAGCGATTTGCCATGAAGCCTTATTAAAATATTTAATTTCGTTTAGAACTCACAACGAATTTCATGAACAATGTGTGGAGCGTATTTACTGCGATTTAATGCAGCAGTTAAACCTCGAAGAGCTTGAAGTGTATGCCCGTTATACACGCCGTGGCGGTTTAGATATCAACCCTTATCGCTCAACGAATCAAGATGAAACACCTTTCAAGGTAAAAATTAATCGCCAATAACTTTGGTGGCAATAAAAAACCGAGTTGTGAAACTCGGTTTTTTATTGCCTGAAGATTCGTTACAGGTAATTACTCGTCTTTAAAAATACCCACATACGTTGGTGATGTATTCGATTTACTCGCACGATACATACCAGCGGTGTTAAACGGCAAACTGATGTTACCTTTAGCATCAATGATGATCACACCACCAGTTCCCCCTACAGGCATTAATACATCGTGGATCACTTCGTTACCTGCTTCCACAATGGTTTTACCTTGGTATTTTACGCGAGCACAAATATCAGCTGCCACATTGTAGCGAATAAAATACTCACCATGACCTGTCGCAGATACTGCACATGATTCATTTTCAGCAAAGGTTCCTGCACCAATCACAGGTGAATCACCCACACGACCAAAACGTTTTGCTGTCATACCACCTGTAGAGGTACCTGCGGCGATATTACCGTTTTTATCAAGTGCAACCGCTCCAACAGTGCCCATTTTGTAATTAACTGGCAGGGCTTTGTGTGCAGCTTGGTAGTCTTTGCTGGTGACTTTTTGTTTATCGAGCTTTTCTTTTGCTTTTAATAACGCTTTGTAGCGATTTTCAGTATCGAAAAGATTGTTTTCAACCAGCGGCATACCTTGAGTTTTTGCAAACTCTTCGGCACCTTGACCGCTGAGCATAACATGCACTGAATTCTCCATCACTAGGCGGGCCAGGTTAATTGGGTTTTCAATGTGTTTAACCCCAGCAACAGCTCCTGCTTGGCGTGTACGACCATCCATAATCGATGCGTCAAGCTCATGTGCACCGTCATAAGTATATACAGCACCGCGACCAGCGTTGAAATACGGCGAGTTCTCAAGCACATTAATTGCCGCAGTAATGGCATCTAGGCTCTCACCACCTTTTTCGAGCACAGCATAGCCTGTTTCAACGGCTTCTTTTAGTTTTGCACGGTAAGCTTTTTCTTGCTCTGGCGTGAAGCGGCTTTTTTCAATTGTTCCAGCACCACCATGAATAGCAATAGCGAAAGGTTGATCACTACTATGGCTGAAAGTACTAAATGATAATGCGCTAAGGGCAATGGCTGAGGTGAGTAATGTTTTTAACATAGGGGCACTTATATTTATTTTAGTTTGTAAGCCCAATGTGAATAATTCGTCGCTGGTTTTCAAGCTTTAACAGACGAAAGAAACAAAAAAAGCGCCTAATGGCGCTTTTTTTCAGCAGTTTAAAATTAAGCTTGAGCTGCTTTTAAACGTGCTAAACGTGCTACTTGGTGAGTAGACGTTAAGAAAGAGTAGATTGGTGCTAAATAGCCACGCTTACGAAGGTCTAAGAACTCTTCATCACCTAGTGAGTTAAGTTTTTTCTCGTCAACAAGGTAGATACCGTTGATGTCTTTTTTCTCACCTTTGATTTCTACAGTTAGCGTTTGAGCTACTAGTAGTTCTTTGTCTGCAAGGTACTTAGTGAATGCTTCAGTTACCTGAGAGAACTCGATGAAAGAAACAAGTGCTTCTTTACGACGCTTAAGGTACTCAGTTTCTTCACCGTTTTCGAAAAGTGCATTACCTGTTTCTTCGCTTACAAGTGGGCTTGCTTCGTCGATTACGATACCAAATTGGTCAGCTTCTGGATGCTTAACAAGACCAAGTGGGTAACGAGTCATAGACATAGGTGCAAATGCAGCTGTCCATTTGCCGTCTTGAATGAAAAGGTTTTCGCCCGGCTCTAGACCAAATAAAGCAACTGCTTGAAATTTACCTGATTCGTTGTTTTTAACAAATGCCATTGGGAATTCATTTGCGATGCGTGCAAATTCGTGTGCAACCACAGGTACTAAGTGCTGAGTTTTCATGAACTCAATGTTGATGCCATTTTGAATTTTAGTGTTGGCATGTTTTTCGTTATGTAAAGGCTGTACTTGTTGCTCCGCCATGATACTGCTCCATTAATTTTATAATATGTTTTTGCTGTTAGTGCCCAAAGCCTATAGGTTTTGGCAACAAAAAGGAAGTGAAAATTTTGTGGCAGTTTGTACATTATAAATTAACAAATTTACCCATGTTGCTAATTAACCTTAAGTGATGAAAAAACAAGCTATAAGCAAGTAAATATTATCACGCATAAGCCACTATTTTTGTTAGTATATTCAACAAACACGGGATGACTGAGGCAAATAATGGAAGGCTATCAATTAAATAAAGACTATAAAGTAAGCCAAGTGTTTATTAGTGAAATTAATGAAGCCGTTATTATTGTTGATGACTTTTTACACAGCGTTGAGCCAGTTTATCAATTTGCCACAGAGACAGCCTACTTCCAGCCTTTTGGCAGCGATGGCACTCTATACCCTGGCAAACGAGATGAAATGCCTGCGCCTTACTACCGAGCTTTTGAGCAGCTAGTTAACGAACTTTTAGAGCAAGGGATCATTACTAGCGGCGAAAATAATTTATATCTTCACCGCTGTAAACTTTCATTAGTTACTCAAAATGCGGATGAATTAAATACCTTGCAGCGTATGCCACATATTGATTCAACGGATGATAAAACATTTGCAGCAGTGCATTATTTGTCTCCTAAAGAATGGGGTGGCACAGGCATATACAAATATCTGCCTGAGAATATTATTAAAGTGACAGCTGATAACCAAAATAGCGTGCATAACATGATTGCTGATACAGAAAAACACAGTGCAACTCATCAAGGCTATTTAAATGAAACAACAGCGCTTTTTGAAAAAGTGGTGGATATTGAAGCGAAGGTAAATAGACTCGTAATTTATAAGAGCAACCTATTGCATAGTGCAGCTCTTTTTAATCACAAAAAGTACTGTAATGATTTAAATAACAGTCGTTTATCTATCTCTTCGTTTTTTAGAATTAACTAAGCTGGCTAAACCTTTTTTAGCCAGCTCAGTTAATAAAATTAGTACTTCTGTAAGCCAAATTTCTTTATTTTATCTAACAGTTCTCTGTGCTTAGGTAGCTCGCTTAATAGCTGATTGACGCGCTGCTGTTTAAATTCAGCAACTTGTTGATTGTCGCTCTGCTTAGATTGCTGTTTGGCAGGTACATAATGCATACCAAACAGTACGTATAAGTAGTTTTCTAAGTCGAACAAATCGAACTTACTGGCAAAGTCTTCGCGTACCGGTGTAAAGCGCTGCCAGCGTGCTAGGTTATTTTTTAGTTTTTCTGATAACTGGTCGGTTTTTTTGTTATCACGCCAAAAAGCCGAATCAGTTCTATCCGAAATACAGTAATGCATTTTTATAAAATCAAACGTTTGTTGCCATACATAATTCACCTGCTGATTGTATTCATCAGCAACTAAGTTAATGTCCTCTCGGGTACGCGGAAAACGTTTAGCTAATAACCCCGCAGAAAAGTCTGCAATTAAGATGGCAGTTGCTTCAAGAGGCTCAACAAAGCCTTGCGACAACCCGATAGCCACACAGTTTTTGTGCCACATTTTTTCTCTGTGCCCTACTTTCATCGGGATCTTTCGTGGCGTTAAGTGCTCAAATTTATTACCTAAATAATGATGCAATTTAGCGTTTGCTTGCTCATCGCTCATATACTTAGATGAATAAACAAACCCCACTCCTCTTCGCTCTGTGAGCGCAATATCCCAGATCCAACCAGCTTGGTGTGCCGTAGCAATAGTATAAGGTGGTATTTCATCATCGCTTTGTGTCGGTACTTGCAATGTGATTGCAGTATCAGTTAATAAACTAGCTGACTTATCAACAAAGCCCACCCCTAGTTTTTGCCCAATAAAGGCAGCCGAAAAACCGGAGCAATCAATAATAAAGTCAAATTCTAAGGCGTTAGCTTCTGAGTCGATTAGATGTGTAATAAAACCTTGCTCATCAAAGCTAACATCCCTTATTTCTGCAAGCAGGTGTTTAACAGCAAAATGTTGCGTGGCATGGCTTCCTAAGAAAGCAGCAAACTTTTTAGCATCAAAATGATAGGCATAGCCATTGATACCTGCATATTGCGGTGTCGAAATTGTTTTCGGTGCTAGGTTATTTTCACAACACGCATGTTGCTTAGAGACAAAGTCTGCGTAATCATTACCGTTACCCTCAGCAAGCCACTGCTGCGTTAACTCCTCACCGAATATATGTGGGTGATCAAATAAATGATGGTAAAAGTTAGCACCATGTTTGTGTTTATCTAGCCAATTTACAAACTTGATTGACTGCTTAAAAGTAACATCACATTCATTGATAAAGTCACTTTCACTGATACCAAACTTTTGCAAAGAGTTGCGCATCGAAGGAACAGTACCTTCACCGACACCTATGCTGGCAATATTAGGAGACTCGATTAACGTGATCTCAATGCCACTTTGCAAAAGCGCATGACCCAAATGGTTAGCGGCTAACCAACCTGCTGTTCCACCACCAACAATTGCGATTTTTTTTATCATTTTCACTCGCCCACTTTTTACTCACAAAAAAGCCCAGTGCGAGCTGGGCTTTCTTAATTTCGTTATCTAAATCAAATTAGAAACGTAGTGATACACCTAGCTTGTAGCGTGCTTCA
>Ga0208060_1000096_pt1 | contig 26510 bp, 20 predicted proteins | sample DeeseametaMP0901_FD_184200 | JGI IMG/M metagenome (GOLD analysis project Ga0208060, IMG submission 184200) | Marine microbial communities from the Deep Indian Ocean - MP0901 (SPAdes) | ecosystem: Environmental > Aquatic > Marine > Oceanic | place: East of Durban, South Africa, South Indian Ocean... | reverse complement strand
ATTGATACCCGTTTAACCGTTTCAATCAATAATACACTTATGCCAACGTGGCCAAATGGTGAAGCGTCTGGCAGCTTAACGCCTGTTGTTGGCGCAAGCTACGATGTTGTAAAAACACTAGGATTAAAACTGGTTGCTGGTCGTGACTTTAGTCGTGAATTTGCCGGTGATTGGGCAAGCCGTGCAAATGGAGTAACAAGTACGGGTACTATTGTGACTGAATCTGTCGCAAGGCAAGCGGGTTACACTAACATGAGTGACATTATCGGTAAGGTAATTAAAGACTCAGGTCGCGGCGTAGATATGCGTGTTGTGGGTGTGGTTGAGGATGTAAAGGTAGGTAATGCTAAAGATGCCAACTCAAATATTATGTTCTTATGTGGCTTTAACTTTTTATCACCAGTATCAGAACTAATTTTAACGATTGATCAGCAAAACTTACCTTACATTAAAGCTCAGATCGCTGAAGTATTAGCAAGCTCAGCCAATATCTATGAGCCAAAAATTAACTTACTCGCAGACAACTACAAAACCCTGTTAAAAGGTGATGAGCGAATTTCGAATGTCGTTTTAATCTTTACCGGTCTTGCTGTGTTCTTAACTTGTTTAGGTACTTTTGGTTTGGCTTCGTTTGCAACAGTGCGTCGTCAAAAAGAAGTGGCCGTTCGAAAAGTGCTAGGTGCATCACGCATCAGTATCGTAAATATCATTGCTAAAGAGTTCTTAGTGCTGGTGGCGGTAAGTATTGCTATTGCGTACCCAGTGACTTACTTCTTAGTAGGCGATTGGTTAGCAAACTTTAATGACCGCATTGAACAAGCTGTATGGGTGTATTTAGTTGCCGCCGCCGCGGTGGCAGCTATTACCTGGGTTACCGTTGCAAGTTTAGCCTTTAAGGCCGCAAGCACCAGACCATCGCTTATCTTGCGATATGAATAACAGTTAACTAACTCCCAACTATAAGCCCAGCAATACAGCTGGGCTTTTTTAGTTTTAAATACGACGCCATAAATGACGACCTTGTGTCTACGTAGGACATGCTTTAGCGCGTAAGGATAGGGTTAAAGGTCTTTGACCTTCACCGCGGGGTTACCTGCTACTAGGGTATTTGCCGCGACATCTTTGGTAACTATTGCCCCTGCGCCAATCACGGCATTATCAGCAACTTTAATACCTGCAAGTATAATAGCGCCTGCACCAATCCATACATTGTTGCCAATACTAATCGGCGCTGCAAAATTAGCTTTTGCTAAACGCTCGGTTGGGTTTACTGCATGCGATACGGCGAGTATTTGCACATTTGGGCCTATTAAGCAGTCATCGCCTATCGTAATTTGCGCATCAGATAGCGGTGCATCGAGCATAGTACAGTTAATATTTATGAAGGTTCGATCACCTATTTTAATACCACTGCCATAATCACAATGAAAACCCGCTTCTATAACAACCAGCTCGCCACAGTGAGCAAACATGCCTTTTAGTCGTTTTAAATTGCCTTTACTGGGGCTTTTGGCAAATAAACGACAAACTTCATGGGCATTTTTTCGTTGTTCGAGTAAGGACTTATCGAGGCTATTAAACTCTTTCATGGGGCATTTTCATGGTTATATTTGCCAATAGCTTAGCGTGTTGGTCATGAAGATCAAAATTAATGCTGTGTAGGTTAACGATCATTCACTTGCCATTTATATTGTTTCGTTTAAAATCTCAAAACTTTCGAAACGAAACTTATGTAATTCACTTTATGACAAAACGAAACACTCAACAACGTCGCCATACAATCTTAAGCCAAGTGAATGAACTTGGTGAAGTTGCTGTTGAAGCGTTAGCTGAGCAGTTTCAAACCTCTGAGGTGACGATACGTAAAGACCTGACAGCCCTTGAAAAAAGTGGCTTATTACTACGCCGTTACGGTGGCGCTATTGCACTGCCGCAAGAAATCGTTGCAAATAGCAACGAGAAAAGCGACTCGCTTCGCAAAATGGCAATCGCACAGGCGGCTGCAAAGCTTATTAAAGACCATAACCGCATCATCATTGATAGCGGTCGCACTACAGCGGCGATGATCCCTGAGCTTGCTAGTAAGCGCGGTTTAGTGGTGATGACAAATGCTATTAATGTCGCTAACCGGCTGCTTTCATTAGAAAATGAGCCAACACTTTTGATGACCGGCGGAACTTGGGATCCACATTCAGAATCGTTTCAGGGCCAAGTTGCGGAGAATGTTCTACGCTCTTACGACTTTGACCAACTGTTTATTGGTGCCGATGGCATTGATATTGATAGAGGTACTACAACCTTCAATGAATTAGTGGGGCTTAGCCAAGTGATGGCTGAAGCTGCCCGAGAGGTAGTGGTGCTGGTTGAGTCAGAAAAAATTGGCCGAAGAATACCGAATTTAGAACTGCCTTGGCAGCGTGTAACCACTGTTATTACAGACAACAACCTAAGTGCAGATAAGCGCGAGGCGATAACAGCATGTGGTGTACAGCTGATCTGTGCAGAAATTGAATAACCCGTAATAAGACCGACAACACCTTATTACGCATCATTTATGACAACACATACCGCCCAAAGTAGAACGCTTTGGCATGTGCAAAAGGAGAGATTATGTGTGGAATCGTTGGGGCTATTGCAGAACGCCCAGTAAATAAAATTCTTGTTGAAGGCCTTAAACGCCTTGAATACCGTGGCTATGACTCAGCTGGTGTGGCTTTACTTAAAGGTACTGAGCTTAACACTGTAAAAGCAGTGGGTAAGGTTGCTAACCTTGAAGCGGCACTTAACGATGCAGCAGTTAATGGTACTACTGGTATCGCGCATACGCGCTGGGCAACTCATGGTGGCGTAACTGAAGCGAATGCTCACCCACATGTTTCGAATAGCGAAATTGCCCTTGTTCATAACGGTATTATCGAAAATCATGCCAGCCTACGTGATGCGCTTAGAGGCGACGGTTATGAGTTTTTATCAGAAACAGACACTGAAGTTATGGTGCACCTTATTCACCAACTTCGCCAACAACACGATACGCTTTTAGCAGCAGTACAAGCTGCTGTTAAGCAGTTTGAAGGCGCATTTGGTACAGTTGTATTTGATAAAGCGAACGATAACGAAATCATCGTAGCGCGTTCAGGTAGCCCACTGGTGATTGGTTTAGGTCTTGGCGAAAACTTTATTGCCTCTGACCAACTTGCTCTATTACCTGTTACTCGCAGTTTTATTTACCTTGAAGAAGGTGATGTTGCTCGTATTACCCGTGACAGTGTTGAAATCTTTGATGCAAACGGTGATGCAGTCGAGCGCGAAGTGATTGAATCAAACATTACGCAAGATGCATCAGGTAAAGGCGAATATCGTCACTACATGCTGAAAGAAATTTACGAGCAGCCACTTGCTGTGCGTAACACCCTTGATGGCCGCCTAGTTAATGACACTGTAGCGATTGATGCCTTTGGCGACAGCGCTCAGCAAATCTTTAAAGACGTAAAACACGTGCAAATTATTGCCTGTGGTACTTCATACCACTCAGGTATGGTTGCTCGTTACTGGCTTGAACAATTTGCTGGCGTGAGCTGTAATGTTGAGATTGCTTCTGAGTTCCGTTACCGCGAATCATTTGTACATGAAAACAGCTTACTTGTGACCATTTCACAGTCTGGTGAAACAGCCGATACGCTTGCTGCACTGCGTCTAGCAAAACAGCAAGGTTACATGGCGTCAATGACCATTTGTAACGTACCGGGTTCATCATTAGTACGTGAATCTGATTTAGCCTTTATGACTAAAGCCGGTGCTGAAATTGGTGTTGCATCAACGAAAGCCTTCACCACACAGCTTGTTGGCTTATTAATGCTAACGGCATCGATTGCGCAAGAAAAAGGCCTAGAGCAAGGTGCGATTGTAAATGCAATCAAAACACTTCCTAACAAGTTAGAAGAAGCATTACTGCTTGCTGAAGGGATTGAAGATTTAGCTGAAGAGTTTGCTGATAAGCACCACTCATTATTCTTAGGTCGCGGCTCACAATACCCAATCGCGATGGAAGGTGCGCTTAAGCTGAAAGAGATTTCATACATTCACGCCGAGGCATACGCAGCGGGTGAGCTTAAGCATGGCCCTCTTGCGTTGATTGATGCCGACATGCCAATCATTGTTGTAGCACCAAACAACGAGTTACTTGAAAAGCTTAAATCAAACGTAGAAGAAGTACGTGCCCGTGGCGGTATTATCTATGTATTCGCAGACAAAGACTCAGCGTTTGAATCTGACGAAACAATGCGTGTAATCAACGTAAACCATGTGGATGACGTGATTGCTCCAGTTGTATATACAATTCCGTTACAGCTGCTTTCATACTATGTTGCGGTTATTAAAGGCACCGACGTAGACCAACCTCGAAACCTAGCAAAATCGGTAACGGTTGAGTAAGTTAAGAGTTTTATTTTTATTAAGGCGCAATATGCGCCTTTTTTTGTACCAGTAATTCTGTTAGCTTAAAAAATTACCAATATTTCTTAAGGATAAGTCGTGCGACTATTTAAGTTACTCTGTATTAGTGGTTTTTTACTCTGTACTAGTCATGTAATGGCTCAACCAGCTGCAGATGAGGCGGTTACACATTACAGCCAACATACGCATACTATCGAATCAAGTAATCTTAGTGAGCAACGCACTGTCGTTGTGCAATTACCAAAAAGCTATCAAACACATCCAAACAAAAGATATCCCGTTATTTACCGTTTAGATGGGGCCGGTAATTTACCATTGATTAATGCTGTGCTAGAGCGCTTACAAGAAAATGATCAAGCGCCAGAGGTGATTGTAGTTGCGATTGAAAGCACTAATCGACTTAGAGATTTTTATCCGACAGTGAACAAAGAACCACAAGGACCTGTTGGCGAAGGCGGTGGTGCAGCAAAGTTTTTAGCTTTTGTAGAGCAAGAACTGATGCCTTTGGTTAATAAACAGTATCGTACTCATGATTATAGAGTTATTGCAGGAGCCTCAGCTGCGGGTGTATTTGCTCTTTATGCTATGCAGGCTGACCCTGAGTTATTTCAAGCGCACATTGCTTATAGCCCTGCGGTATGGTGGAACTATGGCGCCCCGGCTAAAAGTCTAAATACCTTTGTTACTAAAGCCAAAAGCATTAACAACTATGTTTATATGAATATCGGCGAAGAAGCCGGCATTATGCGCGAAAGATACGATGATATGCAGCAAACGATGCAAAATAGTAAGGTGCAAAATCTGCGCTTTAAGAGCGATGCCTTTGCAGGTGTTTCGCATAACCTAACCTCAGCCGCAGGGGCATTTAATGCGTACCATGGCTTATTTTTATCTAAACATATGCCTTTGAGTGCATTGGGCGATGATGTTTCATCAATTGATGCCTATTATCAACGTTTATCTCAGCAATGGGGCGAGCAAATAGCGCCACCAGACCGCGCTGTTAGGATGCTGGGTTACAGCTTAACGGATAACCAGCAATTTGAGCGGGCTATTGAGGTGTTTAAGTACAATATCAAAAACTACCCTAAATCAGCGTATGCACTGTCAGCTTTGTCATATGGCTATGAAATGCAAGGTAATGTTCGCCAAGCATTAGTTCAAATTGAGGCTGCAATCGCTGTTGCCGATGACTCTTATCCCTACCCAGATTACTTAAAAGAGACAAAAACGAGGTTACAAGGGCAGCTATAGTTAATAAGCGCGCTCCCCTAAGTCATACGCAAAATAACCATAGGTCGCAAAGATCATCATAGCAACTAATGAGTAATGCATCGCTCGAGCGAGTACAAAATCAATCGGGCGTGCGTGACGAAGTATCGCTTCGTCGTTAACGATAGTTGCTTTTGCCGGTTTTTGACGACGAATTACTTTGCCATACATGGTCACTCTTATGCCTATTCCTTTATCCCAAAGAGGCTCGTGTATTCCTTCTTCGCGCATTTTCTTCTCAATATGCTTCATCGAAATGCGAGTGAAGCATAGAGTTGAGATTAAAAAAGCAATAAATGATGGTCCAGCTAAAATCCAGAAAATATTTTCAGGTATAGTAAACATTTAAAAGTAACTTTATTTAATAAGCGCGTTCCCCTAAGTCATAAGCAAAATAACCATATACAGCTAAGATCATCGTAATCGTAAAGGTATAATGCATCACTCGAGCTAAAAAAAGGTCAATAGGGCGTGCGTGGCGAAGTATTGCTTCGTCGTTAACGATGGTTGCTTTGGCAAGCTTTTGACGACGAATTACTATCGCGTACATATTAATCCTGATACCTAGTCCTTTATCCCAAAGAGGCTCATGTATTCCTTCTTCACGCATTTTCTTCTCAATGTGTTTCATTGAAATGCGCGTGAAACACAAAGCTGAAATGAGAAAAGAGACAAATGTAGGAAGTGATATTATAAAAAAAATGAATTCGGGTATTATAAACATCGTTTTAATTCAATTCATTTAAGAGTCGTGAGTACATTAAGGTGCATCATGATTTATCAGTATTACGATTACTTACTAATCCAATATAAATTTAATAAGCGCCTTCCCCTAAATCATACGCAAAATAACCATAGGCAATTATTAGCATCAAACCTAAAAATGATACATGCATTACGCGAGCTAAAATTAAATCAATAGGTCTGGCGTGCCGTAAAATTGCTTCATCATTAACAACAGTAGCTTTTGCAGGTTTTTGTCGCCTAATAACTTTTCCATACATAGTCACCCTTATACCTATACCTTTATCCCAAAGTGGCTCATGTATTCCTTCCTCACGCATTTTTTTCTCAATGTGCTTCATTGAAATACGAGTGAAGCACAGGGTTGAAATTAGATAGCTAATAATTATTGGCAAAGATATGAATAGAAATATCTTTTCTGGTATCACATACATAATTTAAAACCAATTAATGCTTGAACTTAAGTCATATAACTGACCAGAAACCGATTTACCAAGCAAATCGCCTCCCTTTCCAACAATAAAACCAGCCCCAAGGCCAGCACCGATTAAAATGACCCAACCAACAGGCCCCATTGCTATTGCTATACCTACACCAGCGGTGACTACTGCACTCCCCGCACCAATGCCTGCCGCCGTTCCTAAGCCAAACCCTGTTGTTTCAACAACAGCGCGACGTTGCCAATCTTTCCCAGCTTTGTAATCACTATAAACGCTGTCAATTCGAAGCCCTGCATCTAAAGCTATAATGGCTTTTCCAGCGATATTTGCACCTTGCTCTAACTTACGTAAATGCTGAATATTTGCTAACGAAGATAATTGCAAAGGAGCTGAGCTTCTAGCGCTTTTAGCTGTGTTAATTCCCCGCTGTGGGTTTGACCAAATATTACCTCGCGCTGAGGCTTTGATTCTTCCTTTAAATTTAACCAGCTCAGATTGAAATTTTGTATTTAATTCTAAATGAGCTTGTTTTGCGGCATTTCCAAGCTTTATTAATTCAAGTTTGGGAGCTTTGTTTTGAGCGGCTTCGCGAACTTTTAATAAGCTTACTTGGTATTTTAAAATAGATTTTCCAAAATCACTTAGCCTAACTTGGCTAGATTCTAGGGAAGTGGCTGCAGCGCCAAGGGCTGTCAGGGAATCAAACTTCTTACCTGCAACTGGAAGCTCTGTAATTTTTCTTACTTTATTGATGTAAGGGGAAATTTCAGCCTCATACAATTCTGCAATTGCCAGAGCATCTTCATCACCAAATTGGTTAACTATAGTGCTAACATTTCTTTTAGTATGCTCTGGCCATGAAATTGTGCTGTCGAGTGCACAAGCAATATCAGGACGTGTTCGTCTAAAATCACTCATGTCACCTTGTTCAGGACTTCTAAGAATGAATGGAGTACCTTGAGGAATGAAGTTCCCGATAATGTGGGGGTTATCTTTTCTAAACTGTTTTAAAAGTTTAAGGTCATTTTCGTTAATTGGTAAGTTTGTTCTGCTTTTAGTATTAAAGCATAAGTCAAAATTAGACATAATATCCCTATATTAAAATCAATCCATTGAGCGAACAAAATAGCAGAAGTGTTTATTTTATCAAGTAGCTAAAGTGGGAACTTTGCTAGAGTTTATTATTTTTTTAGTTGCTTTCACTTTTTAAGCTGTTTACAATCGCCGCGATTTTAACCATTCACACACTGTAGAGGAGTAAACAATATGACTTATACAACTTGTTCCTTTGCAGGTCGTTTTCTTGCCTAGCTAGAAGCTATTTCTTTATTAGCTTTTCAAAGCTAAGCCTGATCAATTAATCAAAGACCTGCCAAATCATTTTTCGTTAGCATTTTTCTATTGCAGAGAAAGGAATTGGTATTATGGGCAAGTCCGTCCAAAAACTTAATGATAACGTTAGCCTTATTGCGTCTAAAGAGTCGTGGATTGAAGGGCTAGCAATACAACAATTAATTAAAACTTCTGAATTACCTGGTATGCACGCTGTAGCGGGTATGCCCGATTTACACCCAGGTCGAGGTTACCCCATTGGGGCTGCCTTTTTTACAGAAGGTAGAATTTACCCCGCTTTAGTGGGGAATGATATTGGCTGCGGTATGTCGCTTTGGCAAACCAATACTAAGTTAGCCAAGTTAAATGTAGATAAGCTCGCAAAACGCTTTAGCGATGTTGAACAGCCGCTAGATGATAGTTGGCACACACTGATTAGCGAGCGAAAACATGAACTGGCTATCACACAAACTGGTTTTGATAGCGCCCTTGGCACCATAGGTGGTGGCAATCATTTCGCTGAGTTTCAGGCGATTGAAGAGGTGTTTGATCAACAAGCCTTGCTTGCTTTAGGCCTACAACCTAAACAACTGCAGCTATTGGTGCATTCTGGCTCTAGAGGGTTAGGGCAAGCTATTTTAGTTAAGCATATTGCAGAGCATAACCATGATGGCCTTGAGGTCGTAATTGATGCCTTTACAGATTATATGGCCAAACATGACGAAGCCCTGCGTTGGGCCCAGTTAAACCGTGAACTGATCGCACGGCGTTTTTTACAAGCTATTCGTGCTGGTGGCGAACAGGTTTTAGATGTAAATCATAACCTTGTAAGTCAATCACAGATTGCAGGACAAGCTGGCTGGTTACATCGAAAAGGCGCTACACCCAGCGATCAAGGGGCTGTGATGATCCCAGGCTCTCGCGGTGATTACAGTTACTTAGTTAAGCCAACGGCTGAGCAAAACGTAAACTTACGCTCCCTTGCGCATGGCGCTGGTCGCAAATGGAAGCGTGGAGAATGCCAAGGCCGTTTGAGTCACAAGTTTAAAAAGGAAGATTTATATCGCACTGCGTTTGGTAGCAGGGTGATCTGTAATGATAAAACGCTGCTTTATGATGAAGCACCACAAGCTTACAAAGACTGCCAAACAGTTATTGATGACCTTGTTGATGCAGGGCTGGTTACTGTAATTGCCAAATTAAAGCCTGTGCTTACCTTTAAAACACAAGGAGCTTGCGGATGATCTTAGTGCAATTATCGTCAGGGGCGGGTCCTTTAGAGTGCTGTAAAGCGGTGGCAATGGCTGTTAATTGCCTTGAGTGTGATGCTAAAGCGTTAGCTATTAAGGTGAATACTCTTGCAGTAGAGCAAGCTGAGCTTTCAGGCTGCTACAAATCGCTATTGCTTGAATTAACCGGTGCTGAGCCGCAAATTTTAAAACAGTTTGCGCAGCAATGGCATGGCTCGATGTTGTGGGTTTGTCAAAGCCCATTCAGAGCAAGGAATAAGCGTAAAAACTGGTATTTTGGCGGTCAACTATTTGAAATAGCTGAGCAAGCTTTTGATAGCAAGATCCGCTTTCAGCAATGCCGCGCAAGTGGCGCGGGAGGCCAGCATGTAAACACCACTGATTCGGCTGTTCGTGCTACCCATGTTGCGACAGGAATTACTGTTCGCGTAGAGAGTGAACGAAGTCAGCATGCGAATAAGCGTTTAGCCCGATTGTTGCTAATGCAAAAACTGGCAGAGCAAGCTCAGCAAGCGGCAAGTCAGCAGCAAAAGTCGCGGTGGCAACAACACAATGAGCTGCAACGGGGTAATCCAATTCGTACGTTTAAGGGCCCTGAATTTAGCCAGACTCACAAAGGAAAAGGTTAGCAAACAACATGGAAAATTTACTGTTTATATGTAGCCGTAATCAGTGGCGTAGCCCAACGGCAGAAAAGGTATTCAACCAATACAATGGCATTAAAGCCCGCTCTGCAGGTACAAGCCCAGGAGCAAGGCACACGGTAACAACTGCTGATATTAATTGGGCAGATATAATTTTTGTGATGGAACATAAGCATAAACAACGCCTTAAAGCGCAGTTTAGCCGTTTATTGCAGCACAAGCCGGTTCATGTACTCGATATACCCGACGAGTACCAATATATGGATGAGGCACTCATTGAAACTTTAGTTGATGTCGTAAATCAATACTTGTAGAAAAACAGATACAGTGAGTTTTAGGACTCACTGTATCTTGCTAATGTTTCTTTAAACAACTGATTTAAAGCATCAAAATCGACGACTTTCTTCTTTACGTTAGCTGTGTAGTTTTCATGCCGTGTTAACTCTGCTTCGATAAACTCATTAATTACAGGCACAGCTGGCGCGTATTCTTTTTCTAAGCTTACCCGTTTTCGGGCGAGCAAATCTGAAATCGCAGCATCCAATGCAAGGTTCTCTTTGACAAGCTCCCTTAGTTTATCAAACTCAATCGGAGCTGGTTCATCGTATTTTTCGAGCCACATAATCGCCAGTAGTGGCCGTAATACGTAAAAGTATTTTTTCAGCGGAACACGCTCTTTTTTTAGATACTCTCTAAAGTTACCTTTAGCCATATGCAAGTAATGATAAATGCCTTTATGAGATGACACTATCTGTGGCATTAGTCGCTTTGCATGTGCAGCAAAAAAGCCATCATCAACATACACTATGGGTGATTGTAACCACTCAATAAACGCGGGATTTGATTTGCTGAATAGCTTGAGTGCTTTACGAATATCCCAACCATTTATATCGATTTCATCGACGATTGGGTATTCAATTACATCTCTTTGCTCTTCAACATCAATTGCTACATACCAATCTTTAGCATGCGCATAAATAAAGCGCACATCATAATCACTGTTAGGACTTGCAAATCCCCATGCTCGGCTACCCGACTCAATAGCAAATAACACTTTAACGTTATGTTCTGCTTCTGCCGCTTTTATGCGTCGCATTATTTCAGCTCTTAGACTGTCATCGATTGCTGAGTGTGCTGTTGTGTTATTCATTTTGTTTCCTTACTAATTTGCTCCGTGAAGTAATCACGTAGTTGCTTTATTTCTGCTTCGCGAACTGCTTTTCCGATGGCTATGCCGCTTTTACCTTGGCGTATTGCTTGTTGCACAAGTGCTTTTTTATCTAGCTTGTTTAGTTGTTTTACTAAATCCAGTGCAAGTGTTCGTTGCGCATAAGGCCGATGTATAAAACTTGGTCCCCGTCCTTGCACATCACACTGACACGCATCCAAAAACTGCAAAAACCGCGCAGGCTTATTTTGCGCATTTAGCTTGTCGACAAGTAATTTATGTAATGTTTTTGGTGTTAGCTGTGCGATTTTGTGACAACGCGTATGATTGTCACTGGTTAATGCTGCCAGCTCATAAAACCGTTTAGGCACTTTTAAACGCTGACAAAACGCCTTGATCACTGCTACGCCGCGTTGTTCATGGCCATGTAAATTGCCGTTTAGCTCAAAGCTCGTCGCTTTGCCAAAATCATGCGTTAATGCGGCAAAGCGAGTTTCTACATCAAAATTTAGCTGAGCCGCTCTTTGCAAAACTAACAGTGTATGGGTGTAAACATCGCCCTCAGGGTGGTGTTCTTTTGGTTGGGGAACACCACTCATTGCATCTATTTCTGGAAACACACCTAGACCATACAACGTCTTGAAGTAAAGCTCAGGGTGAGGCTCAGCAAGTGCTTTTTCGGTTTCTTTCCAAACCCGTTCTGGCGTTAAATAAGCTAATTCACCTTGTTGGTGTATTTGCATCATTAATGCCTTGGTTTCCGGATGTATACTAAAGCTTTCACCAAAACGAGCTAAAAATCGAGCCACTCTCAGTACACGTAATGGATCTTCAGCAAATGCGGCTGATGTATGTCTAAGTACTTTGTTATTTAAATCTTGTTGGCCGTTAAATGGGTCTATAAGCTCGCCATCGGCACTCATCGCCATTGCATTGATAGTTAAGTCTCGTCGCGTAAGGTCGTCTTCTAAAGTTACGCTGGTGCTGGCATTCACCGTGAACCCTTTGTAACCACGACCTTGCTTTCGTTCAGTGCGAGCTAAGGCATATTCTTGCTTGGTGGTTGGATGTAAAAATACTGGAAAATCTCTACCAACAGTTTCAAAACCTAGGGCTAACATGGTCTCTGGTGTTTCACCCACAACAACAAAGTCTTGATCAGCTGCCGCTCTGTTTAGCAATTTGTCGCGAACTGCACCGCCGACTAAATAAACATGTTTTAATGTGTTTTCCATTGCCGATCATCCTAATTAGGTATCAGTTAATGATACCTGCCAAAGGTTATCATCAAGCTGAGTAAACGTTATCTCTACATGCAAAAGCGTTTTTATGACCTCTGCATTGGTTAAGCTGTGCAAGCTTGGTTCACTGGTTTTGAACTCGCCTTTACCGGCTAAAGCTAATGGCAAAAGCAGTTGATCTGCCAGATGTTCTTCTACTGCCGCTGCTGATTGGGTAAATTGTGTAACCTGCTCTACTGCTTTGAGAGCCACTTTTTGTGCTGCAATACCATGTTGACCAATAACTTCAAAAATACTGTTATGGGTGTCTGATGTTATCTGTAGCTGCAAGCTGTTTCCTGCTCCAATACTTTCTACACGAGTTATCGTGGTTTCAGCGCCTGTCCAATCAAGGTATTGTTTTACAGTGCTAATTTCACGCTTCGCAACACGCCCCGGTAACTTGTTAACAAGTACTTTAATCGCCTTTTTGGCATCCTTCGTTGGCTGTGCAAAATGCGCAAAGGGCTTTAATGTTTCACACGGGTAAATGGTTAACTGCCATTTGCCACCACCGGCAGGGTAAAAGCCATACTTGGTAACAGTGAGCTCACAATACACCCCCATTTTTGCTAAAGCTGGCAAATAACAGTGCTCAAAAAAGCACAGTGAAGGTGACATGCCATTATGTGTGCCACCTTCAAAGGTTATGGTTGAGGGCTGCTTTGCTGTCGCTAATGCCAGTAATACAGTTTGGCATACAAGCGTTGTACTGCCTGCTGTGCCAATCGCAAAGTGATAATCCCCCGCTTTTATTTGTTTAGGCGCAAAGCGAATATGGTTTGAGTCCAGTTCAACTCCTGCTGTTTCGGCATCACAGATTTGTTGTGCTGCTAACACACAGGTTAGGTGCTGGCGTAACAGGCCAGGCTTTTTTCGCTTGGCCCGAATATTAACAACTTCAATAGCTTGTTTGGTTAACATTGATAAGGTGAGAGCGGTGCGAAGTACTTGCCCTCCGCCTTCACCTTGTGCACCATCAATTATTAAATAGTTCATTATCATCCTTTTACGCAGACTATTTGCTTTAGCGTATGTACAACCTCAACCAAGTCTTGCTGTGCTGCCATAACCTTTTCAATATCCTTGTACGCATGCGGAATTTCATCAATCACCGCGGCATCTTTGCGGCATTCTACCCCTTGAGTTGCCGCTATTTGATCTTGAATATTAAAGACCTTTTTAGCTTTTGTACGTGACATGACTCGGCCGGCTCCATGACTACAGCTATTAAAGCTATCTGGGTTTCCTAAGCCGCGAACAATAAAAGAGCGCGATCCCATACTTCCGGGAATAATCCCCATTTCACCTTTTTGTGCACGTACCGCTCCTTTGCGTGTTACAAAACAATCTTTGCCAAAATGATGCTCTCGCGAGATATAGTTATGATGACAGTTAACAGCAAGCTCCGCGGTTTCAAAAGCGATAGGTATTTGCTTTTTAAGCGCTTTGATTGCGTTAAACATCATGATCTCTCTGTTTTTAGCTGCAAAATCTTGCGCCCATTCTACAGCCTCAACATAGTCATCAAAGTATTCACTTCCTTCTTTCAGATACGCAAGATCCATATCAGGTAAGTTGATTTGATGACGTTCCATCTCTTTTTTAGCCAACTCGATAAAGTAAGTGCCTATGCGGTTACCAACTCCTCGGCTACCTGAGTGCAGCATGATCCAAACTGCATTATTTTCATCTAGGCAAAGCTCTAAAAAATGATTACCTGTGCCCATCGTACCTAGGTGATTTACATGATTACTGTTTTTAATTGCAGGGTGCTTAGCGCAGATTTTTTCAAATCGCTTCTCAAGCTTTTGCCACTCACCAGCAACAACATCAGGAATATTATGCCAAGCACCTCGGTCGCGAGCCCTTCTACCTCGGCCCGTTCGACCATGTGGTACCGCAGCTTCAAACGCATGACGAATTGCCGCCAGATTATCGGGCAGTTGCGAAGCCGTTAACGTTGTTTTCGTTGCAACCATGCCGCAACCAATATCAACGCCTACCGCCGCAGGGATCACTGCATCTACAGAGGGAATGACGCTACCTATTGTGGCGCCTTTGCCCATGTGAACATCTGGCATGACCGCGATATGAGAATGAACTAGCGACATTTGCGCAATATTATTTAATTGAGCAATAGCTGCATCTTCAAACGGTACGCCTTTTGTCCATGCCTTTATAGGTACCTGTCCTTGTTGTTCGATTGTGTTGTAGTTATTACACATAATTTGATTCCTTACTCGTCCTAGCCTGTTAGGCTATTTTTACGACCCCATTCATTAGCCCTTCAAGGCCGCCATAAACGGTTAAGTTATTTATTTTTTCTGCGACTTTCTCTAATGCCTCTAACTCTTTAAGGCGCATTAGCGTCGGATTGTTGTCAATTACTTTCGCTGTGTTGTGTAAGCTGCGTGTTGCTGATGTTTCTTCACGTCGCTTTATTACATTTGCCTCAGCTGCTTTTTGTGCTTCGACCACTTGATTTAAAATGGCTTTCATCTCGCCCGGTAAAATAATGTCTTTTACACCAACGCCAGATAGAGCAATACCAATCTCCTTAAGTTGTTCAATCACTAGCTCTTTCACTGTTTCATTGATATACAACTTATCTAATAAGATATCATCGAGCGTTTTTGTACCAACTGCTTCTCTGAGTGCTAGTTGTAGAGTTTTGTAGATGAATTCATCCAATTTATCTACGCTCTTTGCTGCAAGCTCAGCATCCATCAGCTTGATATTGGCAGTTAAATTAATGCGCAGGCTAACTCGGTCTTTGCTGAGAATTTCTTGCCCAGATACTTCTACGCTTTGTGTTCTACAGTCATAACATTTCACTTCAATATCATGGTTAAATTGCCAATAGGCATGAATACCAGGCTGCAACTTGCCAATAAAATGGCCGTTAATGTAAAGTAAGCCTACATGCTCTTTCGCGACTTTAAACTCGGCGATCGGTTTGATTGCGACTGTTTTTTCGCTTCTAATTAAGCGAGTTGCGCTATTTGCACCTGCTCTATTAACTAAATTTAATAATTGCTCAGGCACCGCTTGAGTGCTGTTGAGAGTAATTCTTTCAAGTTTTATAGCCCCTGCATCTTGCCAAATATATAAGTGCTCACCAGGAGCGACGATCCCTTGTAGTAAATCATCAACGTACAACATACCTAGCTCGTTGTTCTCAAGTTTCCAATGACTTATATGCTGTTGCAAGATTGGGTTATTGCGGTACAAACGTTCAGTATTTCGCTCTGAGAAATACAGCGAGTTAATATCAAAGGTGACAAACTCAAGCTGCTTGTGAAAATCCCAATAACGATGCTTTCCTGGCATTAACACGTCTGTTAGTTGCTGGTCTTTAAAAACGAGCACTCTTTGGTTCTCTGCTACTAATTGTGTTTTTCTTAACATGTTCTATTTCCTTATTGATAGTTAGCAAGTGTGTATTTGTTAACTGAAAAAGGCTTTGGGCGTCGCAATAACAGGGAGCATCCGGCTTGCTGTTATCGTTCATGCTTAAGCGTTTATCAGTCAGCGCAAACAACGACTTACTAACATTTAAAGTTACGATTTTGACTAAGGCGGGATTTGAACCCGCAACATCCAAATTGGTTTTGGTGCTCTACCTGTTTGAGCTACTTATAGTATTAAGATGGGAATCGAACCCATGACCGACGAAATCATTTCGCTGCTCTACCTCTTCTGAGCTACATTAATAGTTTTGTGATTAGGCATACGTGTTCACAGTGTGTAACGCACCAGGGTGATATTTGAATCACTCCTAATTAATCACACTTCTCTATTCCAAGAGCTGTGCCACAACTAAAAAAGAGTGTTTTCTATTTTTTAACTAGCTGATTTTTATGCTCTTTGTTCTATTTTTGTAGTTTGTGTTGGGTGATGAGGTACTTGACGATAGTGTTAATTGGTATTTAAATGGATATAGTTTCTATCTATGAGGATATATTTTGAAAAGTACGATTGTGGTGAGTATTCTCGGAACTCAATTAGACTATGTGGGTAAGCGCGTAGACCGTTGGGCAAGATGGCGACCCAATGTCAGTTTATGTAGTCAAGAAGAGTTCATCGTTAATAAGCTGTATATGATGCATGATACTCATAGCTCGCGTTTAGCGAATAATGTTGCAGTAGATATTGAGTCGATTTCCCCAGAAACCACGGTATGCCTTGAAAATATTAACTTTTTAGACCCTTGGGATTTTGAAGAGGTTTACGCCAAGCTCTATGATTGGTGTCATCAACAGCGTTTTGATACTGATCAGCACGATTACTTTTTTCATATCACGACTGGCACCCATGTTGTGCAGATATGTATTTTCTTATTAACCGAGAGTGGTCATTTTCCTGGGCGTTTAATTCAAACATCACCCGATAAGCATAATCAAAATAAAGCGACAGGTAAGATTCAAATTATTGATTTGGACTTATCTAAGTATGATCAACTTGCCACTCGTTTTGATAAAGAACATTTAGAAGGTAATGCATTTTTAAAAGGCGGTATTCAAACTAAAAACAGTGCATTCAATAAGTTGATTGCGCAGATTGAAGTTGTGGCTATTCGTTCAGATGATCCTATGCTTCTTACGGGCCCTACGGGAGCTGGTAAAAGCCAGTTGGCAACGCGAATTTATAAACTGAAAAAGAAGCGCGCCATTTTAAAAGGTGAGCTTGTGTCGGTTAACTGTGCCACGTTACGTGGTGAAAATGCCATGGCTGCTTTGTTTGGCCACACAAAAGGGGCCTTTACTGGTGCTCAAAAAGAGCGAAGCGGTTACTTACTCACTGCAAATAATGGTGTGCTGTTTTTAGATGAAATTGGCGAGCTTGGTTTAGAAGAGCAAGCAATGCTGTTACACGCCATTGAAAATAAGACCTTTCATCCAGTTGGCAGTGATCAAACTGTTGCGAGTGATTTTCAACTCATAGCTGGCACTAACAAAGATTTAAAAGCCGAAGTCGAAAAAGGGCTGTTTCGTGAAGATTTATTAGCGCGTATCAATTTGTGGAGCTATCAGTTACCGGCATTGAAAGACAGAAAAGAAGATATACCTGCCAATATTGACTATGAAATGGGTTTATTTGAGCAAAAAACCGGGCAGCGAATTCAATTCAATAAAGAAGCAAAGCAGTTGTTTGAGCAGTTTGCTATGTCGAAGCAAGCGGTATGGCGTGGAAACTTTCGTGATTTAAGCTCTGCAATTACTCGTTTATGTACTTTGGCGAGCTCCTCGCGTATCACCGTGACGGATGTTAATGACGAAATCGCACGGTTACAAGACTCATGGCAATCTAATGTGCAACCTAAAGTGTCTAATCGCCTTGCTCACTATTTGTCAGAAGAGCAAATAGCGAATTTAGATCAGTTTGATATTGCTCAGTTAAATTATGTGCTTAGTATCTGTGAGCAGCATTCAAGCATGGCCTCAGCTGGGCGTGAGTTATTTGATGTGAGTCGTACCAAAAAAGCACAAGCCAATGACTCAACTCGATTACAAAAATACTTACGTAAATTCAATTTAGCATGGTCTGACTTAGCTTAAATTATTTGTATATACAAGTTAAAAGGTAGTTCTTTTAATTAAAAATAAACCCCGCATTGCTGCGGGGTTTTTTTGCTTTTTAACAACCAGTTAAGAATTAAAAGTCAGTCGGTGCTGGTGGCACGGTGAGTGGCTTTTTCGGGTTGTCTTTTAGCTCTTTTAATAGCTCTTCTACGGCACGTTCAATCGATGGATCTTTACCTTGGTAGATTAACTCTGGGCGGTCAACAACCTTGATATCTGGAGTGACACCTTCGTTTTCGATGATCCAGTTGCCATCGTTATCTAAAATGCGGAATGTTGCCGCGATAACTTGGCCGCCATCGACAAGGCTTGGGTTACCCGAAATACCAATTAATCCACCCCAAGTACGGGTACCAATAAGCTTACCTAACCCCGCTTGGCGGAAGTAGTAAGGAATAGCATCACCGCCAGAACTTGAGTAACCATTGATCAGCATGGCTTTTGGACCATCATGAGCAAATTGTGGTGTTTTCGTAGGCTCAACACCGCGGCGCTTCCAGTAGTTAAGCGGTTTACGAGCAAGCCAAGTGATCATGTGCTCAGGAATAAAGCCACCGCCATTGTATCGGTCATCAATAATCATGGCGTCTTTGGTGGTTTGCGGCATGTAGTTTTTGAACATGGCGCGGTTACCTTCGTAGGCTGTATTTGGTAAGTGAACATAACCAATACGGCCATTTGATAGCTTATCAACGTAGGCTGCACGAGAGTTAACCCAGTCTAAATAACGCAAACCTTGCTCGCTGGAGACAGGCTTAACGGTAACTTGCCATGCACCTTTGCTGCGCGGCTTACTGTTAAGAACTAACTCAACTTGCTCACCTTGAGTGTTCTCTAGTAGTTCGTAGAAGTTAGCTACGTCTTTTACTGAGCGGCCATTTACGGCAATGATGTAGTCGCCGTTATGTGCTTTTACCCCTGTTGTGCCAAGTGGTGAGCGGAAGTCTTCATGCCAGTTTTCACCTTGGAAGATTTGCTCAATTTTTACGTATCCAGATGGATCGCTGGCAAGTTTTGCACCCAATAAGCCGTGCTTTTTACGCTCTGCTTTTGGCATATCGCCCGACTGCACATAAATGTGGCCTGAGTTAATTTCACCTGCGATTTCACTGAGAATGTAATCTAGGTCACTACGGTGTGAGATTGCATCAGCCATAGGTTGATACTTGGCTAAAATTGCGTCCCAATCTTGGCCGTGATGGTTTTCATCGTAGAACCAATCACGTAATGTACGCCAGCCTTCAACATACATTTGCTGCCATTCAATTTGTGGCTCAATTTTTAAGGTCATGTTACTAAGATCTAGCTTATTCGCTGCTAGGTCTTGTTTTGCTTTAGGCTCAATTAAGCTGTAATCGTTACCCGCATGTACTAACAGGTGTTCACCGTTGCTCGAAATAGTATAACTACGAACCCCTTTAGCCACGGTTTCAAGCTCGCTGTCGTGAGCTGTGCCTATCAATTGTAGGCCACCATTAGCCAGTGTTAGCACGCCACCTTTTACTGCCGTTAAACCACGATAATCTCCAGCTGGCGCATTTAAAGCGGTTACACGCTGCATAAAGTCACTGCTTTGCAGGCTATTTTTCGCTTTCTTGTCGTCATCTTTTTGTTTATCGCTGACGATCGCTGTTTCATCACTTTGTAGTGCGATAAGTGGTTTGATGCTGTCATTTACGGCTGCGGCATAAATACGCGTTGCACGATTAAACATGTAGTCAAACTCGTAGCTGCTAAAGGCTAAGTTAAAGTCGCGCTCAGAACTAAAATACAGGTATTGACCATCAGGAGAGAAAGTTGGGTTTTGCTCATTGGTCATTTCATCCGTTAAGCGAGTCACTTTCTTTTTATCAACATTGTAGTGCCACAGCGAGGCATAGCGGTTTTCATTGTTTTTCACATACACAATGTCTTCGCTATTTGGCGACCAAGTATATTGGCGAATGCCTTCTTCATCGTAGATGCTGGTATCAATTTTGTGTTGTTTACCTGATTTTGCATCTATCCACCAGAGTGTGTGGTTTTTATCTGCAAATAACAGTTTTGAGCTATCTGGTGACCAAATTGGCGTAAAACGCCAAATAGTGCCGTTGCTGGTTAGCTGCTTGGTGGCATTATTTTTACTGCGATCTTTTAAGTAAATTTCGTATTCGCCACTTTCATCGCTCATATAAGCAATATAACGGCCATTTGGCGACCAACTTGCGTCAATTTCGCGGCCTTTTGCTGTGTAAGATAAGTTACGTGTTGGGCCTTGTTTAACCGGTACGCTAAATAGCTCACCGCGGGCAGTAAAGAGTGCACGCTTACCATCATGAGAAATCGACATTGAGTCGATAAAGTCACTCACATTTTTTGTGTACGGCATTGCGTATTGACGCACACCAGCAATGTTAATGCTCAGCTTGTTGCTTTTTTGAGTTTTTGGATCAAAGCGGTAAAGGTAACCACCGTTTTCATAAACAACGGCATTTGGGCCAGCTGATGGCCACAGTACGTCAAAGTCTTTATGGTTGGTTAGTTTTTTCGGCTCAGCGCCTTTTTGGTATTGATACAGGTTAAGGGTGTAATCACGGTCAGATACAAAGTAAATGTTGTCGCCAACCCAAGTTGGTTGCTGATCGGTAGCGCGGTTACTGGTTAGCTGCTCTGAGGTATTGTTTTTTAGATCGTAAACCCAGACATCTTGTGCACGACCGCCACGGGTGCGCTTCCAAGTACGAAATTCACGGTCAATTGGCGTGTAAACATATTTACTACCATCTGGCGAAAGCATACCGCCGCCGGTTTCTGGAATAGCCAGAGGCTGCTCAAGGCCTCCGTCAGCAGGCACCATGTATGGACGACCCATACGTTTACCCCACGGTGTGCGGTTAGCACGAAATACCACATTTTTGCCATCAGGTGTCCAATCGAGAACACGATAATCAAAACCGCCGCGTGGTGGCATTGGGCCAACATCGTTGTAGTAAGTCAGTTGTTTTAAGCCAGAACCATCGCTGTTAATGACATAAATTTGGCGGCTGCCATTGTACTCGGCTGCAAAGGCAATGCGTTTACCGTCAGGTGAAAACTTAGGGAAGGTTTCAAAGCCAATATGGTCAGTTAAGCGTTTGCTCTCGCCAGTTTGCGTATTAGCAATGTAAATATCGCCACCGTACACAAAGGTAACGTTTTGGTTATGAATATCTGGAAAGCGCAGTAAGCGCGTGTCTTTAGTTTCGTAAGCTGATGCCCAAGGTGCTAGTGTCGCAGCCATGGCCAGTGCCAACGTTGTTAGTTTTTTCATGGGATTACATCCTATTTTGGGAACTGTTACATCATAACTATTCAGTTTTAAATAGCGATGCTGATGCGATGAAAGTCTGTTACAAAATATGAATAAAAAAAGGTTGGCAGTAAATGCCAACCTTTGCGAGCTATGTCATACCATAAAACATAACTTCTTAGTGGTCGTGATCGTCACTTTCTTCTGCAATGCCTAACCAAGTGATGGCGCTAGGTGCAAAAGTCAGTTCAAGATCACCTTCAATTTCAAGATCTTCGATATGTACTTTTAGTACGTGCTGAGCGATAGGGTCAGCAACGTAAGCAAACTCACTATTTTGTGACACAGTCATGCTGAAGTTCATGCCCTCTGGCATCGTTGTTACGTCTTCTTCAGTGATATCTACTTTACCGGCAAGCTCCCAGTGCATGTGGCCGTCGTGCTCATGAGCTTCAAGCACGTTTAAAAAGCCTAAGCTATCAAGCACTAAAAATTGCTCTCCGCTTGCTGAGAATGAGTAAGATACAGCACTTGCGCCTTCATCAAGTTGCCACTCAAGTACTTCCATTTCAGCTTCGCTTGGATTGATACTTACAAATACACCCGATGCAATTGCAATAAAGCTTTCACTACCTTCATGGCCATATAATGTGCCAATACGTGTATCACCTAGCGCATCTATATTGGCGATTTTTTCTGCATGGTATTCATCGTCATGCTGGTGGGCTATTAGTACACCGTCACCACAACCAAATGCTACATAATCATGGTTTTGCGCTGCACCGTGTAAATCTGGGCAAGTAACTTCAAATGTTTGTTCAAGCTCATATTCACCGTCATGAAGGTGGAAAACACCCACTTGATCCGGCAGGATTTTAGCGTTTGAAGTGCTTTCGCTATCAGCACGACGCAATGTAGCAACTAGGTGCTCGCCACGTGGCTCTGCAACACCGTGCATATTGATGTCGTACTGAATACCAGCAAGTGTCGCGGTTTCGTTAGTAATGTCGTTATCGGTTAACACTTCTACAGAGGCAACTGTACCTGCGTCGGCATTACCATCGTAAAACACGGCCATTTGGCCATCATGTTTAACGATGTGAGTAGGGCGGCTGCCCGTTGTTAGCTCGTAGTCACTAAATGCAGGGCCTTGTTTATAGTCATGTAAATGTTCGCCATGATCTTCACGCCATAAACCGCCATCGATAAAACCTAAGTAATCTTGGTTACGGTTAGCAATAACCGCATAACGGTAGCTTGGTGAAACATTTAGTGAGCTTGATTCATGAGTAAGCGAAAACGTTTCTAGTAACGAGTCGTCATCTAAATCAAAAATATTCGCTTCGTTGCTATCTGCTGCTAAAACCGCTAAACGACCCATTGAGTCAATGGTATAGCCATCGTCATGATCGTGATCATGGTCATCACCACCGTCGTCTGGAACCTCAATAGGATCTTTCTCAACAATATTTGTTTCTGCATCACCACATGCGGTGATCAGGGTGCTACTAATTGCCAGTGCCAATAGTTTTAATCTAAATAAGTGTGTCATGTAGGTTTCCTTTATTTGTAATTTTGTTTTAGAAGTAGCCGCGAACACCAAGCGCAAAACTGCGCCCAGGACGTGGTGCAATATCTTTTAAGAATGAGCTATGAACGCGGGCTTCTGTGTCCGTTAAGTTAGTGCCTTTTAGGTAAAGTGAGACGTCTTGGTTTAATACCGATAAGTCATAAGAAATACTGGCATCAACAAGGGTATAGCCGTCTGTTGTGGTTTCTTGTTGCGCTATGCGATCTTGCTCTTGGTAGTGTGTAACGTGAATATTTGCTGTTAGGTTTTCGGTTTGATAGCTAAACTCAGTACCAAAACGCAGTGGTGGAGTACGCGGTAAATCTCCGCCGTCTTTTAGGCGAGCGCGTACATAATCTGAGAATAAGTCGACTTTAAATTCGTCGGTTAGCTGCCAAGCAACTTGCGCTTCAAAACCATGTAAAACCACGTCATCTGTTTTAAATAAATAAACAGGTAGCTCAGATGAATGATCGTGCTCATCTTCGTGAGCATGTTCATCGCCATGGTCGTGATCATGACCGCTTTCAGCGTATAGGCCAGTGTTGACCTGGTAATAATAGTTATCTACTTGGTTGTAAAAGGCATTGAAGATAAAGCCAATATCACCTTCGGTTTTACGGAATGTCAGGTCGATATTATTTGCTGTTTCTAAGTCGATAGCCTCTTCTGATAGCTCAAAATGACCATCATGAGTATCGAATAGCGCACCAACTTCATAAGTTGCAGTACCAATGTGTGGGCCGAAAGATAACAGCTCAGAAGCAGATGGAGCACGTTCAGAACGCGATACCGATAAACCTAGGTTATAACCCGGTGTAAAATCCCATACCACCCCTGTTGATAAACTGACCGGTGTAAACTCTTGGGCGACATCAAATACACGTGTGTAGTTTGATTCTTCGTGTCCATGATCATGACCGTGGTCGTGCTCATCACCGTCTTCATCATGTGCATGGGCGCCAATGTCTGGTAAAAGCACATTGTTAGCATCAATAGTAACTCGCTCAACACGGCCACCTAATTGCACTAAAAAATCGCCAAAATGCTTTTCTTCCATAATTGCAAAAGCAATACTTTCAGTAACCGACGGAGGAGTGAAGGCTTCAGAGCCTTGTGCTTCTACATCACTTTTTTTGTAATGAAAGCTAACGCCACCATTCCACTCATCAAATTGGCTATGCAGAATGTCAACGCGCAGCTCATTGGTTTCGTTTTTGAAGGTTGTGCCTACTGCACCGTGTTCGATTTCAGCGTGTTCGTAGTCAGTGTGGCCCGCACGTAAGTTAATTTTGCTTAGCCATTCACTGTCGATATTGTATTCACCAAGTAGCTGGACTTTGGTTTGTTCAAGGTCAGCAAAAACGGCTTCTTCTTCGCTGTGCTCTTCTTCGTGATCATGCTCTTCTTCTTCACCATGAGTATGGCCAGGAATACCGTATTGGCGGTTAAACTGCTCAACCGCAACACCAAGGTAACCTTGCTCAAATAAATAGCTAGTGCCTAAAGTAAAGCCATCTGAGTCTTCATTACTGTTTTCTACTACGTACTTTGAGCTGTGCTCTGTGTCTTCAATATCGGCGGCAACAGGTACTTCGTAATCGTCTGATTCACGCCAGAATGCATCAGCATAAAAGGCAAATGACTCTGTTCCTGTGGTGGCATTAAACGAAGCAACTTTTTGCTCATCTACAGAGTTATGTTCTAGGTTCCATTCACCACGTGTTGTGCTGTCTGTTGGTACTCGACTATCAACTACGTTGACGACACCACCAATTGCACCGCTGCCATAAAAAAGAGTTGCTGGGCCACGTAATACTTCAATTTGCTGCGCTGTTGATGCTTCCGATGCCACTGAGTGATCAGGGCCAACACGTGACACATCACTTACATCTAAGCCATTTTGCGTAATTAAAACACGTGGGCCGCTCAAACCACGGATCACAGGCGTACTGGCAACCTTGGCATGAAAGTTTGTGTTAACGCCCGGTAGTTTTTCGAGGCTATCGCCAAGCGTTGATGCTTGTTGGCGTCTTAATTGTTCGCCAGATAACACACTAACAGGTGAGGCAGATTCCATTGCCGACATATGAATCGGCGTTGCTTCAACATCAATCACTTCAATCGGTGAGCGCTTTAGATTAAAGGTTGCGCTGTGGTCTTGGTCATTGGCAAGTGTGATATCTCGATGTAAGTGAGCATAACCTGGCGCTGAAATATGCAGCTCTTTTAAGCCGTTATTTAAGCCGCTGATTTCAAACTCACCTTTGTCGTTAGTTGTTACTTTTTGATCAGAGCCTTCAAGGTCAACGGTGGCATTTGCAACCGCTTTACCTTGGTTATTTAACACAACGCCTTTGATTGATTGCGCCAAGACACTGGCTGGTAATAACGTCGCTATGACGACAGCTATTTTTGATATGTTATTCATTAGTTACCACTCTTTTAGTACGTTATAATGTATCAATTGTGCTTTAATTGTTATAATGTATCAAGTGTGAATCGATGAATGAGTTTTATTCTTTTTTGTAACAGCATATTTATAGTGAGGTAAATGGAGTGGTTCGGGTTATGAAAGCAGCAAAGTTGGCAGTGATATGCTTTATGGTTGGATGTATTTTTTCAGCTCAAGGGCATCAACACCATCATCATTCACATGGTGAGGGAGTGCTTTTTGTGGTTCATGATCAAGACAAATGGCAGGTTAAGTTCATTTTACCGGCTGGAGATATTTTTGGCTTTGAGCATCAGCCCGAGACAGCTGAGCAAAAGCAAACTATTAAAAAAACATTAGCCAAATTAGCAAATTCACAGCAGCTAGTGATATTTAACGGCGAATGTAAGCTTATTCATGCTAAATTTGAAAACCCATTTGAGCATCACACTCATCATTCACATCAAGACTTAGAAGTTGAATACTCGTTTAGCTGCGATAAGCCCGTTTCTAAAGTCACTGTGACTTTATTTACATGGGCTGAAGCCATATCTGTTATCGAAGCGCAGTGGATCACAGAGCAAGCGCAAGGGATAGCAGAGCTGACAGCTACAAAACCTTATATTGAGTGGCCGCTATGAATAAACAGCGATTAACCAGCACACTTAATAAAGCAAAGCAGGTTTGCCTTGAGCATGGCAGAAAATTCACCATTCAGCGCAAGCAAATACTGCAAATTTTACTAACCACAGACGTGCCGCTATCAGCATACGAGTTGGCCAGTTGCTACAAGCTGCGCACAAGCTCTAGTGTATCTGTTATGTCTGTTTATCGAATCTTGAGCTTTTTGGAGTCGATAAACCTTGTTCGCAGGCTTAATAGTGCTAACAAATATATTGCTTACGGTACCGACAGTGAGGTTTTTAAGCGTGAGATTTCTTTGTTTTTGATTTGCCGTCATTGCCAAAAAGTTGAGACTTTAGCGGTTTCACAAAGTGATGTTGCAAAGCTTTTCCCTCACTTTGCTGATGTGGGCTTTACCTCACAAACAAAGCAATTTGAAATGATGGG
>Ga0208060_1000091_pt1 | contig 27293 bp, 28 predicted proteins | sample DeeseametaMP0901_FD_184200 | JGI IMG/M metagenome (GOLD analysis project Ga0208060, IMG submission 184200) | Marine microbial communities from the Deep Indian Ocean - MP0901 (SPAdes) | ecosystem: Environmental > Aquatic > Marine > Oceanic | place: East of Durban, South Africa, South Indian Ocean... | reverse complement strand
TTACAATTCTGCAACAAGCTTTTCAACCAATGACCGGTCTGCAGGTAAGATTTCTATTTCCTTTAATTGATCAATGGCACACCAAATTAATTCCTGCCCCTCCAAGCCAGAAGGATGGCCAACATAATCTATGATTTTAAATGGCATTAACAAAACATCGTAGTGATCGTATTGATACTCAACCGGCTCCATTTTCTTACTTCTTCCAATTTCTACTCCCAACTCTTCTTGAAATTCTCGAAATAAAGCCTCTTCAGGGGTTTCATTAGGCTCAATTTTACCTCCGGGAAATTCCCAGTAACCCTTTAGACTTTTGCCCTTGATTCTTTTACCAAGGAGCACCTCATTTTTAGTATTTCTTAGAATACCAATGGCAATACTCAACAATTCTCTTGGATGATTCAATTATAAGGAATGAGTTTTATTGCTGGATAGCACCATGACATTTTTTATATTTCTTTCCTGAACCACATGGACATGGTTGATTGCGTCCAATTTTCTTATCTGTTCTTACATAAGGTCTCTGGTTTGCTTCATTCAGAGCGTCAGATGATTTGGATAAAGGGGTTTCAAAAGTGTTTGGATCTCTATGTTTTAACTCTACCTCAGTCATATCTGGTGTCTGTTGACTGAGAGTATCTGCATCTTCTTCCCCTCTGAAGCGAACTCTGGCCAAAATACTTATAACACTGCTTTTAAGTTGATCCATCATGTATGAAAACATTTCGAAAGACTCTTTTTTATATTCTTGCTTTGGGTTTTTCTGAGCATACCCTCGTAAATGTATCCCTTGCCTTAAATAATCCATTGCTCCCAGGTGTTCCCTCCAATGAAAATCAAGTTGCTGCAACATAACCGCTTTTTCTATCTCTCTCATGGGTTTTGGACCGATTGACTGCTCTTTCGAATCGTAATGCCTGTTGTATTGATTAAGTACGGTCTTCCAGATCTGCTCATCTTCTAAAGTGTCATCCTGATTAACAATGGTTTCGATGTCCATTTCAATGGTAAATTCACTGTTAATCGCTTTACTCAAACCTTCTAAATCCCATTGATCTTCTGGTACATCAGGATCGATATATTGCTTTACCATCTCTTGGATGACTTCCTCACTAATCCCAGATATAACATCACTGATGTTGTCGGAGGATAAGATGTCATTTCTCAACTGATAAATAACTGATCTCTGATCATTGGCAACATCATCGTATTCGAGCAACGTTTTTCTTATATCAAAATTATGCGCTTCCACCTTCCTCTGAGCACGTTCAATTTGTTTGGTTAAGAGTCTGCTCTCCACGGCTTCCCCCTCTTCCATTCCAACTCTGGACAACATAGTTTGCGTTTTCTCTGGATCTCCGAAAATTCTAAGTAAATCATCTTCCAGAGACAGGTAAAACCGACTTGAACCAGGATCACCCTGTCGCCCTGAACGACCTCTCAATTGATTGTCGATTCGTCTCGATTCATGGCGCTCTGTTCCAATAATGTGCAACCCTCCCTGTTCAATGACTTCATCATGGTTGTCTTGCCATACTGATTTGAGGCGTTTATGTTCAGTGTCGTCTATTTCATTACCGGCAATTTTTAATTCTGATTCTAAATTTCCTCCCAAAACGATGTCCGTGCCTCTCCCTGCCATATTTGTGGCTATGGTAACAGAACCAGTTTTACCAGCCTGAGCTATAATCAACGATTCTTTCTTGTGCTGTTTAGCATTTAAGACCTGATGTTTAATCTGTTCTTGGTTTAATAATTTGGATATATATTCTGTATTTTCTATTGTCGCGGTTCCTACTAAAACTGGTTGTCCCTTCGCTTGACGATCTTCGATATCTTTAATTATATTTTTAAATTTATCCTTTTTATTTAGATAGACTAAATCAGAGTCGTCTTGGCGAATCATTATTTCATGGGTGGGGATCACAACAACTTCCAAGCCATAAATCTGCTGAAATTCAAAAGCCTCGGTATCCGCTGTTCCCGTCATTCCAGATAATTTGTTATAGAGTCGAAAATAATTCTGGAAAGTAATGGATGCCACTGTTTGATTTTCTTCTTTTACCACCAAACCTTCTTTTGCTTCCACCGCTTGATGTAGACCATCTGACCATCGTCTTCCTGACATTGTTCTGCCGGTAAATTCATCCACAATAACAACATCATTATTCTGAACAATATAATCGACATCTTTTTTATACAAAGCATGGGCTCTCAGAGCTGCTGTGATGTGGTGCATGAGTCTTATGTTGGCGGGATCGTATAAGCTTTCGCCCTCTCCAAGTATTCTGAATTCAGTTAAAACTTGTTCGACGTTGTCGTGACCTTCTTCAGTTAGGAAAACTTGTTTGGTTTTCTCATCAACTGTGTAATCCCCAACCTCAGTTTCATCTATTGCTGGCTTAAGTCTTGGAACAATTTGATTCATTTTTACATAAAGCTCAGTTCCCTGATCAGCTTGTCCTGAGATAATTAAAGGGGTTCTGGCTTCATCAATCAAAATGGAGTCTACTTCGTCGACAATGGCAAAACTGAGTTGTTTTTGCATCTGGCCTTCTTTGTCAAAAGCCAAATTATCTCTGAGATAATCAAAACCAAATTCATTATTTGTCCCATAGGTAATATCGCACTGATATGCCTGCCTTTTTTCTGACTGTTTCTGACTACTATCTATACAGCCAACAGTGAGACCTAGGAAATCATAAATTGGGCCCATCCACCCAGCGTCACGTTCTGCCAAATACTCATTAACGGTAACAATATGAACTCCGTTCCCAGTAAGAGCATTGAGATAAGCAGGTAAAGTGGAGACAAGTGTTTTACCTTCACCGGTTTTCATTTCTGCTATTTTCCCAAAATGAAGAGCTAAACCTCCCACCAACTGGACGTCAAAATGTCTTTCTCCTATGGTTCTAACTGAAGCTTCTCTAACAACAGCGAAGGCTTTTGGCAAAAGCCCATCTAAACTTGGATCATCAAGGTATTCTGATTTAAATTGCCCTGTTTTTAATCGAAGATCGCCATCTGACAAATTCTGCATTTCAGATTCAAGTGCATTGATTTGTGTAACGATTTTTGAATAATCGCTTAGCAGTCTCTCATTCCTACTACCAAATATTTTTGTGAAAAATCCTTTCAAAAGCAGCCTCTCAACTGAGTTAGATAATTTGGAGGTTAGTCATAGCAATCTTGATAATATTCATGATTCTACTCTGCTGTTATTATACCCTCATGGATAAAAAATTTTTGCTATCTAACTACACTCTAGAGGATTGTGCAAAGCGATAAACTAAAACATATTTCTGAAATCATTAATGCAAGTTATTCGAATCTTGAGGAATTGTCTGAAATTGCCCAGGAAAAATCTTCACTCTCTAGATACCTGAAAAAAAATCTTAAAAACTTTGGTCGGTATATAGTTTCGGCTTACATCAATAACTCGGGCATATTAGTTATTAAGACAAGCTCGCCTGAGTTTGCTGCAAGGCTTAGATATGAAGAAAAGGAAATAAGAGCTTTATGCAAAAAGTTCGGCAATGTTCCTCAAAAAATAAAGATCAGCTCGAGATAATGATCAGGTTCTTCCCAAAGCTGGTGTCCAATATGAGATAGGAATGTCTGTTATCTCTGATTCCTCGATTTCTTCCCAAGCGGTTTGATCTGTATAAAGCTTAAGTATCAATTTGTTGTTTAATTCATGACCAGATTTATAACCATTAAATTCACCCACCAAAATATGACCCATCAAATAGAGATCTCCTACTACATCCAAAATCTTATGTCTCACTAGCTCATCCTGATACCGTAGTCCGTCCTGATTTAAAATTCTGTAGTCATCGAATACAATCGCGTTGTCAAGACTGCCTCCCAATGCCAAGTTTTTAGAGCGAAGGGTTTCTATTTCTTTGAGAAAACCAAACGTTCGGGCACGACTGATTTCTTTCAGGAACGTTAGAGTTGAAAAATCGACACTCAATTTAGTCAACTTACTTTTGATCATGGGATGATCAAAATCAATTTCAAATGAAATACGATAGCCATTGTAAGGCTTAAACTCAGCAAATTTTTCACCGTCTTCTACTCTTATATTTTTCTTAATTCTTAGGAATTTTTTAGATGCATTTTGTTCTTCAATGCCTGCTGATTCGATCAAAAAAATAAAAGAAGCTGAACTTCCATCCATAATTGGAACTTCAGGGCCATCCAGATCAATTAACGCATTATCAATACCCAAACCAGCAAAAGCTGCGAGTATATGTTCCACTGTCATGACTGAAGCATTTTTCTTAGCTATGGTGGTACCCAGCATTGTGTCGATTACATTCTTAGCAAGAGCTGGTATTTGTTGAATAGGTTCTATATCAAGTCTTCGAAAAATTATTCCAGTATCTTTAGCCGCTGGCCTCAAGGTCATATTAACTTTTTCTCCTGAGTGCAAACCGACACCAGAAGCTCTGATACTATTCGACAATGTTCTTTGCTTTAACACTCGCTAAGAATGGATAGATAATTGAATAAAAACTCTTTTAAAATCATATAAATAAAACACGACAAGGTTATCATAAAAAAAACAAATGAAACAAATTATTTATATTATTATCATGCCAATAATTCATAGTTTAGATCACTAAAGATTGGATTTCAGCCAGGATTTGACTCTCAGCCAAGGTGATTCCAATGCTTTTTGCTTAATAAGGTCGTGGGGGTTATTTTTATACTTTTCCAATGCAAAGAGGAGTAATCCTACCCCAGTAGCATGGATAGGGCTATTGATGTTTTCGAAAGTCCCATTCATGTCTTTTGGAAAGCCCACCCTGACGTCAGTTTCTAATATTTCTTCAGCTAATTCTTTGGCTCCATTGAGTTGTGATGTTCCTCCTGTGAGGACTATGCCTGCTCTCAGTTTTTCTATATTCATTTTCCCGATCTCGTCATTGATCACTGCAAATAATTCTTCATAACGAGCTTGTACCACCGAGGCCAAGCGTTCTAATTCTATTTGTCTGGGGGAGCGATTTCCAACACTAGGAACTTCTATCAGCTCTTCTTTATTGACCATCTTTGAGATGGTGCAAGCATGTTTAATTTTGATTTTTTCAGCTTCTTTTTCTGGTGTTCTTAGAGCGTAAGCAATGTCGTTTGTCACATGATTGCCTCCAATTGGAATAACCTTGGTTGCAACAATTTGACCACCCATAAACACCACGATATCGGAAGTCCCGCCTCCAATATCAACTAGACAAACACCAAGATCTTTCTCATCATTGGACAATACCGAAAAGCTGGAAGCTAATTGTCCTAGGATAATCTGCTGAACTTCCAGCCCACATCTCTCCATGGATTTAATAATGTTTTGCTCAGCACTTCGGGAGACAGTTACAATATGAACATCTGCTTCTAGCCGAACACCTGACATACCAATGGGTTCACGGACTCCCTCTTGACCATCAATAACAAAATCTTTGGGCAATACATGTAATATTCTTTGATCCGAAGGAATACTCATCGCTTGAGAAGCATCAATAACACCATCAATATCCTCTTGTGAGACCTCGCCCTCATTAATTCTGACGATGCCATGACCATCAAAACTTCGGACATGGCTGCCTGCAATACCAGCAAAAACAGTATTAATTTCGCAATCGGCAACTTTCTCTGCTTCTCTAATGGCTTGATCAATTGAATTTACCGTTGCCTCTATATTAACAACCACGCCTTTTTTTAAACCCCTGGATGGCTCGGTTCCAAAGCCAATAACTTTTAATTCCTTCTGTTCATTTATCTCAGCGACAAGTGCTAAAATTTTTGATGTGCCTATATCTAAGGCAGCAATAATTTCGTTTCCATTATTTCTTGACATGAATCTATAATTTAAGTCACTTTTTCCATAAAATAGCCAAACCTTCTGAATACCTAAGATCAATATAAGAAACTTTATTAATTTTTGCTAAAAGAGTTTGATCCAAAGCTAAAAAAAGTCTTTCTAATTTCTGGTCGATTTCTGTTTTTCCTAATTTTATCTCAATTTTTGGCTTGACAGTAAAACTCCAAGATCCCCTTACATCTAAAGTTAATGCTTCTAGATAAAGACCCCTGCCTGTAAGCAGTGTGTCTATTTTAATAAATAAATTCATGACATCTCTTTCAGAACCTTTAGGGCCGTTAAGCCTAGGGATATTTGTTGGGACGCTGCGTTTGTCTACAATGTATAATTTTCCTGAAGAATTCAAAATTAAATCATCGTTCCATATTCCCAACAAACTCTCTTCAGTGATCTTAATATCAATTTTATTTGGCCATTGCCTTATAATTTCTGCTGATTGGATCCAATCCAATGACTCAATTTTCTCCTTGACTTCAGATGCATTGAAGCTTAGAAATCCCTTATTGCGAAGGCTGTTAGTATTGTTCTCAATCGACTTTAAGGGAACTCTCTTCAAATCACCGCTAACATTAATTAATTCAATAGGACGATTCAGGGCAAGAAAACATAAGGACAAAACTATTGTTAATAAGCCAATCCAACCAATCTTAAAATAAAATTTTTTGGGAACGTTCCGGAAAAAATTTAACTTTGATAACTTGTCAATGAAAACCCTTTTTTTAAGTTTCTTATTCTTTTTTTTACTTTTAGAAAAAAAATTCACTTTAAACGGCACTCATTTCCAAAATATCAAAACAGAGCTGATCAAAATCAATACCGATCTCAGATGCCGCCATGGGTACCAAACTGTGAGTTGTCATTCCTGGGACCGTATTAATCTCCAGAATAACGGGCTCATCATTGTGATCTATAAAAAAATCAATTCTTCCCCATCCCCTTATAGCGAAAAGTTTACAGGCATTAAAACACCTTTTTTGTATCCTTTCTTCAACTCGTAGGTCTAATCCACTTGGACAGATATATTTTGTTTCGTCGCTAAAATACTTTGCTTCATAGTTGTAAAAATGCTCATGACTGGCATCGATTTTAATCAACGGTAAAATTTTTTCATTTAAAAATGCTGCTGTGTATTCAGAATACAAAAGATAGGACTCTGCAATTATCCAATCATTAAACTTCTCGAGAGCTTGGAACTCCTTTTCAAAATCGTTTTTATTTTCAATGATAGAAACCCCTATACTGGATCCCTGCGAACACGGTTTTAAAACAAAGGGTGTCTTTAAAAGATCTGCAACTTCTTCAAACTGATTAATATGAGTTACCAACTTAAAATCTGGAGTCTTAAAACCATTTTGAAGAAGAAGTCTTTTGGTAAATAACTTGTTCATGGTTAACGAACAAGCCAAAGGACCACTGCCGGTATATCTGATACCCATGATTTCTAAAAGACTTTGAATTTTTCCATCTTCACCATCGAACCCATGAAGAGCAATCCATGCTGATGCATAATCGCTCTCAGCGATCTGATTTAAAAATTCATTCTTCGTATCGACTCGGTAAGCATCGATATTTTTGTTCAATAATGCTTGCCAAACGGCTTTTCCTGTAATCAATGAAATCTCTCTTTCGGAGGAATAACCACCGCAGAGTACGGCCACTTTTCCGAATTTCTCCTTACTTTTTTTATCTACTTTATTCACTCTATGAAGCTTCGCCTATGATCCTTACCTCTGGCTGTAAATCAATGTCAAATTTTTCTCTTACCGCTTGTCTTGTGTGTTTAATCAAATTTTCAATATCATGAGCCGTTGCTCCTCCTTCGTTAACTATGAAATTTGCATGCTGTTCAGAAATAGATGCCGATCCAATCTTAAACCCTTTTAAGCCAGATCCTTCAATCAATGCTCCTGCATAATTACCAGGTGGGTTCTTGAAGACAGATCCACATGTGTTTTCACTTAGAGGCTGTGTCCTTATTCTTTGATTCCTCAACTCTATCAAATTATCTTTGGTTGTTTGTTCATCACTCGATAAAGACATTGAACAAGATAAAAACCATAATCTGAAGGGGAAAGTGACTGTCCTATATGCAATATCAAAACTTTCTTTTTCTAAAAAACTAATATCGCCTTTCTCATTAATTACTTCCACCTCTTTTACCAAATCCCATGTCTCCATACCAAATGAACCCGCATTCATGGTTAATGCACCACCGATGGATCCAGGTATACCGGAAAAAAATGCTGCAGGTCCAATACCATTTTTCTGACAGAAAAGAGCTAGTTCAACGCATGCCACACCTGCCTCGACTTTATAAAGATATTCTGAAGTCTTTTCAATTTCCTTTAGAAAAGATTTTGTACTTATTACAACCCCTCTGATGCCAGCATCTCGTACCAAGATATTTGTGCCTCTTCCTATCCAGGCAATAGGTAAATTTGGATCAATACAGGATAGAAAATAAACTAAGTCCTTTCTACTTTTGGGAGAATAAAACAGATCGGCACGACCTCCAATTCCCCAAGATGTGTGTTTTGCCATGGACTCATCGTAAGAGCAATCGCCTTCAAATTTTTGTGCAATATCCTTTAACAATTTCACAGTTCAGAAACAGTGGGAACAATATAAGGCCCTTTTTCAGTGATACTCATGCAATAATCTGAAATTTTTTCTGTTGCCTCTACAAAAGTTTCGTCATAAGCAGCCATTGATGCTTTTTTGAGTTTGTCCGTTTCTAAAAAAAAACTTTTGGTGATTTGAGCCAACTTCTCAGGCTTAAGATCCTTATCTAAGATCATTTCTGCAGCATTTTTATCAACTAAAAATTTTGCATTATAAAACTGATGGTTATCAGTTGCTTGTGGATATGGAATTAGTATTGATGGGAGGCCCAACGCAGAAAGCTCTGATATTGTCATTGCACCAGCTCTACTGATCACTATATCAGCCCATTTATATACTTGTGAAATGTCATCAATAAACTTTGAGACTTTGGCCTTTATATTAAAATCTTTATATATCTCTTTAACTTTTTCATAATCTGCCTCTCCTGTATCGTGCGTTATCTCAACTGGTGTATCCTTGCTTAATAAATGCATGGCTTTAGGAACTGCAAAATTAATAGACCTGGCTCCTTGGCTCCCTCCTAAAATAAATATTCGAGGTTTCTTGGATTTATCTGGAAATTCTCTCGAAGGTTGTCTTTTATCTATGATTTCTTGTCGAACTGGATTACCTAAATATTGGCAATCACCTGTAAAAAATTTTGTTATTCCACCGACTGCCCCTGGCAATCCCTCTATAACAGCGTATGCAGCTGTCCATGCAAGATATCGATTTGCAAGACCTGCTTTTGCATTTTGCTCATGAATGACTACAACAGTCCTATCAGATCCATTGACAGCAGTGCATGTGCTTATGGATGGATAGCCCCCCATACCTAACACCAGATCAGGCTCAAAGCCTTTTAAGAACTTTATCAGTTTCGCATCAGGTCTAAATATTGTTTGATATATTTTAGGATCTAAGAAAGTCATAAGCCCATTACGCTTTATTTTTCGAGCTTCAAAATACTCAACCTCAATATCGCTTTGACTGAATATCTTTCTTTCTAATTCATTACCAGTGCCTGCAATAACAACCTTATGCCCGTTTTCCTTAAAATGGTTAGCCATAGCTAAGGCAGGAAAAATATGCCCTCCGGTTCCACCGGCAGCAATAATAATTGAATAACTCTTTTGCTTAATTACCAATTTTTTTGTTTACTTTAGTTCTAGGATTCTCACACCCTATTCTTAAGACTACAGCCAAAGTTATTAAGGTCATTATCATACTGCTACTTCCATAACTAATTAATGGTAGGATCAGTCCCTTTGTCGGTAAGGCTCCATAGTTAACTCCTATGTGTATCATAACTTGTGCCGTTATCCAGATACCTATTGAGAATGATAGGTAACCTTGAAAAACTCTGTTATTTTTTATTGCTTCCAAAGAGATGAAAAAAATTCTCCAAACCATCAAGCCATATATCCCCATAACTAATAAAACACCAATCATTCCCAACTCTTCTGCGATAACTGCAAAAATAAAATCCGTGTAGGCTTGAGGTAAATACCCTAGTTTCTGAATACTTTCTCCCAAACCAACGCCCAACCATCCACCTTGTCCTATCGCAATCTGTGAATTGGCCAATTGATACCCTCCACCAAAGGGATCTTTAAAAGGTTCGAGAAACGATGAAACCCTATCCATCCTGTATCCGGATGCGACAATCAGTACCCAACAAGCTGAAGCCAAAGCCGTTATTAAAACGATGAAGTATCTAAATTTAAATCCAGCCACAAAAAATAAGGCTGCAACAATACCTAATAAAACGACGGTGGATCCAAAATCAGGCTGCAGGAGCAATAATATACAAGCGGGTATGACAAAAATCATAAGCTTAATAAAGCTGACAAAATTCATTTCTACCTGTTTTTGCTGTCTGAAACAATAGCCAGCAATGTATAAAAGAAATAAAAATCTTGCTGGATCTACAACTTGGATATTTGGCAAAGGACCCAATTTAATCCACCTTGTTGCTCCATTGACCTCCAAACCTATCCCTGGAATAAAAACCATTACTAACAGTCCAAGCGCAATCAAGGGAGTGAGAATTCCCAGTTTTTCCCAAAAGTTAGTTGGTATTAAAAAGAATGAAAACCCGACAATTAAACCTAAACATGCTGCAAAACCTTGCTTATATAAATAATGGAATGGTTCACCAAAAGCTTTATCTGCAGCTAGCATTGAAGCAGAAGTCATCATCACTAGACCACCCATCAAAAGAGTGATAATTGTAATCAGCAGCAATTTATCAATATTTTGCAGGACTAAACTGTTTCTTTTTTTACTCACCCTACTGATTACATTTGTTCCCGGATCTATTTGAATTACTTCATCTTAGTTTTAGACTTGCTAAACCAATTAAAACGAGGATAACTGTGATAATCCAGAAACGAACAATAATTTTGGGTTCAGCCCAGCCTTTCAATTCGAAATGATGATGGATAGGAGCCATATTAAACATTCTTCTACCTGTTAACTTGAAAGAACTAACTTGCAGAATGACTGAAACTGTCTCTAAGATGAAAACTCCACCCATTACAGCCAGTACCAGTTCCTGCCTGACTATTACTGCAATAAGCCCTAGTGCTGCACCAAGCGAGAGAGCACCCACGTCACCCATAAAAACTTGAGCTGGATAGGTATTGAACCAAAGAAACCCCAAACCAGAACCGGCAATTGCAGCACAAATGATAAATACCTCTCCGGCATCTTTGATATAAGGCACACCCAAGTAGTCGGACATATTAATATTTCCAGCCACGTAGGCAAAAATACCAAGAGCACTTGCGATCATAACAGTGGGCATTATGGCAAGACCATCCAAACCATCTGTTAAATTTACAGCATTACTTGATCCTACAATAACGAAAATTGAAAACGGCAGAAAGAGCCACCCCATTTGAAGCGTTACATTATTTGTATAAGGGATGACCAACTCTGTTTCAACCGGGGATTGAATCGAACTAAATAAAAAAAATACTGATGCAAACGCTACAAAAAACTGTGATATGAGCTTTATCGCTGGCCTTATACCATCTGAATTTCCTTTCAATTTTACATAATCATCAACAAACCCAATGAGTCCGAAAGCGATTGTTAAGAACAAAACATTGACAATGTACCTGCTCGTAAGATCCCCCCAAATGAGTGTGCTGATCGTAATTGAGAAGAGGATGAGTAATCCTCCCATTGTCGGAGTCCCCTGTTTAACTGAATGAGTTCCAGGCCCATCTTTTCTTATCGATTCGCCAATATCATTGAGACTCAGTTTTTGTATCAATTTAGGGCCAATAATAAAAGAAACTACTAGAGCTGTGAGTGCACTCAATATTCCTCTGGTAGTGATATAAGTTAAGGCGTTAAACGCTGAGTAGAACTCGGTAAGCTGATCTGCAAAGAATAGAAACAATTTTTATTCCGATTTATTAACCAATACTTAGATTAAACTAATTTCAAATTTTTTTACTACTTCAATATCTCGAATATTTACAACTCAAGATTTTGTATTCTCATCCGGTGGTATACCCATAATTCTGAGCGCACCTGAAACGATCAAAGAGAAAATTGGGGCTGCAACTTGGCCCCCAAAATATTGCTTGCCTTGAGGTTCATTCACAACTACCACAGTCACAATTCTAGGATTGCTAATCGGTGCTATACCGACAAAAAATGCATTGTGGGTATCTCCAGAATAATCATCTGAATATATTTCTGCAGTGCCTGTCTTTCCTCCCACGCGATAACCTTTCACTCTGGCTAGGTTCACAGACTGTTCGACGACAGTTTCAAGCATAAGCAATAAATTAGCTGCAGTGTCCTCTGAAAGAGCCCGTTCACCGTTTGGCTTCTCCTTTATTTTCTCAATGCTAATTTGATTCACAATACCTCCATTGGCAATTGCAGCGTATGCTTTAGCCAACTGTAAAGGTGTCACTGAAACGTTATACCCATAGGATACAGAAACCTTTTTAAGGTCTCTCCAATTCCCAGAGCAGCCCAGTTCTCCTCTTGCCTCTCCTGGAAACCCAGAAGCCGTGATCTCACCAATGCCTAATTTTTTCAGAGTGTCGCAAAATATTTCTTGGTTGATTTTTAAAGAAATGTTTGCAGCACCTGCGTTGCATGAGTTAACAAGTATCGTTTCCAAATCTACCAATTGACTCCGACAACGATCATCACTTCCGATCAACTTTTTTCCAATATAAAAAGGCGTTGTATCAATTGTTGATTCTGGCGTATAAATACTATTTTCCAGAGCGGTCGCAACGGTTAAGGTTTTAAATGTAGAGCCGGGTTCCAACTGATCAGTAACCGATCTATTTTTAAAAAACTCAGACTTCCTCAGACTTCGATTATTTGGATCTGCAGATGGTTGATTTACCATTGCTAGCACCTCACCTGTGGATATGTCTAGAACAATTGCGGAAGCAGCTTTGGCTTTCAATTTTCCCGCCTTTTTCTTCAACGCTCGATGAGCAAGATATTGTATTCTGAGGTCAATACTCGAATAATAATCCTCACCATCTACCGCCGTTTTAAGTAATTTAATGTCAGAAAAAATATTATTATCTGCGTCTCTTAAAACTAATTTCGATCCATCTTCTCCAAGGAGAAATTCTTCAAGCATATATTCCATCCCCTCCTGGCCTTGGTCATCAATATTAGTAAACCCTACAAGATGACCTGTTACCTCTCCTGCTGGATAAAAACGTTTGTACTCTTTTTCTAACCAAAGGCCAGTAATTTTCCCTAGTTGCTTGATTTTGATGCTTTGGTTAGGACTGATATGGCGCTTCAAATACATAAAGCTCTTGCTTGATCTATCTTCAATCCTTCGCGAAGCCTCTTTCGTCTTCAACTCCAAAATATTGGCAATTAAGATAATCTTTCCCCTGTTTCCAGTTGAGTTTAGAAATTGCTTTGGATTGATAACCACACTATCAACAGGGGTACTAACCGCCAATGGGGTACCTCTCCGATCATAAATTGATCCCCTGTTAGAAGCCATTTTCTCTGTTTTGATGTGTCGAGCATCTGCTTGTTGGTTTAAAAAATCTCTTTTTAGATATATATTTTGGAAAGACATAAAACCAAAGACAATTGTTGCTCCTAAAATAAACAACAAAACAATTAAGAAACGGTTTCTAAATAAATGGCTATTGGTTTTTTTACTTGGAGCTTTCATTCAAATCAATAATATTGATGTCACTGGGATTGGGAATACTCATGTTTACTTTGGACCTGGCAATATCCTCTAAGCGTAGTCCTGATGAAAGTTCAGATAATTCTACTTGGATTCTCTTCCACTCCGTTTTCAGAGCATCTCGTTTTTTGATTAAGCCTTGGTACTCTATAAACAATATTCTTTTTTGATGCTCCAAATACACCTCGCCTAACCCAGATAGACATACCAAAAGAAATAAAAAGAATGCCCTTCTATACCATTTATTGGATTGTTTCATTTAACTTTTTCCACCACTCTTAAAACTGCGCTTCTAGCACGAGGATTTGAATTGATTTCCTCCTCAGACGGTTTGATTCGCTTAACAACAATTTTACAATCGGTTAAATGTTCAGGACTTAAGTTAGGTAATTTTGATAAATTTGGATCAATTCTTGAATGATTTCGGAAAAAACGTTTAACCATCCGATCTTCCAATGAATGAAAACTAATAACACATAATCTGCCACCGATTTTAAGGATATCAAGACTATCATTCAGAAACATTTCCAACTGATCTATTTCCTGGTTGATGTAAATTCTGATGGCTTGAAATGTTTTTGTAGCATGGTGCTGTTTGCGTTTTGACCTTGAGTTCTTTTTGACATCTACGACGATCTCGCTTAACTGCTGAGTGGTTTTTATTTGATCACGCATTCTGTTAAAGATAATGGCTCTGGCAATTTTTCTTGAGTATTTTTCTTCACCAAATTGCCAAAGAACTTTAGAAATTTCATCCTCACTTGCATTATTAATCCAAACTTGTGCAGTTACACCCGTTTTCTGATCCATTCTCATATCCAATGGCCCTTTATTCTGAAAACTAAATCCTCGGTGAGCATTATCGAGCTGAAATGAAGAAATACCTAAGTCTGCAAGGATTCCACTAAATTTAAAATTTAAATCATTTGATTCTAAAAGTTCTTTAAGATTTCCAAATCTTCCTTTGATTATTTTTAACCTGCTTTGATCTATAAATTTACCTTCAACAAAGTTTATCGCATCTTGGTCTTGGTCCATTGCAATAAGTTTTCCGTCAGAGTTGAGTTTTTTTAGAATCACTTCCGTGTGCCCACCAAAGCCACAGGTGGCATCAAGGTAAGTACCTGAACGAGCTACAACCAGATGGTTTACAACTTCAGTTGACATCACAGGTTGGTGTATATTTTTTATCATCTGTTGACTGATTCTATTGGAACCATGTCCAGATTAATGAAATGTTAGCCCCTGTTACGCTTTAAAAAGGATGGCACATCCAAAAAATTAATTTGATCATCTCCCTCAGCAGGAAGATCTTCAAATAAATCCTTGTTACGAGAGGTTATTGGTTTATCCAATTCTGGGAATGGCTCAATAAAATTTTTCCTGCCATCAGATTGATTATCTAGCCTTTGATCAAGACCGGTCAGCACAACGGTGACACGGATCGAATCCTGCAGGGAGTCATCAACAACAAAGCCCGTAATAATTTCAGCGTCTTCAGATGCGTATCCAGTGACGATTTCGCCAATTTCCTCGAACTCATCACCCGTGAGGTCGGCGCTTGCAGTAACATTAATTAATATTCCCTTTGCTCCCTCAAGTTTAAAATCCTCCAACAAAGGGCTTTGAATAGCAGCTTCAATTGCTTCTCTTCCTCGATCTTGGCCGGAGGCAGTACCCATTCCTATAATGCCTCTGCCAGTTTCTGCCATCACGGTTTTGACATCAGCAAAGTCAAGGTTTACATGGCCAGGTATGGTTATCAATTCAGCAATGCCTTGTACAGAATTTGAAAGAACGTCATTGGCCGCTGCAAAACCACCCATAACTGTTGCTCTATTACCCAAGGCTTGAAGTTTATCGTTGGGGATAACGATCAGTGAATCAACAAATCTTTCGAGATCGTTAATCCCTCTTTCTGCATTTTCCCTTCTTTTTTCTCCTTCCCAAGTAAAAGGAGTGTTAACCACAGCTACAGTTAGAATGCCCTTTTCTTGGGCAATTTCTGCCACTACAGGGCTCGCACCTGTGCCCGTCCCTCCACCAAGACCGGCTGCAATGAATAGCATGTTTGCCCCGTTAATAACCGCTGCGATTCTCTCTCTATCCTCTTCAGCTGAAGCTCTACCAATCTCTGGCTTACTTCCAGAACCCAAACCTTGAGTTTCATTAATCCCAATTTGTAACTGGGTTTCTGCCTTTGTCATTCTTAAATCCTGAGTGTCAGTGTTGGCACATATAAATTCAACGCCCTGAATTCCTTTTGTAACCATATGGGAAACAGCATTGCCCCCACCACCACCAATACCAATAACCTTGATACTAGCTTCCTGGTTAACAGTATCCATCAGGGGAAAAGCAAATTCAGGCATCACAACTCCATTCATTCCTATAGAGATAAAGCCCCAAGCTCTGAGGGCAGATCTGACAAATCCGTCTCTTTGGAAGACAACCACCTCTCCCTTCCAATGTTCCAATCATCATAATTCCATATTTCAAATTTATTGCCTTGTCCAACCAACATGGCCTGTTTCGTTAATTTTGCAAATTCTCTCAACTCTTTTGGAATTAAAATCCTTCCACTACTATCCATTTCTATCTCAGCAGCGTGTCCAACCATCAATCTCTGCAACCTCCTTGAGGCGGAATGCAGAGTGGGTAATTCCATAATTTTTTTCTCAATACTTTTCCAAAATTTTAACGGATACAACAACAAGCAATGATCTTGATCAATTGTGCAGATCAATAAATTGCTGGACAAATCACTAAGACTGTCCTTGTAACGAACAGGAATAGCAATTCTTCCCTTTGCATCTAAATTAATTTTATTTAAACCACGAAACATCATATTTAACAACAGGATCACGGCATTTATCCCACTTTTTACCACTTTATGACACTATAGGTCATTGGTAACGGTTGTCAATAAAAAAATGGATAAATCAATTGATGACTAAAAAAGGAAGGAGTTAACCGATAAGCCGGGTTCTGTCTTGGGCAATCATTCATCTTGGATATCTGTCACCAGACACCTCTAGCAACCCACCCTGGAGCGATCACGGGAAATCATAGCTCCTCTATTTGGTCTTGCTCTCGATGGGGTTTGCATTGCCATAAATGTTACCATTTATGCGGTGCGCTCTTACCACACCTTTTCACCCTTACCTCATTAAGAAGCGGTATATTTTCTGTTGCACTTTCCATAGGCTCGCGCCTTCCAGGTATTACCTGGCATCGTCCCCGTTAGAGCCCGGACTTTCCTCCTAAATCAAAGAATTAGGCGATTGCCTGGTTAACTCCAAAAGCGATTATTCAATACCGTGCATAAAAATTCAAGTTTGAAGCGACTTTAATATTACAGCACGTTTATATGTTTCATTCCTACTAAGGCCACTAACCATCACACAGATTTTTACTGCTTTCTTAATTGGCATTTCTGGTAGTAGTTCTAGGAGAATTTTGTCCACCTTTTTCTGATCTATTGTTGCCTGCTTTTGCTTGCTTCCATCTATGACAATGGTAAATTCACCTCTAATTTTTTTTGGATTATTTTTTATAAACTCATCAATTTCAGTGAGATTTTCTCCAAAATAATTTTCGTGTAGTTTGGTAATTTCTTTACAAACAACAGCTTTACGATCTCCATCAAAAATCTTAATCATGTGGCCTATAGTTGATTGTAAACGGTGTACCGATTCGTAAAAAATTAAAGTTTCTTTTCTTTGAGCCAGTATGTCCAATTCTTTGAGTTGTGCTAGTTCAGAGGAAGGCAGGAATCCATGAAAATAAAATTTGTCAGTTGCAATTCCTGAAACAGACAATGCAGCGATTACAGCACAGCATCCAGGGATAGGAATAACGTTAAAAAAATTTTCCCTTGCTTGTTTAACCAAGCAGTATCCTGGATCACTAATTAAGGGTGTTCCAGCATCGGATACTAATGCCACGCTTTTCCCTTGTGATAATTGTTGGAGAATCTTGGGAGTTTTTTTTATCTCATTATGTTCATTCAGTGACTGAATTCTTCTTTTAATACCTAAGTGACTCAGTAACTTCTTTGTAATCCTTGTGTCTTCAGAAAAAATCAGGTCAACTTCTTTGAGGGTGTCAATTGCCCTAAAAGTTATATCTTTTAGATTACCAATAGGTGTAGAGACTACATATAACTCTCCCATTTTGATCCTCCGGCCAAAACCTCTAAAATTTAGTCTGGCCGCATTTCCTCCTCATCCTCAGTCATGCTCTCCTTGAACGCTACCCTAGAGAATACTCTTTCCCTATAGCTGTAGATGGATTTGTGATTGCCTGATAACTCAATTCCAAATAATTCAAGTCGCCATAATATCGGCGCTATGACACAATCAACTATTGTAAAAACATCACTTAAAAAGAATGGTTTAATACCAAAAAGATCTGCGGAAGATGTTAAGAGCGATTTTAATTTTTTTCTATGGGCATTTTCAACCCTTGTTCCAAGAACAAGGTCAAGTGCCACTGCAGGTTCTACAAAATCTCTCTCAATAGTTGCCAGCCCAAGTCGCAATTTTGCCCTTTCTACTGGACTAACAGGCATTAATGGTGGATGAGGGTATCTTTCATCAAGATATTCAACTATTACCCTAGAGTCGTAAAGAATCAACTCTCTATCTATTAAAGTAGGCAAGCTGACATAAGGATTCAGAGCCATGAGATCCTCTGGAACAACTGAACCATCAACATTATTGATCTCTGTCAAAATGCCTTTTTCAGCAAGGACAAAGCGAACTTGATGTGAACGTATACATGTATTACCAGAATACAGTTCCATCATTGAACGTCTGTTAGCAACACTAGTCATATATAAAACTCCCCTTAATCTAAAAAAGAATTAGCTTAGTAATAGCCCTCAGTGAACTTCTTTCCAAATATCCTTATAAAGGCCATAACTAAAGACAAGAAAAACCAATAAAAATAATATAACCCAAATACCTATTCGCTTTCTTTCAGATTGGATTGGTTCACTGACATAATCAAGAAAATTTACAATATCCAAAGTAAATTGATCAAATTCTTTCTCATTCAATTGCTCTTGAACTAACCACAGAACATTAGGCATGCTTGTCCCTGGAAGAGCTCGGTTATCTGCTCCAGTGGGGGAAGTAGAATCTTTGTAAAACGTTCTGAGAAAATTATAAACTTGGTCTGTTCCCCTGCTTCGCGTTATGAGTGATAAATCTGGTGGCGATTTGCCAAACCAACGACTGCCATCTGAAGACAACATATTAGTGATGACGGCATCTTCTGGTTTTGCTTGGGTAAAAATTAAATTCTGCACCAACTGACTTTCGTTAAGGTCCAAATCCTCAGCGATTTGATTGTACCTTATGAATTTAAGTGAATGGCAACCTGCACAGTAATTAAAGAAATTACCTGCCCCTCTTTGCAACGAATTTACATCCGAAACATCATTATTTGCCACTAAAAAATTATCCCCTGTATTTCCTTCTGATGCTTTCATTAAGTCTGAATATAAAATGAGCAAAAGAAAACAACTGACAGTTATTGTTTTGAACAGCTTCATTTTTTGTACACCACTCTCTCAGGAACCGGTTTTGTTTTCTCAAAACGTGTGTAAAACGGCATCATCAAGAAAAAGAGGAAATAGACTATTGTAAAAAGCCTTGCCAAAACCACATAAATACCTGTAGCTGGCTGCATCCCTAAATAGCCTAAAACCACAAAGCTAACAGCAAAACAACTTAGTGCCAATTTGTATTGCCATCCTCTGTAACGAATAGATTTCACTTTGCATTTGTCTAGCCAAGGTAAAAATACAAAAAATAAAACTGAAGATGCCATAAAAATTACGCCCAATAATTTGTTTGGTATAGCCCTCAAGATTGCATAGTAAGGAGTTAGATACCACGGAGGAACAATGTGTTCTGGTGTTTGCAACGGGTTGGCTGGCTCAAAATTATCGACCTCTAAGAAAAACCCACCCATTTCAGGTGCAAAAAAGACTGCTGCAAAAAATAGAATCAAAAATACAGTAATCCAGACTAAATCTTTGCTGGTGTGATAAGGATGAAATGCAACACCGTCAATAGGTTTGCCTTGCTCATCTTTATAATTCTTAATTTCTATCCCATCGGGATTATTTGAACCAACATGGTGTAACGCGAGTATATGGGCAAAAACCAAAGCAATGATAGCAAGAGGTACCGCGATCACATGAAAAGCAAAGAATCGATTCAATGTGATATCAGAAATATAATAATCCCCTCGGATCCACTCAGTTAATGTTTCTCCGATGAATGGTATGGCACTGAACAAGTTGACAATAACCTGAGCGGCCCAATAAGACATATTGCCCCACGGCAGAAGATATCCAAAAAATGCTTCGGCTATAAGACAAAAATAAATCAACATTCCGACAATCCAGACTAATTCTCTTGGCTTTTTATAAGAGCCATAGAGCATGGCTCTAAACATATGTAAATAAACAACAATGAAGAAAAATGAAGAGCCGGTTGAATGCATATATCGAATGAGCCAACCCCATTCAACCGAGCGCATAATGTATTCGACCGAATCAAATGCCTCCTTTGCTGAAGGCTTGTAACTCATGGTTAAGAATATCCCTGTCACCAATTGAATTACCAAAACAACCAAAGATAAAACACCAAAGATATACCAAATATTGAAATTCTTTGATGCGTAATACTCAGTTGCGTGTTCTCTAATCAAAGAGGACAAAGGAAATCTATCATCAATCCATTTCAGTATGGCATTCGAAAACATACTCTGATCCTGATTCTGACCGTTAGACATTTTCTGCATCCTCAGTCTCGCCAATGATGACTGTATTCTCGTCTTCATAACGGTGTGGTGGTATTCTCAAATTAGCCGGTGCGGGCACCCCATTATAAACGCGACCAGACAAATCAAATTTTGATCCATGGCATGGACAATAAAAACCACCCTGCCAATCTGGACCCATGTCAGCAGTGGCCAAAGCAAATTTTTCTATTGGGGCGCAACCTAAATGTGTACAAATCCCTTCAACAATCAAGTAGTGAGGTTTTAGGGATCGATAAGCATTTTTTGCAAAAACTGGTTGTACCGATAATTCTGAGTTTGGGTCACGAAGATCCACTTTACTATCTTGCAGATTTTCAATCATTTCCTTTGAACGGTGTAAGATCCATACTGGCTGACCTCTCCAAATCACCTTGATAATAGAACCAGGTTCCAATTTGCTGAGATTAACTTTAACAGCGACTGCAAGTGCCTTTGCCTTCTTACTGGGTTGAAAGGAAGATATGAAGGGTATTGCAGAAAACAAAATGCCTATTCCACCTGTCAGAGTTGTTGCAATTGATAAAAATCGACGACGATTTAAATTAGTCATTGTTCCCTTATTTTTCTGATCCAATTGATTTCCCCAAATCAAGCATCATCTGAATTGTCGTGGCGATTATACACCAATTCATTAGAAATCAAGTTTCTATTCGGGCAACTTTTGCTCCCAGAAGTGACAATTTTCTTTCAATGCATTCATAACCGCGGTCGATGTGGTAAATCCTATCTATATGAGTTTCTCCGTCTGCAACCAACCCTGCTAAAACCAAAGCCGCCGAGGCCCTTAAATCTGTTGCCATAACTGGAGCCGATTGCAATCTTTTAACACCCGTTATGTATGCAGTATTCCCGCTGAGACTTATATCAGCACCCATTCTTTGGAGTTCTAGCACATGCATGAATCGATTTTCAAAAATTGTTTCAACCACGATGGAATTGCCTGGTGCAATAGCATTCAAAACCATTAATTGCGCCTGCATATCAGTTGGAATGCCTGGATATGGTTGCGTCGTAAAATCAGCTGGTTTGATGTTCGTTAGATTCATAGTAAGTTCAATTGTGTCTTCTTCAAAAAAAATCACAGCCCCAGTTTGACGCAATAAATCCAAAACCGATTGTAAATGTTCTGGCTGAGTTTTTTTCAGCAACACACTGCCTTTTGTAATTGCAGCTGCAACCAAAAAAGTGCCTGTCTCAATACGATCTGGAATAATCTTGTGCTCGGCACTACAGAGCTTGTTAACTCCATCAATCATTATTTTTCTAGTGCCCAACCCCTTTATTTTAGCCCCCATTTTTAGAAGAAACTCCCCCAGATTAATCACTTCAGGTTCAGTTGCTGCGTTCTCTAGAATTGTTTGTCCTTCAGCCATAACACCAGCCATCATAAGATTAGCTGTTCCGGTAACAGAAACAGGGCTAAAAGAAAAATGTGCACCTTTAAGTTTTTTGGCTTTGGCACATATGTAGCCCTCATTAATTTCTACATCTGCCCCCATTGCCTTTAACCCATCAAGATGTAGATTCACCGGCCTAGCTCCAATAGCACACCCACCAGGCAAAGAAACAGAGGCTTCACCAAATCTAGCAATCAAAGGACCTAAAACGAGTATTGAAGCACGCATGGTTTTAACCAAATCATAAGGAGCTAGAAAATTTCTTATTTTGCTCGAATCTAGAATTAATTTGTTGTCGTCTGCTAGTGTTACTGAAACGCCCATGCCGGCTATCAATCTGATCATGGTTGTAACATCCTCGAGATGTGGAATATTTTCGAGAACAATCCTTTCCTCAGTCATTATTGACGCAGCAATTATAGATAGTGCTGCATTTTTTGACCCAGAAATGTGAATTTCACCTCTAAGAGAATGGCCGCCTTGAATTTTTAATTTTTTCAACGACTTCAATCCATCGTTTTTTGGTTAGAATTTATGCTAAATTTTCCTTGGGCGTCAGTGTTGTAAGAGATAATGCATGAATTTCAGATTGCATTTTTCCGCCCAAACTACCATAAACCATTTGATGCCTCTGAATTAAAGATTTTTCACGAAATGCTGGAGAAATAACTACTGCTTCGAAGTGAACATTATCATCACTGCTTACAATGGCTACTGCGTCTTTAATCGAAGTTTCAATCAAAATCTTAATGTCATCTGAGTTCATTGTATTTCCTTAATTGTATTTTACGATAAACTGTTTATAAGTGGAAAAAATCAATGCTGGATAAATTCGATTAATTGACTAAGTTGTTCTAGTGGAGAATGATATTCTAGCCAATCATTTAAGTTTTATAAACTAAAAGCCTGAATTGAAAGAAAAACAAGAAAAATTTGATTTTACAAGCATCGGAAAAAGGGTTCTGACTATTGAATCTGCTGCAATAGCAAGACTCAAAGACCAATTAGACAATAACTTTGATATTGCATGTCAACTGTGCTTGGATTGCAGCGGAAAAGTCATAGTTATGGGTATGGGGAAATCTGGACATATTGCAGATAAGTTGGCTGCAACCTTAGCAAGTACCGGTACACCTTCATTTTTCGTCCATCCCGGAGAAGCAAGTCATGGGGACTTAGGGATGATATCAAGAAGTGATGTTGTAGTGGCTTTATCAAATTCTGGGAAAACAGAAGAAATAGTTAGTTTACTTCCAATTCTTAAAAACATGGGTATTAAAATTATTGCTATGACTGGTGATAACAATTCTAAAATTGCGACAGCCTCTGATGTGCACATTGATGTTGGAGTTGAAGAGGAGGCTTGCCCTATGAATTTATCTCCGACAGCAAGTACTACAGCAGCATTAGCGATGGGAGATGCAATTGCGGTGGCACTTCTAGAAAAGAGAGGCTTCTCAGTTGAAGATTTTGCGAAATCTCATCCAGGTGGCTCAATTGGCAAAAAATTACTGCTTCTTGTTAAAGACATCATGCATACAGACAAACAAATTCCGATTGTTTTTCAAGACCAAAAATTAGCACAAGGCCTCATAGAAATGTCAGAAAAAGCGTTGGGTATGACTGCCGTAATCAATGAAACAGGGGAATTGGTTGGTATTTTTACAGACGGTGATTTAAGGAGAACACTTGAGGCAAATGTAGATATTCAAACCACACTGATGAGAGAAGTAATGACTCAAAACTGCATTACTGTATCACCAGACTTTCTTGCTGTTAAAGCTGTTGAAATAATTCAAGATAATAAAATTACCTCATTGGTGGTTATCCAAGAGAATAAAATCGTTGGAGCACTTAATATTCACGATCTTTTTCGAGCTGGAGTGATGTAAGTGAAAGTTTTAAACTCTTTTCCTGAAGATGTAATGGCACAGGCAAAACATATAAAACTATTGGCTCTGGACGTTGATGGAGTTTTAACTGATGGATCCATTTATATTGATTCCAATGGCAATGAGTCTAAGAAATTTTATGTTCATGATGGTTATGGGATAGTTTCAATCAGAGAAAAATTTGGGATTGAAACTGTGGTCATTTCAGGCAGATCATCAAGGGCTTTGTTACACAGACTGGAGGAACTGAATATCTCTAGATTTTGGGTAGGACAGTCAAACAAATTGGCAGTAATTAATTTGATTCTCCAAGAAGAATCTATAGCATCCCACCAAATTTTGTTTGTTGGTGATGATATTCCTGATCTAGATGTAATAGAAAATGTTGGACTATTTGTAGCTGTTAGTAATGCTCACAAAATGGTCAAAGATAAAGCCCATTACATCACACAAAAAGCCGGTGGCCAAGGAGCAGTGAGAGAAGTATGCGACTTAATAGAATATTCGAATCAAAGAGTAATTGATGACTAAAAATATTGCAAAAATAGTGTTGTTGGTAATTTTAGCTGCTGGAAGCAGTTTTATGTATTTTTTTAGTACTAAATCCAATGATAATTTAGAACAATTTAGCCCCACTAGAGTTGAATACATGATCAAGAATGCAAAATTATATGGCACAAATACTGAAGGTAATTTTTTATACAAAATTGTTGCAGAAAAAGCTCAAGCTAATAACACAGATGGGCAAATTTATTTAGATCGAGTGCTAATAGATTATGAAAGTAATCAAAACATTGATTGGAGAATTACAGCTGACAAAGGACAACTTTTAGCAAATTCAAATGTGTTAGCACTTTCCGAAAATGTTATTGTACAAAGCCTATCCAATGAAAATAGTAGAACAACCATTTCAACTAATTACCTCGAAATTAACCCTAATACATACACAATTGCAACCAATAGAGATGTGCTCATAGAATTTGATAACAATAAAATTGAAGCCAAAGGATTGACGGCACAATTAAAGGACAATAGGCTGCAGTTCAACTCAAATATAAATGCAAGTATCCATCCGTAATCGCTCCCAATTTAAATTCCTACTTTGTTTTATATTGATGCTTGTGGGAGGTTTTCACAGTCAGGCTTCAACAATCGATAATGTGGATACACAAATAAATACCATCCCAATTGATGACTCTTATCCTACTGAAAATCAGGATCTATACTTTGAGGATATCTCACTTAAAAAGAACAATTTATATATCAATTCAGACAGTGCTAACATCACAGATTTAAACAGTGGAAAAATTATCTTCACTTTTTCAGGTAATGTCGAAATTATTTCAGAAATTGTGATCATAAAATGCGATAAAGCAATACTGGAATTTGAGGAAAATCAACTAAAAAATGCAAAATTCATCGGTGAACTCTCATCTTTTCAACAGTTTGATAAAAAAAGAGAACTGATTGCTTCTGGCACTGCTGAAGTTTTTGAATACGATCACACCGCAAATATTTTAAGAATGGAAACCAATGCGTGGGTTAACAATGGAAGTAATGAGATTTCCGGCAATCTAATAACTTACAATCTAGTGAAAAGAAACATTATTGCCGACTCAGAAAATGGGTCACCCGTGAAGCTAATTATTGATTCAACCTCTATTAACTAATCTGGAAATTATAGTTTGAGTATTTTAATAGCAGAAGATTTAGCGAAGCAATACAACTCAAGGCAAGTTGTCAAGAGTCTTAGCATCAATGTTAAAAGTGGAGAAATTGTAGGCTTGCTTGGGCCTAATGGTGCTGGAAAAACAACGGCTTTTTACATGATTGTGGGTTTAGCATCCTGTCAAAGAGGCCGAATTTTGATAGATGATAATAATTTAACCAATTTGCCAATGCATCAAAGGGCAAAATTAGGATTAGGGTACTTACCACAGGAAGCATCCATTTTCAGAAAACTTACCGTTGAGCAGAACATTCTTGCAGTGCTCCAGATACAACCAGATTTAAAAACAGCAGGAATGGAAGAAATACTGGAAAGACTTCTAAATCAAATGAATATTAATGATCTTAGAAACACTCTTGGAATAAGTTTATCTGGTGGTGAGAGAAGAAGAGTTGAAATAGCCAGAACCTTAGCAACACGACCAAAATTCATTTTATTGGATGAGCCATTTGCTGGTGTCGATCCAATTTCTGTTTTAGATATTCAAAGAATTATCAAAGATTTAGCTGAGCAGGATATTGGTGTATTAATCACCGATCACAGTGTTCGAGCAACTTTAGGAATATGCACAAAAGGATATGTGATTAATGAAGGGCTTGTGATTGCTTCTGGAACGCCTGAGCAAATATTGGATAATAAAGATGTTAAAAAAGTTTACTTAGGAGAAGAATTTAGAATGTAAATCAATGCTAAATTAGCTTAGGATGAATTCTGAAATTTGATAAACACCCTTAATTCTTTGAGAATTCGATTAAATAATGCAGCATTCAGAAAAAAAATTAGGCAAACTAATCAGTGATCTTGAAAGAGACCAAATCACAAGCATCCAACAAACTTTGACTTCTCTCCATCCCTCTGAAATTGCAAGACTTCTAGAATCACTAACTCCCGGAAAAAGAAAGATCATTTGGCAATTGGTTGACCAAGATGATGAGGGTGATGTCCTCAAAGAATTGGTGGAAGATGTCAGACAAAATCTGATTGGGGAAATGGATGCAACAGAACTGATTGCTGCAACACAAGACATGGAGTTAGATGATTTAGCAGACCTCTTGGTTGATTTGCCAGAAACAGTTACCGAACAAGTTATCACTGCTCTTGATCGACAAGATCAAATAAGACTGGAGTCGGTGATGTCATATGATGAAGACACCGCAGGAGGATTGACTAACCCTAGAATCATCTCCGTCCGAAGAGGAATCACAATCGAGGTTTTAATGCGATATCTCAAAAGACTAAACAAACTTCCTGAACACACTAATTACATTTATATAGTTAACAGAAATGATGAATATCTTGGTGCCTTAAAACTTGTTGATTTATTTTTAGAAGATAAAAATAAACCAATTGAAACCATCATGGATGAATCAGTCAAAGCAATGCTTGCAGATGTAGATGTAAAGCAAGTTGCTATGGATTTTCAGAATCTGGATTTGATATCAATACCAGTTATTGATGAGAAAAACAGACTTTTAGGACAAATTACCGTCGATGATGTAGTCGACGTGATCCAGGATCAGGTTAACAGTGAAATATTTAATATGGCGGGACTTGATGATGAGGATGATATATTTGCTCCCGTCATTTTGAGCACAAAAAGGAGAGCCGTGTGGCTTGGTATGAACTTAATTACAGCATTTGTTGTCGCCGGTGCTATTGGGTTGTTCCAAGAAATTCTTCAGCAAATCGTTATTCTAGCGGTGCTGATGCCTATTGTTGCAAGTATGGGTGGAGTAGCGGG
>Ga0208060_1000083_pt1 | contig 28557 bp, 30 predicted proteins | sample DeeseametaMP0901_FD_184200 | JGI IMG/M metagenome (GOLD analysis project Ga0208060, IMG submission 184200) | Marine microbial communities from the Deep Indian Ocean - MP0901 (SPAdes) | ecosystem: Environmental > Aquatic > Marine > Oceanic | place: East of Durban, South Africa, South Indian Ocean... | reverse complement strand
ATAAGATTGCTCTCCAATTTATCAGAGTGTAACATAATTTTTCAGTGCGCTGGAACACACCTTATTCCTCTTCAGCCATTAGTTCATCGATGAGGGCAGATAATTCGCCCTCAAGATCCTCATCTTCGTGGAATCCCTGTCTGGCTTCTCGAATTATCTGGAACTTATCGATAACAAAAAGCCGAGGCAATGTTTTTGCGCCGTAGCGTTCTTTTGCCACTCCACGGGTGTCGAATAAGATGGGTATGGTAATTCCTTTATCAGTTAAAAATGGTCCCGCCTTTGGAGAATCTTCAAAACCCGGATTATTTCGTGTTGCCTCTGTGATATCTACCAGAAAAAATTTGACTGGTTGATCTTTGTATTTCTGATACACGTTTTCTAAATGGGGAAGCTCTTTCATACAGGGCACGCACCAGGTAGCAAAAAAGCTTAAAACCATTGGATAGCGATTAGGTTGGGACATGAATTTGCGTAATTTTTTGTCCCGTTCTACTGTCCAATTTTTCAAAAACTCGAATTTCCCAGGGGCATACATAAGTGCCCAAGACGGTGCTAAGTCACCGGCTTTTAAGCCTGGATCCTTGGTTGTATCATCCGGTACAGCAGCAATTTCCCCCACTTCTTGGGCAATGCCAAGTGAATTGGTTGTATCATCCGGCACAACAGCAATTTCCCCCACTTCTTGGGCAATGCCAATTGAATTGGTTGTATCATCCGGTACAATAGTCTCTTCCCCCGCTTCCTGGGCAATGCCAATTGCAGCTGTGATGAATAATACACTGAACCATTTAAGAATATTTTTCACGATCATTATTCCTTTTTAATTATTTATCAGTCTAGAACAAATAATACCCGACAATCACGAAGAACACTGTGTGCTCTATTGGCAGACTGTATCTTCCTCACATCGGAATTACCAATAACAACGTCTGCTTTGTTTGCACCGCTGGCCGATACACCTTTAATGACCAATGGATTCCCTTTTACTCTATCATCCGCTGATGCTCTTTCGAGCCCTTTGGCGTAGCCAGCAACGCCGTTTTGTATAGAATACTCCCGGGTATAATTACCGGGGCCATACACGACTCCGCCGTTTTGATCCAAAATTCTTGGAGACATGGCCGGACGTAAACCTAAACCCCGAACATCAATTATTAAACCGGTAATGGCTGATGTGGTAGGTCCGCCTGTCGGGGTTGATAAGGCAGGTGTTCCAGTCGAGGGTACTCCCGCTGCTGGCGGTGCAAGAAAACCGCTAGGCGGCATCATTACATCCGAAATTCCGCTCATGGGAACTTCATAGGTCACTTCGATAGATGTGTCGCTCAAATATGTGACTTCACCCACTTGACGTGCACCACGAATTGCTCCTTGAACACGTGACTTTATTACATCATCAAACATAGCGTTGCTCATGGTGGTCTCGCTGGTGACAACAACGCCATTCACAATTTCAATAAGTTGGCGTAAGGCATCCTGTTTTGCAATCCGCAACGCTGCCCGGCGGGCTTGTCCCGCATTAATAACATTTTCAGGAATAAATCCTATCCCTATCGCTTGAATAGTCCGATCCGAATAATTAATGGAGCCGCGCTCAAACTGTTCGCCTACAAAAGACGATTGCGCCATTAAAACATTCAAACAGAATAATATGCTGAATAACTTTTTCATAACGTACCTCGTTGTTATTGAATTATTTCTACTGTTAAACGATTACCGGATAGTCCTGTAACTTTAAAATCCAATCCATCCGGGGATGTTCTACTTAATCCCATGGCCAAGGCTTGGGATTTCCCCTCAAATTCTACTTCAAATTCAGCTACACCGTCATTCAAGCTTTTGGCATAGGCATTTCGAATACCGGAAACTGTCTGTGCTTTTAAAAAAGATTCGAAAGTCATATAAGACATAAAGTCTGCATTTTTTAAAACAATATATACTTTAATATAATTGGATTGCTGGGTACTCCATTTTTGGATTAGTTGCCTGATTATTTCATTTCCCAACTTCTCTGCGGCATCATTCGTTGCATTCACTCCAGCCGTAGTAGCTGAAATGTGGGGTTTTTTACCATGAGCATTAGGGACCACAGCTAAAATTTCACCTGTATCAGCACGGACTATTTTACCGTTTAAGTCCGCTTGGCCAGAATACATATTATACACTTTGCCTCCGGATGATATTTTTGCGGTGCCAATAACAATCACTTCCGCTCCCAGCATACTGGCTATCTTCGCAGCCGCAGACACGTTCCCGGCCAAGGCTTGTTCATAATCCTGCTGACCTTTTAAGGCTTGAACCAATTGACGATCAACAACATCAAACCCTTTATCATAAAACATGCTTAATAGCTTTGTTTCCGCAAAATCAGTGGGGATATTATCAATAAGGTTTTCCTCTCTGATCATAAAAATAATACGTGGGCGGTTCATGGCATTCAATAATGTTTGGAGTGCCGCCTCATCCTGCATAACTTGGTCCAGCATTTGGGTCACTTCGGCGGCAATGGTTATTTCCCAAAGCCCATCCGGCCCTTGGCTTTCAGATACGATTTTAAATGTCTTTATAAATCCCTGTGCTTTGGAATAAATATTATCACTTAAAGATGTGGCCGTTACAACGGTTTCTGATGAAATAAATGCCCCCAAACCTACTTCCACAGCATCGCGCTTGGCTTGTTCAATTGCTGCATCTTTTGTTTGTCCATAACCAGTCCCTTGGGCTGTTTGCCCTTGACCTAAAACGAATGATGAAACCAAACAAATTATTGTTATTATTGCTCTCATATGTAAAATGACCTTCATTCTTCGTTAATCCTCTACATTGAATATTAAGTAAAATTATCTAATTGTACCTCTATTTGCAATGATAAACATTATTACATGTGATCTATATCATATTACCCGATTCATAGGCTTTTATTTTCCATTCATTTTACCCTATATTCTAGCAAGAATACTAACCAAAAGGGTTCAACCATGAAACATTATCTATATTTAACACTTACTATCCTTTTGCTAGCTGGCTGTAGTCAAAAGCCGCAAAGTGATGTTGATACGCCAGAATATCATTTTAAAGCGGGTATGCGGGCAGTGGAATCAGGGAATTACAGCGCAGCTTTAACCTCATTTCAGCGTTCCGTTGATCTCGATAAAAAATTCGCCCCCGGATATTGTGGGTTGGGACTCGCACACGCATACCTGGACAACGTCAAAGAAGCCAAAAAATATGTGGAGAAAGGTATACGTAAGGGCAAAAAAGATCCCGATGTGCTGGCCTTGGGAGCACGGGTATGGATCACATTACGGGAGCATGAAAAGAAATGGTTCAAGCACGCATCAAAACTTCTGGATAAAGCCTTAAAAAGAAAGAAAAACCATGAAGCATCTTTATATTATTACGGATTAGCTCATTTATACAATTACGAGTTCAATGAAGCTGAAGATTATTTCAGAACTGTAGTTGGTCAAAAAGGAGATTATGCCGGAAAAGCAGATGATAAATGGAAATTATCTCAAAAAATCGTGCGGGCTATGCCAGGAACTTCTATAGGTAAAAAAGTTGCTCTCCATGAAAAGATTACCCGAGCAGATTTAGCGGTACTTTTTGCGGAAGAATTAAAAATAAGTGTTCTTTTTTCCCGGATGCCTCAACAAAGTGCTGGTTTCCAAACTCCAGGACAAGCATCTATGGGAAAAGCCGCCTTCAACCCTACTGATAGCCGAGGTCATTGGGCAGAAACGTGGATCAATGAAATGACCCAATACAGCGTTTTGGAAGTTAGCCCCGACCGAAAATTCTACCCGGACGAAGTTATAACTAGAGCTGAATATGCTTTAGCCGTTCAACGTATGCTCGTGGCAGCTACTCGAGACGTTGGGTTAGAAACGCGTTATTTTGGGGAAAGCCCATCCCGATTCAGTGATGTCCCCAGTAGCCATCCAGCATACAATGCTATGGCGTTATGCACGGAAAGAGGAATAATGCAGGCGGATGTTATGACGGGAAATTTTAATTCCGTAGGTTCAGTCAGCGGCGCCGATGCATTATTGATTATTCGTACCCTCCAAACTTCATTACGTATGACGTTCTAAATTCATTTCATATGATTAAATTAAAGGCACACCATCAGGTGTGCCTTTTTTATTATGATAAATTTAATTGATAAGCTGATTCTCCTCTACGAACTGCTTCTCACAGTGCATGTTCTATTGTTTAAAAACAATGTATCTGATTGGGTGGGGCACCTTCAATTAAATTTTGTAATTACTAGCTGGGTTTTTCTTTCAGCTTGGGCTGCTTACCGAATCAAATGTCAACCATTTAAATTTGTTCATACGTTCTATCCGATATTTTTGCTTATCTGGCAATATCCTCAAGCATGTGCATTACAGTATTCAATCATCCCTTTCAGCTTGGATTCAATGTTAATAAAATGGGATTTAGCCATTTTTCAAATTCCCCTTTACGAAGTTATTCCAAAAAAATTAAATATATTTACTTTAGAAATTTTCCATTTTTTCTATTTTTCATATTATCTTTCGTTAGCAGTTCCTGTCTGGATTGTCTATAAAAAAAGACACCCTTTAATTAATGAATATCTTTTTGTCATTATGTTGACCAATATCATTCATCAGTGGTTTGTAATCTTTTTCCCGGCGGATGGGCCAGTGCCTTTACGCCCTGATATTATGCCTGATGGAGTTTTGATGATCCCCATTATGAACTTGATCTACCAATTGGATGCTGGTGGCGGTGCCTTTCCCAGCCTACATGTGGCCGGAGCTGTTATTACCGGTATGTATGCTTATAAATTTTTACCCCAATGGAAATGGTTATGGATCTTCACTTTTTGCGCCATTACTGCAGCCACATTTGTATGTTCATATCATTATCCAATAGATAGTCTTATTGGAGCAATTACAGGATGGTTTTGTTATATTTACATACCTCGAATCCATGACTATATCAACTCTAAATAAGTTCAAATTCACATTACTGATTATTTCAGTAATATTTTTCACAAGTTGCGTGGAAACTATCATCTATGTCCAAGTTCATCCTAACGGGCGCTATAACATAAATTTCATCACCAAAGGCGATTCCACCGATGTCTTCAACCATGATTTTCCCCATCCTGCCGGACCAGTTTGGATAACAAATGTTGAAAAAACCCCTGGAGAAGATGATGATATCTGGGTCATGAAAACCAGCGGCATGGCTAATGGTGCCTTGCTTTTTACAGCTAGGGAAGATTCACTAACTGCTCTCCAGCATCCCCTTCAGGTAGAACGCAAAGAAGGCTACTTCACCACGCGATACACCCTGCGCAATGTATTTAAAGGACGCCAGGTATACCGCAAATACCCGGCTTTTGGACGCAGCCTGCAGGAAAGTGATAAAGATTCCACACGCTGGTTGGACGAAGCACTTTACTATATGTGTACAGCCGCTATCAGTGATCTGCAAAACGATCCTGAAACATCAATCAATTCCGATCTGTCAGAACGAGTGCTGAACCATATCCACAATACACTGGCCCGGGTTAGTCAAAAGGACCTCTTTGAAGAATTAGTAAACAAACAAAACTTCATTGATCAAATGCTTAAACCATTTAATAATGATTTACCTCAAGGTTATGGTACATTATTAAATAAATCCACAGACAAATATGAAGAAGAACTCCGACTTACCAGCAATCTGCAGGATGATCAATTTCAATATCGTGTATTGATGCCCGGCGCTGTTACTTCAACCAATGCCGATACGATTATAAATGATACATTGATGTGGTCATTTGGACTTCAACAATACATAAATGATGACTATGTTATTGAAGCCGCTTCCATTGTGTATTCTCCTCAACGAATCCAGATTGCAATTCTAATATCTGCGGTATTAGTATTAGTCATCTTATATTTAGCTTACAAACGGAGAAATTGAAATGAAAAAACTTATCCTTTTACTTTTATCATGATTGGTTTTTGCAAAACCAAAATTTAACGATGCTGATTTAAAATCCATGACTCCCCGCTATTTTCAGCGCAACCATATAGCTCCAAAATTATTGGGTGTGAATATCTATAAAACACGAGAAGGTCGTGTATATCAAGTGGACATCATGACAGACAGAAATCGCACCAATAAAGATATGGATTTTGCCTATTCAGCTCTTACCAATTTGGGCCAGTATACCAGGCAAAAATTCACCCAATTTATCGTTGTGATGCACAGCGATGTCCGCGGTGAGCCGCCGCAAGTGTGTATCGGTAAGGCTAAATGCAGTATTGATACTTTCATTCATGAGCGGGTGAGTTATGAGAAATGGTATTATAAGAATTGTATCTATTTCAAGGAGATGTGAACTTGCCCTTTATCAACGTAAATTCCAGTTATCTTTAATTATATCCGAGGAAGAATTATGACAAATATATTTACAAAACACCCTGATTCCGTTGGTGAATCCTACCTGGTCCATGGCGCCAAAGCCGTTGGTTATAGTGTGCAAATGCTATTTGCAAGCATTTGCTGTATAGTCCATGCTGTATTTCCTTTTGTGTTTCAATCAACCGCCAGCAATATTGCCCGGAAGGTGGTTGAGGATGTTGAAAATCGCATTGAAAACGGTAATTCAGAATAACATTCCTTGAACACCTTACTTTTTTTACTATTGAATCTAATAACTGATTCGACTTCTATAGTTCCAGAAGGCCCCTTCCCAATTACTCCTAAAGTATTTCACCATCCGGAAAAAGTATTATTTAATACCCGTCCGTATAATATGGACCTGTTTGTTGATTTTGATGAAAAAGAAATTGAATCTGTCAGTGTTTTTATCAAAACAGATGCTATGGAAAGCTATATAGAATTCCCGCTGAATACATTCAGAGCGCGATATCGCCACCCTTTCAATCCCTTGTTAACACCCGCCAAAACGATTGAATATTTTTTCGTCGTAATTCTGAAAGATGAATCGATCTATGCAGCGCCGCTGGATAAGAATGGCTATATAATTATTGTAAAACGCACATTAGAAAATTCTGCTGAATATTTCAAACGACAGTTGATCCAGCGACGATGAGTACCCGGACTAAAATTGACAATTTACGGTCAGAATTAAACGACCATAATTACCGCTATTATGTGTTGGATGATCCTGTTATTTCCGATGCAGAATACGATCGATTGCTCCGAGAACTCCAATCTCTAGAGGATACTCATCCGGAATTGATTACAGATGATTCTCCTACTCAACGTGTGGGTGCATTACCTTTGGAAGGATTTGGAAATATTGAGCACCGCATACCCATGCAGTCATTAGCCAATGCAATGGATTCGGATGAGCTTTTGGCTTTTCATGATCGTTTGATCCGCAGACTGGGCAAGGAACAAGCAATAGAATATATTGCTGAACCTAAACTGGATGGTCTGGCAGTTGAGTTAGTATATGAAAATGGACAATTTGTAAATGGTTCCACTCGTGGCGATGGTACAACAGGTGAAGACATTACTCAAAATTTAAAAACCATCCGAGCCATTCCTCTCGCCTTGCGCGTGGAAACGCAATCAGCGCCGGCGCTGTTGGAAGTCCGGGGGGAAGTGTTTATCCGCAAAGATGATTTTAAAAAGCTGAATAAGCAACAGGAGGAAAATGACAAACCTGTTTTTGCTAACCCACGAAACGCCGCCGCCGGTAGCCTGCGTCAATTGGATTCCGGTATTACAGCTACTCGTCCTCTATCTATTTTTTGCTATCAGGCAGGAGTTGTTGAAGGAACAACATTTGAAACTCACAGTGAATTTTTGGCAGCTTTGCAAAACTGGGGTTTTCCCGTAAATCCGGAAATCAAAATATTAAATGGAATAGAGGAAGCCATCACATTTCATTCTAATCTGAAATCCCACCGAAATTCACTCCCTTATGAAATTGATGGTTCTGTCATAAAAGTAAATAATTATGCTTTACGGGAGGAATTGGGTGTACGCAGTCGTTCACCCCGCTGGGCAATCGCCGGAAAATTTAAGGCCCAGCAAGAAACGACAGTGATTGAAGATATTGTTCTTTCTGTTGGTCGAACGGGCGCCGTAACACCAGTGGCAAAACTGCAACCAGTAAAAGTAGGCGGTGTGGTGGTCTCCAATGTCACTCTACATAACCAGGATGAAATCGACCGCAAAGATATTCGCGTGGGGGACACTGTTTTAATTCAGCGCGCAGGTGATGTTATACCGCAAGTTGTAAAAGTTATTAAAGAAAAACGCCCGTCAAACACTTCACCCTTTAAAATGACAAACACGTGTCCTGAATGTGACCATGATGTATATCGTCCGGAAGATGAAGTCGTTGCTCGCTGCCAAAATTTATCCTGCCCTGCCCAAGTAAAAAGGCGCATTGAACATTTCGTATCGAAGAATGCAATGGACATTGATGGTGTGGGAGAAAAATTGATTGATCAACTGGTTGAAAAGAATTTAGTCAAATCTGTGGATGATCTTTATCATCTAACACTAGATCAACTTTCCGAACTTGAAAGGATGGCTGAAAAATCAGCAAAAAACACTATTTCTGCTATAGATAATTCAAAATCCACAACGTTTCATCGCTTTGTCCACGCTTTAGGAATCCGCAATGTGGGTGAACATGTTGCTAAAGTATTGGAAAAATCCTTCACCGGGAATATAGAAATCTTTATGAAAACAAATGCTGAAGTTCTTGAAGATATCGATGAAGTGGGACCCATTGTAGCTGAAACCATTGTCAAATTTTGGGCAGATAAAACCAATATAAACATCGTCAACAATTGTTTTAAACTAGGCATTTCTCTTGAATTAGTAAAAAATGAAACTGAACAAATACTTATGGGAAAAACGTTTGTTTTCACCGGCTCACTGCAATCAATCACACGCAAAGAAGGAAAAGAAATAGTCGAAGCCAGAGGCGGACGTGCAGCCGGTTCAGTCAGCGCAAAGACAGATTGTATTGTAGCCGGAGAAAATGCAGGATTCAAACTAAAGAAAGCTGAAAAATTAGGTATTCCTGTTTTGACAGAATCAGAATTTATGGATTTGATTAAATGAAGTACATTTTCATTTTTCTAATTTCATTTTCGTTTACCTTTTCAGAAAGCTACTTAACAAAAGCAGATTTTTATTTAACATCTATGCTCGAAGGAAATAATAACAATCCTTTTACGGATATTGCCATGGAGGGATTGGCATTGGCTACACCTTTTATTGAATTTGGTGCTGCTGGGTTTGATCAAATTGCTAATGATAAACTAATACTTTCCTTTTCTGCAAGCCTCGGAGTTCAATTACCTATCGCATTGGGGAAATACTTTTTTAAACGTGAACGACCCCAAAGACATTATAATCCACGGTTATGGAATTCCCGTTTTACACCGTCATTTCCTTCCGGACATACTGCAACAACTTCAGCCTGGGCAACGTCGATTGCCTTGACTTCTCCAAAAATGGTACCAGTGATGATTGGATACACTTTTTTGAGTGGGTATAGCCAAGTTTATGTTGGGAATCATTATGTTTCTGATGTTATTTTTGGTTGGGCATTGGGCTACGCAGTTGCATCATTATTTTATAAATTGTATAATAATAATACAGGCAATTCTGGTGTAATTCCTCAATTGAAAATTGCTATACCATTACCATGAAGTTTATTTCATTCATTCTCTTTATTCAGTTTTTATTTGCCGGCGAACTTAAACTTTCGTCTTTTAAAATCGCCGATGGTTTTTCCAAGCCGGTTTACATCTGCCAACCGCCGGGAGATAATGAGCGATTGTTTGTCCTAGAGCAAAAGGGTGTCGTCAAAATGATTAAGAATGGATCAAAAGTCCGAAAACCATTCGCAGACATCCGCGATCGAGTGCATAATCCAGTTATACCGGGCGATGAAAGAGGCCTTCTTGGATTAGCCTTTCATCCTGATTATCAATCAAATGGTTTTGTCTTTATGAATTATATTGATGAAGATGATCATACCATTATTTCACGATTTATAGTCAGTGAAAACCTAGATAAATTAGATACTGATTCTGAAAAAATATTAATGAAAATTAAACAGCCCTTTTCCAATCACAACGGCGGGCACATGGTTTTTGGTCCTGATGGTTATCTCTATATTTCTGTTGGTGATGGTGGAAAATGGGGCGATCCATATAATAATGCCCAAAATCTGGAAACCGTGTTTGGTTCCATCTTGCGTATTGATGTGGATAATGGCGAACCATATGCAATCCCAGAGGACAATCCTTTTCTTAAACACGAAAATGCAAAAAAGGAAATCTGGCAATATGGTTTACGCAATGTGTGGCGATTTTCATTTGATCGAGAAACTGGAGACATTTATCTGGGAGATGTTGGCCAGGATATGTGGGAAGAAATCAATTTCGTATCAGCTGAAGATGCCGGCGGTCAAAATTTTGGTTGGAGAGTCATGGAAGGAAATCACTGCTATAACCCTAAAGAAAACTGCGATTCAACCGGACTGATGCCCATTTTAGAATATCCCAATGATGCAAATTACATGAAGGTTTTAACGGGGATGGATGAACCGAACGTAGATGGTTGTTCAGTGACCGGGGGTTATGTATATCGCGGTTCTGCCATCGACAAATTACAAGGAACATATTTCTTTGCCGATTACTGTTCTGGTAACATTTGGACGTTTAAAGAAAAAAATGGCAAGGCCACTGAATTTCAAAACCGTACTGAAGAAATCAATTTAGGCGGGGGTGGGTTCACTAACTATATATCTTCTTTCGGAGAAGACAATAACGGAGAACTCTATATTGTGGACTATAACGGAATAATCTTTAAACTCACAGTAGCTGAATAAAAGGAAATTATTATGATGAAGATAGAAGATATTATTGATGATATTGTTTTACTCGTCCTTTCAGATCACGAACCATTGAAAGAATTGGGTATAGAACAAAATAAACTTTTTGCAAAAGTAATAGGGTATGACGAAAACGGTGTTTGGATTGAAAATCCAGATTTTCGAATTCCTGACCCATCAAAAAAAAGCAAAAAAGCATATAGGTCTGTAACGGCGTCTATTCTGATTCCATGGGGGTATCTTTCCTCTATTGTTCATTTCCCTAACGTTGAGGGGTTTGACTTTCCAAACCCATTTGATTCCAAAATAGGATTTGATTTAGACAATTGAACGCTCCTGCAGTTCATATATCCGGTCTTCATAAATCGTATGAAGATACAAAGGCTCTATGTGGGGTCGACCTCACAATTAAAGATGGCCAATTTTACGGTTTACTGGGACCCAATGGTGCTGGTAAAACTACCACAATCCATATTTTAACAGGGTTGGTATTAAAAAACGAGGGTATTACTGAAATCTATGGGAAAGACATTGTAAAAGATTTTCGATTTACACGATCACAGATTGGTATAGCCCATCAAGAATTGCCTATAGACTGGTTTTTCCCACTAGAAAAATTACTTTATTTCCATGCCGGTTATTATGGAATAACCCAAAAAAAGGCTAAACCAAGAGTTGAAGAATTATTAGAACGACTTGGGCTGAAAGATAAACGCACATCACGATTACGTCAATTATCCGGTGGTATGAAACGCCGTTATCAGTTGGCAAAAGCATTGGTGCATGATCCCAAAATCCTCATCTTGGACGAACCCACGGCTGGCATTGATGTGGAACTCCGTCATGAACTTTGGGATTATTTGCGAGAACTCCATCAAAACGGTAAAACAATTTTGCTTACTACCCATTATATTGAAGAAGCTGAATTACTATGTGAAAAAGTAGGTATTATTAATAAGGGGAAAATTATTAAAGAAGGTTCACCTGCGGATCTAACTCGTGAATTGGGAAAAGCAGGAATTAATGTTCACATCACCGGTTGGAACGATGAACTGAAAAATGCCTTTTCAGATTATTCATTCACTCTAGAAGATAATCGGCTTCATTTCACCGTTCGGGACCCCGAAGAAGTCATGGCCAGTATTATACAGATATTATCCAATCATGGTTGTCAAATCCATAGTGTGTCTACTGAAAAATCATCATTAGAAGATGTTTTTTTAAATCTTACAGGTAAAGGAATTAACTGATGACCGGTACAAATTGGGTCGGGTTATATACACTTACAAAAAGAGAAGTGGGGCGATTTTTTTCAGTCTACCGCCAAACCGTTTTGCCGGGGTTCATTTCATCGGGGCTATATATTTTAATCTTTGGTTTTACTCTTGAGCAACGTATCGGGGAAATTGATGGCGTACCCTATACTCTCTTTATCTTGCCTGGGTTGATTATGATGAATACACTTACTAACGCCAGTTCCAATGCTTCTTCATCCATGCTACAGATGAAACTTCTGCAACAACTGCCCGATATCCTAACCGCACCTTTGTCAAGCTTGGAGCTTTCTTTGGCCTATATTATTGGCGGCACAGTCAGGGGAATGGTAAATGGAATTTTGGTTTTACTTTTGGGAGTGTTACTAATAGATATGCCCGTCCATCATCCTTTGGCAACACTTGGATTTATTTTTCTGGTTTCGTGGGCTTTTTCCAGCATGGGTTTATTATTAGGGCAATTGGCTGATTCTTGGGATCAACTAGCCATGATGCAAAACTTCTTTTTAACTCCTTTAAGTTTTCTTGGTGGTATTTTTTATTCAATAAAAATGCTGCCCGATTGGGCTCAACAATTATCCTTGGTGAATCCTATATATTATATGATTAATGGTATTCGTTATACAGTCCTTGGTGTCTATGATTCATCACCTCTAAATAGTTTCTTAATGGCATTATTTATGACAATTTTATTTACAACTGCTGCGATTTTATTAATGAAAAGCGGTAAAAAAATTAAACAGTGAGGTTTCTATTATTGGTTCTTGCTGTCGCTCTATTGTCGGGCGAAGAAGGAACTGATTCAACCGTTTGGTCCCAATATGCCCGGGGAGGATTATCCCACGATCAAGGAAAAAGCGGTGGGCATGGCTACTATCGTATCAATCGAAAAACAGTAACCTCTTTCCGGGATCTACGTCTTTTTGGATATGGGTTGGGGGACGATTCTTATATTTACCTACGTTATAAAAGTAGTACTAAATATTCAGAAAATGTGAAATTATATAATTTCACAACTGTATCGTATCAGAAAAATACACGGGCTGATTTGGCTATGCGTTACCACTTCAACCAAGGGTTTGGATATTTTATTAACGAATACAATAATGGACATGTGACTGGAGAATTGGGCCACGCCTATGATATGTCTGACTTTCTAAATGATACTCGTAAAACATCATATCTAAAGGGCGGCATATTTTGGGATCATGAATTAGGGAAAATCAGCACTAAGCTAGAAACAGAATGGTTCAAGCAAATAAGCGATGTGGTGACAACCGATTTATCACGCGTACAGTTTTTTGCTGAAATATCGTATCAATTAAATAATTCACTTTCATTAATTATGGGATTTGAGCAAGATTACTACACTGCAAACAAACAGAGTCCGCAATCATATTATTTTTCATTGGGTTGGCAGAAGTAATTCTGTGATATCGGACACAAACACACAATAAATACCATCATAAATTGACGGTTAAATTAAAGTACCATGATTAAACATATAGTTATTCTAACCCTATTTTTTCTTCCGTTTCTTGCTTCCCAGACCATCGCGCCTGACGTTACAGATGTAAAAAAACGACTGCTTGTCTTAACTGCGGATGAGTCTAAACCTAATGATGCATTGGATAGAAAAATATCAAAAATTGTTGCAGAAATCGCTACAGATCTCGGGCGATATGATGTCATTGATCGTAATCAACTTGAATCTATTTTAAATGAACTTGCCTTACATCAATCGGGGATAATTGCTGTAAAAGACATCCTTGAACTTGGAATCATTGCATCTGCAAATGAAGCCATGAAAGTCCAAATTACCCATTATAGCCAAAAGGGCGTTCCCCTTGAGGAGGAGGAGGAGGAGGATAAGGGATTTTGGAAAATGGTGGTATATGAGTCTGTCAAAGGTGCAATCCGTTTAGCAACAACACCTAAAAATGAAGAACCCTATGCAAATAATATGGAAACCATTATCCAAGCTGATATTATTTTATTAAATGTTAAAACTGGACAAACGATAGACACTTATCCCATCAGCGCTGCACATACAGGGGGGAGCCGAGGAAAATCCCTTGGCATTGCTTTAAACCAGATTAGATCCAAAATTTTTCAGGCGCTTAAAAATATCTATATCATCAAGACTGAAGTGCTCGATGTGAATGGCAGTAAAGTCACATTAATTTTAGGAAGTGACCTTGGAGTAAAAAAAGGAACTGTGTATGAAATTTCACGATTAGATAAAAAGAAAGTCTTAAGCGGAAGAGAAATTAGAATCCCAGGGAAAACAGTAGGGCTCGTAAGAATCAATCGAGTTAGTAATGATGCCAGCATAGGAACCATTATCCGTAAATGGGGACGTGTTAAGGGTGGCTATCAAGCTGAAGAATTGGTTTCTCCGCCCAGAGCCAGTGGAGGAATAACAATCCAATATAATCTAGAAAGACAAGCAATCGATCATGGAGGATTGCTAATTCAACTTAATCCGTTGAGTAAATGGGGAGGGGTTTTTCATCTAGGCGGTGGTTCGATATTTGATAGTCGTAACGATAAGGATTTCATGTTCACATTCGGAGGTGGAATAAATTATAGATTTTTATATACGCCTCAATTTAACCTCGGAGGTATTGTTGATATTCCATTTTTATTTGTCAGCAGAAATGATGATTTTAATAACAGTATAACAAATGTGCTCATGACTCCCCAAATTGGTTTACAAACAGAAATTATGATTAACCGAAAACTGGATTTAGTCATTCGAGCTGGTTATAGCTCTTCAAACACTCTTGGTAAATGGACATATTCAAAAGGTGAAGGCGATGATTCGAAACAATTTGATGCTGAATGGGATGGATTAGCTCCCACGCTAGATGCATCGGGAATATATTTCAATTTTAGTATTCGTTATTTAGAAATTGATATTGATTTTTAATCTTTAAGAATATCCTTAATTAATTCCAGTTTTCCATCAATCTTATCATAGGGTATTAATCCCAATATTTCCGCAATCAGCGGATAAATATGAATATTTTCAACTGTCGGTCTTGAATAACCATCTTTGAACGCCGGTCCATCTGCGACAAATAGTGCATGCATACTGCGCAATTCATTATCATAGCCGTGAGTGCCACCCTGGAGGAATTTTAAACTTAATTTATCAGCGCCATAATATTTTTTACCCAATATATACCACCCTTCATCTGCCACTAATAATACATCTTTTATTCGGTAGTGATTTTTAAAATGATAGCGTTCAGGAATTTCCTCCTTTTTATACACATTTAAATGAGGAATCATTTTCAGTTTTTTTACTATGCGATTCAACTTACTTTTCGTTTTACTGTAAAGAAATGCGTAGGGGCCTGAATTTTCTTGGATAATATCCTTTAGGTTTACATAGTCTGTTAAATCAATGGCTCGTTCAGGGCTGATGGCGGCCATGCCATGATCGGCCACTACAATTATATTTAAGTTTTGAGATATTTCTAAAGATTCCATGGCATTCATGATATTACCCATAATGGTATCCATCGATTCTACCATAGCTTCTGTTTCTGCAGATCTTGGACCATGCCGATGCCCTGCATCATCTGGCTCATGAAAGTACAACGAAATCAAATGTGGACGTTTTTCTTCCGGAAGACTAAACCATTTTGTCACAGAATCAACTCTAGCATCGAATGGAAATTGGTGATCATATTTTTTCCAGATGCTGGATTGAACACCACCTATAGGTGCTTCGGTACCCGCCCAAAAATAAGAAGCTGTTTTCATTCCCTGTTTTTCAGCCGTCAACCAAATAGGTTCCCCGCCATAAAATCGTGCATCCTCAACTTTTGAACGATCAGATAGAGTATAAAATTCATCCAGCTTCTCATCGTAAAAATCATTTCCAATTAAACCATGATTTTCAATATACATACCTGTGGCAATGGTGTAATGATTTGGAAATGTTTTGGACACAAAAACAGGTTTTAAACCATCTGCTTTTACACCTTGTATTGCTAATCGATCAAAATTTGGAGTGTCATACCAATCCAGATAGTCTGCCCTAAAACCGTCAAATGAAATTAATAGCACATACGAGCCATTTGGTGTATTGCTAAAAAGGAATGTTAATAAAAATAAATGAAAATACTTTTTCATTATTATTTGGTTGGAACAAAACCTAAAAATGAACCCGGGAATTTATCTGTCGCAATTAAAAATCCATTATGATCCAAACGAACAAGCCCTTCCCAATTTCTTGATCCGTTTTCATCCAATTCAATTTCAATCGGTTTTCTGTCAGTTAACTGTATTATTCCATTTGTTAATTCAAATTGTATCAATCGTTCAACCGCTTCAGATTTTTTATGAGATGTTCCTTTCCCGAATTTTTTCGATATAAAATCAGTTGCAGGATTCAATCTTTCCTTATCACCTGGCCATAAATAATTAATCGCCCAAAAAGTGTTATTGCTGTCGAGTCTGGTTACGTCAGTAATACGATATTCTATATGTGGATATTCGATCCTTGACACTGTTCGCTCTATTGATACAACTGGCTGCCAAACTGAATCTCGAACATTTTTTCCATTGGCTTCATAAAAAAGGATAACATTTCCTCCATCCATCAAAGCACTTTCATACGTCATGTTCTTTATTTGAGTAGGCATGGGAATTTCTAATGGCTCTTGATCGGTTATTGTGGCTTTATTTGTTTTTGGATTTATTGTCCCCCATGCAATATATCCATGCATATTTCCATCATGATTTGCCTCAAGGGTAACAACAAATTGATTTCCATTAAACGCAATGGATTCCAACCCTTCAAACCCTGGGATTATTTCTGAATAGTCAGGTGTTATAAAAGGCGTTTGTCTTGGTTCTATTGGTATAGGGTTTTTTGATTGAATAGATGAGTATAGTTCATCCTTTGGAATCATAAATAAATATCCACCCAAATTCTCTGGTAAGAGAACAAGGTTATCCCCATACCAATCTAATCCGGAAATTTCCTGTTTTGGGTTTGTTATCAATCCAGATAATGGAATATCCTTATGTTTTATCTCTTGTGAATTCAGAATGGATAGAATGATGAGAAATAGAAACGATAGTTTTTCTTTCATTAAAAACCCTTTTGTCTTTTTATATAACTTAAAATGGATTGACAAGCGTCAAGCGTAGATAATTTTTAGGAATTTCTTTATCTTTCCAAAGATTAAAATCCTGGGCTGTTCCGTACGCTATCAGAAAACCCAACACATTTACTCGCAATTCATAACCGCCGGTGAATAACCAATCGTCTTTTTCTCCATCTGAAAACCAGGCGTTTCCAAAATCCAAAAACGCAACAACTGATGCCTTTTGAGACCCAACTCGCGATTCAAGCGTTCCAAAAACCAGTCGATCTCCCAACCGCCAATCATCCCAGCCTCGCAAGTGAACTACTTCATCCACGCCCAAAATATTGTTTCCGCCTATATAAATTGGTGTATCATTCGTAATCGCCGGCATATCCTGTGGTGGCGGAGTATCTCCCAGCATAGTTACTGATTTTATACGTCCGAACAAAACTAATGGACTTTTCTTATGGGGCAATAAATTAATGAATGCTTCTGTTGTAATCCGTGTATAATCAAATTGGCCGAAAATTCCGGAGTTTGAATGTTGTAATAGAACATGTAATCCGTGCCCTTGTTTCGGAATCATAGAGTTTTGTAAATGAGGCCTACGATTTAAAAATGTATACGATAAACTGATTAATCCTTCCTCCCCGGATACAGGCATGGGTAAATAACGGGTTGAATCAAGGTAGATCATTTCATCTGTTTCTTCATCTACATCACGTACAATATTAGCGATTCTATCAGTGAATTTTAATCCAGCGCCAAACGAATGATTGGCAGACATATTATTGCCCCCATTGTAAGGCAAAGTCATATCGAATGATACAGACGTATTTTCTTCCAGTAAACCCCATTTTGTGCGGTCGTAGGGCTTTGTTTTAATATCCAAATCAGACATAAATGTTACTGACCATATAGGACCGCTCATTGCATTGGCATATTGCAGCATTAATCGATTTATCCCCTTATCTCTAATGACAAGTCCCGTGAAAATATGGCGAGTCATGGCATCTGTCCATTGCGTAAAGCCAAAAATAGTTTCACCAAGAGGCAATACCAGTGATGTCATATGTTTAATTCCAAGAAGAGGTGTATAATCATGTGTAGCTAGTATATTTACATCTTTCTTCGGATGTATATCGGTCAGCAATACATCGGGCCCGGTGCTGCGCCAAGCGGTGTAATGATCTCTTAAAACAAGCTCTTTTGTCGTAATCTCACGATGGGGATTCACATTTACAATCCGTATCGTATCTACATCGGGTAGCGTTGTTGCCATGAGAGTACTGTCTACCGGGGACCATTGCGCAGCCCAAACAGCATCACCCACATCGGTTACTTGTTTTGATTCACCGGTAGCCACATCCACTGTATGGATATTGGGCGTTGAACCAGCGTGAGAGGTATAGGAAACAAAATCGCCTCCCGGATGCCATACGGGATTGTAGTCTGCTGCTGGATTATCCGTTAATCTACGGACATCTCCACTAGCAAGATCTAGAATATGTAAATCCAGGTTGGCTTGCTGATCCGCCATGGCAAAGACGATTGAATTCCCATCAGGAGCATAGTGGGGATTTAAAATCTGGGTGTCATAATCGTATTCGGTAATCTGCTGCTGTTCAGATCCGTCTGCATTCATTAAAAATAAATTTGCTACACTGTTTTTATGGGTCACGTATACAATTTGATTTCCATCAGGAGACCAGTCGGGATATGTTGCCCGCGCAGATTTAGTAAGCCAAACGGTTTTTTCAGAGTCCAAATCATACACCTTAATGTCATTAACCATGGATTGATTTTTTCCAAAATGATATTTTGCATATGCCAGTTTGCGTCCGTCCGCTGACCAGTTCATGTATTTATGAAATTTCCCATAATCCACTTCATCTTTATCCCAGATAACTATGGGTTTGGGCTTTTTCTTCTTTTTAACTTCTTCTTTATCCTTGCCAAATAATTTCGCAAAAAACCCAGGTTTTTTCCCTCCATCCTTATCCTCATCCTTATCCTTCAATAAGGCTTCTTGCCTTTCTTCCCGTTTTTCACGCTCCTTGGTTGTATCTCTTTGCAAAACATATAAAGACATATCACGTTGGCCTTTATCATCTATTCCTGCGATGGCAATCTGGGTACTATCACTGAAAAATGAAAAACCAAGAATTTTCTTCATTGGCAGAGTCACCACTTTACCGATCTCTTCGATTGCTTCTTTCTGAGCCCTGTAGCCGTAATAATATGTATTCATGTGCCGGCGCCAGTCTTCGTTGAATTCCTCAACCGTAATACCGGTGTGCTTTTTAAACGCATCATCAAACATGAATAAACCCATTCTATTGCGTTCGGATAAAGTATTGACTATTGTTGAATCACCGAACCTGTCGGACCAGTAAAGCAGTTTAGAAAAGCCATCATGGTGGGGATCCATTTCGTCCATCTTATTTTTTAATACATGAAATTTGTGACTGATATCCGCTCTAAAAGGTCGCCATCGTTCTGTTTCATATTCCGCTAGGCCCTCAACTACCCAACCGGGAGTTTGTGATATTAAAAAGGACCACGGTTGCGGAAACCATGTTTTAACTCTATGAAAAAAGACGATATGCTGAAGTTCGTGGGAGAGAACCTGATACAGCCATTTTTCATCTTCCAGCCAGATAGCAGCATCGTTCTGATCCACCCAAATAAAGGTCGTATATGTCCAGAGGGCAAAACCATTCATTATCTCATCTTCTGTTGTAAATATGATATCAATTGTGGGAATGTCCTCCAAATTCATTTGTTCGAGCAATATTGGTCGAACTTGTTCTGCCATGGAGGCGCCCTCTTTAGCTATATCTTCAATCCCTTGATGATGATGGATTCGAAAATGCTCCGTTTCGATAGTTGTCCATTCCAATTCACCGTGTGTTCTGCCGGTCCATTGCCAGGTTTGCGCCCAACCAATGGAAATAAAACTTACTAGTATAATTTTCTTTACAAACTGCATTTAATGCTCTCCATGATTATTTTCCACCACCCCTACAAAAGTGTTATTATTTTTGACGAATCTAAAATCCCCGCCTCATATGAAGAGGGGTCTCGTGGGGAGGTGTTTATAATTGATTATACCCTTTTAATTTTTTTTACTTAAAATAAACTGTTTTTATGTAACCACCAAAATTTTCGTCATCCGTGGCAACAATGATTCCATTTTCAACCAATTCAATACCTTCCACTTTTCGTGTTTTAAACCTAAAAACAGGGCTTGAATTTACGATGCGTGTAAAAGATAGTTGGTTGTTTTCAAACTTAAATTTTCCTATTCTATATATTGCAGATGAAAATGGCCCATCATCTCCTAGGTCAGAACTGGCTGATGCCCAACAATCACCGTTTTCAGCAATCTTGAGGTCAGATATATGACGTACATGTTCTGTGGGCCACTCCACAGAAATCTCTATGGAATCTACAGGCTTGACTGTTCGAAAATTAAAATCCAGCCAGCCCCAGAACAATTTTCCGGGATATTTAGATTTTCCCCGATGTCCCCAAGCTGCAAGAAACTTATCGCCTACTTTCATCAAGCCAAAGCCTTCCAGATTTGTGGGCCACTTGATTCCGGGAATCTGGATAAAACCATTGTAAGCCAATCGCATTTTAGCCTGATCAAAAACCAGCCAATGACATTTGCCCTGACTTTCCATTGCTATCATGTCTGTGGCACTTCCCGGGATAAGAGTTAAGGCCTCTAAATCAAAAGGCAATGTTTTATCAGGCCATTCCAGAATACGGTATTTTAATCCTTCTCCGGATTCTGTAATAATTCCGATGCGGCCTTCGTATTCTCGCTTATTATCATGCACTACGATTGTTTGGCCATCAATAGTAACAATCCCACTTATGGCGACGGAGCGCTCCTCGCCAACTAATTGCCAGTCATTATCTTGGGCGGATAAATTGCACAGCAGGATTGGAAGGATTATAAATATAAGTTTGGACACAGAATAGGCAAGTTTGTACTATAAAGTTAAGTACAAATGATTCAACCTTTAAAAATAATTATATATTGTGAAATACATCAACGACGAACTATTAAATGCGAATAGTGCATAATGAGCGCGGTTATTAAAAGATAGTTTTGAGGATGATTAGTATTATAAGTGAAATTTATTATTTCTTTTTCTCCAACGAACATACCGGGAGTTTTGGGAAAGTGACACGTGTTAGTATTTATTTCTTCATGATCTCCTTTGGTGCATCATTTGGTTTTGCCGTCATGGGACGTATTGCATTATTGATCGGACGTTTTGTAGATTTAATCAATTATTCCGGTGCGCAGTACCATCATGCCACGCTTTGGGTGTTGGTAATCATGGTTGCGTTATTAAGATATTCTGCCTTTACTGATAAAGGAAAACCAGAAACGGAAATGGAAAATATCCAGGATTATCCCGCATTTAAAGAATTGATCGCTGAAATGCGAAAAGTTCATGGGTTGGATTGATGAGGATTTTACGCGCTTCAGATTTGGAAACTATACAATAGATTATGAAGTAGCATATTTAAGTTTACCACCAAACGAATCTGCAAAAAGTAATAAAGCATCAACAACAACTGGCAATTGGGATGGTAGGTGGCCTATTGAAAATTTAGAAGAAATATCTAATATTGAAGGCGCCTATGGTATTTTTACATCTTTCAAATATAGAATAGATAAAACTTATATATTAGCTGTAAAAAAATAGAAGGTTAAACGATAGTACTTACATTGTTTGAATTCCCATTGCAATCAACAAAGATTTTGTTTCAGTATAACCTGTATACAGAATTGTTTTAAACCCCAGTTTCCGCGCCTGCTCAACATTTTCTTCCACATCATCAATCAATAATGATTCTTCCGGTTTGACTCCGGCCAGCTCCAATGCTTTTAAATAAATCGCTGTATCCGGTTTCCTGCACCCCAAGTCAAAAGAGTAAAATGCTCGAGTGACATTATTTTGAAAACTAAATCGACTTGGTACTTCATATTTTATGTGTCGGGGGTTTGTATTGGATAAGAGGTATACATTATACGATTGTTTTAGTAGAGAAAGTAGTTTGACTGTTTCTGTTTCTGCTACAATCAATTTGTTCCAGCCCCGCCAGAAATCATCTTCTTTCAGGCAGTTTGGTTGAGGAAGAGCGTCTTTTACAGCACGGAAAAATTCATAATCGCTTAACTTGCCAATTTCATATTGTTCATGAACTTCATGGGGAAAATGGTCTTTGATAACATCAATTGACAGATCAGTACAGTCACTCCAGAATTGTAATGACCGCACATGGTCGATCTCCAGCAATACGCCACCGATGTCAAAGAAAATTTGTTTAATTGTGCTATTTTTCATTTTTACGTAATATAAAATTTACTGTGGTACCGGGATTGCATAATAAATCCCCCTCTACCCTTTGGGGTTCTCCCCGGCATCGGGGGAGACCTTTAAAGTCTTCCCCAACCTATGAAGTCTTTCCCAATAGTGGGAAAGATACAGATAGGGATTTATTTAACTGGGGAAGATTGAGATGGGGATATATAGAACTTCCATACTCATCATAAGAATGTGTATTGGATTCAAGTAAGGATATATTTGTTCCTTTTCTTTTATAAGCTACCATTCAAAAGGGCCTTCCACTAACCGCCACAAATACCAGGATGCCAGTGTCCGATAGGGCCGCCAGGGTGCGGCTGTTTTGATCATGAAATCAGGATCAGGTAAATCATCCAGTCCACAGAATAACTGCAACCCTTTTCGGATGCCCAAGTCTGTTACAGGAAATACATCAGGCCGATTTAAAGTAAACATCAAAAACATCTCCGCCGTCCAAGTTCCCACTCCCTTAATGGTTGTTAGCTTTTCAATAATTTTTTCATCCTTCAAAGAGTCTATATTTTGATTTACTGCTCCTGAATCAAAAGCGTTTGCTATATTATGTATATAAGCAGCTTTCTGATTTGATAACCCCGAAGACCGTAATGATTCGTGTGGTTTTGCCAGGACTTTTTTTGGTAAGGAGTAGTTGTCGCCGCTGAAAAGATCCTTAAACCGTTTATAGATAGTGGATGCCGCTTTGCCGCTCAATTGCTGATAAACTATGGCACGAACGAGGGCTTCAAAATAATTTGATTCTTTGCGAAATTCCGGCGTTTCAAATTCAGCGATCAGGCGGGCCATTTTTATGTCCGCATTTTTTAAATGATCCAACCCTTTGTCAATATTCATTTTTTACACTCATGTATCTGCAATTGACTTTCCGGACCCAAGGGTGTTTTTTCATAATCGCCGTATTTTTCCATAATCTTTAGACCAGCATCCATTAACAGCCGATCCATTGTATCAGGGAAAATCATGTGCATATCGAACTTAAATACTTCAGGATCAGCTTTACCTTCATAATTGAAATACCATTGAATGTGATTAATTTGAGTTTCATTATCATACTCATTTGTTTCGCTTACAATGCAGTGCACACCATCTGGGCTATCAAATTCCATAACATAATATTTTTGTTTATCTCTATATAGAAAAAGAGGATCGGGAATAAAAGTATCAATTAGAAATGTGCCTTCTTCAGTCAAATGTTTGTGAACACATTTGAAACATGACTTTACATCTTCATTGGTTAACAAATGAAAAATGGAATTAAAGCCGATGAAAATGAATTGGAACGTCTGATCAAGATCGAAGCTCCGCATATCACCTTCTAGCACAGTTGATTTTTCTCCAAATTGTGCTAATTTATTTTTTGTGGATTTAACAAAAGCAGGGCTGGATTCAATGCCCGTATAGGTATGTCCCATTTCCAAGATAGGTAATGCTAATCGTCCTGTTCCAGCGCCCAGCTCGAGGATAGGGCTGCCAAATTTATTAGCAGAGTTAGTGATGAAATCTATATCATTTGTTTTCCACCAATGAGCTGAATCATAAAGTTCCGGATCGGAATAAATATCTTTAATCAAAATTGATTTTGCTAATTATGTTTTGCGTGTGAAACGAAGGACAAACAGGAATGTCTACAGTACTGCTTGTGCGAGAATATTAATTCAATATAACCAGTTCTTTGGTGGTTTTATTCAACACCTCACAGCCGTCTTCATTAATAATAACATCATCTTCAATGCGTACTCCGCCCCAGCCTGCTAAATATATTCCCGGTTCAATCGTAACAACATTATTTGCTTCAAGCGTTTGTGTGCTCAATTGGCTCAAGCGCGGCTCGGTGTGAATTTCCAACCCAAGGCCGTGACCTGTGCCATGATTATAATATTCACCATAGCCGCATTCCGTTATATGGTCCCGGGTAATACTATCCATTTCTTTGCAAGACATTCCTGCTTTAGCTGCATTGCACCCTGCCTGTTGAGCTTCCTTTACAATATTATAAATTTCACGATGCTTTCCTGATGCTTCGCCTACGACAGGCGTCCGGGTCATATCCGCATGATAACCGGCAATTTTAGCCGCCGCGTCGATAACAATAAAATCCCCTTTCTCGAATGGCCTATCTCCTGGGACAGCATGGGGCAATGCGCTGTTTGGACCGCCGGCAACAATGGGAGAATACGCCTCACCATCACTTTCCTGGCGGTAGCGAGTGACTAATTGAATAGCCACTTCCTTTTCAGTGGTGCCAACTTTAAGCATAGGTATAATTTCTTCATAGATGGCATCTGTGATCTCGACAGCTGTTCGAATTGCGTCAAGCTCTGATTGATCTTTTACTGCTTGGAGGTTTTCCATAAGCATGGATGTGGATTCCCAATTAACATTTGAAAATGTGTCCTGCATAGCTTTGAATTGGCTAACACTGGTATGATCGCTTTCAAATCCTAACGTTAACCCATTTGGTATCAAATTATTTTTGTCGATTATGGAAATATGCGTACCAAAATCAATAAACCGCTCTAATCCTTTAACTTGTTCTTTAGACTGCACATCATATCGACCATCAGAAATAAAGTATGATCCATCAGTCGTAATAAGACACGATGCTGCCGACCCCGTAAATCCAGAAAGATAACGGATGCTCGTCAAATTCGTTAACAGTATTCCATCAACGCCCATTCCTGATAGTTTATTTTTTAAATTATTCAGCCTTTTAATATAAATTTGTTCACTCATTTTATTCTTCCAACATTTTTATGATTTCTTGTTTTTCACTTTTAATACGTTTTTTATCTGATCCTTTTTTTTCTAAAATATCCAACACAGTTAACGCTTGATGATGCAAACCTTGGTTTCGTAAAACAGTTACCATGGTAAACGTCGCCAGCCTCGGGCTTATTTCAACACTGTCATTTTGTTTTTGGGGAAATGTTTTTTTACTCTTTTTCTGTTCTATTTTTGGTAGTGTTTTTTTCACCTCATGACTATCTAACCATTCACGAGCTACATGGTTTCCAGGATCCCATTTTATCACCTGATGCCATGTTTTCATTACCGTGGTTTCCGTTCGTTGCAATTCAAGTTGTATTTCTGCCAGACGTGTAGCAGCCTGTAAGTGTACCGTACCATTTTTTAACACAGACTTGAATAATTGTTCTGCTTGCTGCAAATCACCCGCAGATTGACTTGCCTGTCCTAAAACAAAAAGGCCATCTGAATTTTCCGGATGATACTCCAAGCCAATTGCACATACTTTTCGCGCTCGTTCCAGATCTCCATCCTTTAAATAATGATCCGCCAAGACAGGAAATAAATACGTCTCAAAATTATTAGCAAAATTGAGCTCCATAGCGGTACGACTTAACAAATCCATATTTATCGACGGTTGTTCTGAACCCAGTCTGTAAGATAATCAATGGTTGTCTGAACGGGTGTACCAGGACCAAATAATTTGCCGACACCAATACTGTTTAATGCGGCTATATCGTTTTCGGGGATAATACCACCGCCTGTGAGTAAAACATCATCTAATCCTTTTTCATTCATTAATTCAATCACATGTGTAAAAATAGTCATGTGAGCATTATTCAGACTGGAAAGGGCAATAATGTCCACATCTTCCTGCAGGGCGGCTGAAACAATCATTTCAGGCGTTTGACGCAGACCCAAATAAATAACTTCCATCCCGGCATCGCGATAAGCCGATGCTAATACTTTGATGCCGCGGTCATGGCCGTCCAGGCCGGGTTTTGCCATTAATATTCTGATTTTTCGTTCCATAGTCTTTATCTCAGTATATTGAAAATTACAACTCTATTGCTGTTGATTTTAGTCAAATCCTAATTATGGATTTTTATAAATAGTATTATTTTTTACTATCCAGTACTATTGTGACCGGTCCATCATTTTGGATATTCACACTCATCATAGCTCCAAATTCTCCTGATTCTACCGGAATGTTTTGATTCGCCATCTTTATCTTAAAATCTTCATAGAGAGCATTACCCTTTTCCGGGAGTGCTGCATGAACAAAACTGGGGCGTCTGCCTTTACGTGTATCCGCACATAATGTAAACTGGCTCACCACTAACGCTGATCCGTTTACATCTTTAATGGATAAGTTCATTTTCCCATTTACATCATCAAAAATGCGCAAACCAGACACTTTATTTACCAAATAATCGACATCGTTTTCTTCATCATCACTCATGACTCCCAACAGTATAACAAGTCCCCGATCGACTTCACCGTAAATAGTGCCATTGATTGTTACATTCCCGTATGTAACACGTTGTAAGACTACAATCAATTAGAAACCCAGACGTTATCTTTACCATAGAGATCCCTTAGTTTTTTTATGAATTCTCGTCCGGCTGAAACACGAATATTATGTGCAAAAATTCGCTGATCTTTTCCTCCAACCACCGGTATGTGAAATAGTAACCCGCAGCTGCCATGATTATTTTGAGCGAGTGTATATATTGCATCAACATCATTTGGAGTCATTTCATCAGGTTCAAATTTGATATTTACATTTTTAGAAAAATAGTCACGGGCGTTATCTAATGAAACAATCTCATCAGCAATAATCTTCAAATCACTAAAATCTGATGTATCTGTTGGGCGGCCACTTACAAAAATAATTTCATCATTATCCAAAAGGTCTTTATACTTATCAAATACTGAACTGAACGTGAGTATTTCTGCTTGTCCCCCAAGACATTCAAGCTTAAAAAAGGCCATTTGGTTATTCTTACGGTCAAAATGCAGTCTGAATTCCTGGACAGAACCACCAATGCGCACTGTCTCCATTTTTAGTTCTTCAACATTTTCGGAAAAATCAAAATTGCTGAATTCTTCCAAATCTTCGGCATGTTTTAAGAGTGGATGGCCGGAAATATACAAACCAAGGACTTCTTTTTCTTTTTGCAGGGAAACGCTGTCTGGCCAGTTATCAGCGCTAACTAAATTAGGGACCATTGCTGATTGTCCATTAGAAGCCTGACCAAAAAGGTCTTCTTGGTTACGATGTTTATTTTCCTGAATTTGTTGGCCGTATTTTATGGCTATATCAATTGTTGCAAATTGTTCAGCTCGGGTTCCCTCAAGGCCATCCATGGCGCCGGCCATAACCAGACTTTCTAACACCCTTTTATTGACAGCGCGCAAACTGACACGAGACGTAAAATCTAATATGGATTCAAAGGGGCCGTCTGAATCACGTGCGTCTAAAATATGTTCTAAGGCTTTCGCACCAACGTTTTTAATTGCATTTAGACCAAAAGAAATCGTTTTTTTATCTACAGGGCGAAAGTAAATATCAGATACATTTACATTCGGTGAATCCACGGTGATTTTAAGCTTCCTGCATTCATTAATAAGAATCACCACGCGATCAATATTAGACATTTCACTGGTAAGGTTTGCAGACATGAACTCTGCTGGATAATGGGTCTTTAGCCAAGCTGTTTGGTAGGCCACATACGCATAGGCGGTGGAGTGGCTTTTATTAAATCCATATTCCGCAAATTTCTCGATGAGAGAATAAATTTCTCCGGCTTTTTTACGGTCGATGCCATTTTCTACAGCACCATCAATAAACTTTGTACCCATTTCATCCATGAGCTTTTTAATCTTTTTACCCATGGCGCGGCGCATAATATCAGCTTCTGCAAGGGTAAATTTGGCAACTTCATGGGCGATCTGCATCACCTGTTCCTGGTAAACAATAATGCCATACGTTTCTTCAAGAATTTTTTCTAAAGTTGGATGGATATAAGTGATCTTTTTCTTTCCATGCTTGCGTTTAATAAAATTATCTATATTTTCCATTGGACCCGGACGATACAATGCGTTCATAGCAATCAGGTCTTCGATTTGGGTCGGTTTTAATTTTTTCAAAA
>Ga0208060_1000079_pt1 | contig 29032 bp, 21 predicted proteins | sample DeeseametaMP0901_FD_184200 | JGI IMG/M metagenome (GOLD analysis project Ga0208060, IMG submission 184200) | Marine microbial communities from the Deep Indian Ocean - MP0901 (SPAdes) | ecosystem: Environmental > Aquatic > Marine > Oceanic | place: East of Durban, South Africa, South Indian Ocean... | reverse complement strand
GCTTAAACGTTTTTATAAAACATTCGTCAATTCGAACTATTCCAACGTATTCACCATCCGTCTCCTGATTAGTTAAATGCTTTCCAAACCGATTAATTTGATCACCTATGAAACCAAAGCGATAGTCCGCATTATCAATACGCGTGCTATCTGCCAACATTACTACCGCATTTGTTTGGTTTATGGCATAATTAAGTATGCTAGGTTCGTAGTAAAGATCTCCATTTAATAAAAGAACATCATCTTCTAATAAATCCCTGGCGTACCAAAGAGACATAATACTATTGGTAGTTCGGAAATGAGGATTCTCAAAGTAAGCAACATCATTATTGAGTTCATTGCGAATAAGGTCTGCCTTATAGCCAACAATGACGGTAATATCACTAATTCCTTTACTCACTAATAAATTAACTGAACGACGGATAAGTGTTTCTCCTCCTTCTGCGGTTAAAAGACATTTTGGTTTATTCAAATTCAGGCCTAGCAATCGCCTTCCTACCCCTGCTGCCATAATAATAGCTTTCATTTATAGTTACCTCCTTCCAATATTGTTGGATTTTTAGTTTATTGAAAATTATTAAGTGTGTCCTTAAGGGCATTAATTAAAAAATCGATATCCGTTTTATTCTGTTCACCTAGGTGACTCACCCGAAACACTCTGTGTTTCAAATCGCCCCCATTAGGGGCGACAAAACAATTAAAATCGTCCGCCAGCCTCTTAACCAAATCAAACGCATCAATATCCGTAGGGCAACTAATTGCTGTTAGAGCGTTTGAAGGACTATTTGGAAGAAAACTAAGGGGCAAGCCCTGTAAGCCTTTTCTAAATAATTCAGCTAATTTAGAATGGCGAGAAACAAAAAAGTCGATTCCACGTAATTTAATATCTTTGAGCCTTTCTTGCAACATCATAAAATGGCCAATAACAGGCGTAAAAGGCATCTGTCCTCTGCTTTGGTTTGCAAGATATACCTTTATATCAAAATAATAAGATTGGCAAGTTTTGGTTTCTAATCTCAACTTTGCTGTCTTATTTAAAGCGAGAAAGGAAAGCCCGGGTGGAAGAGCTAATGCTTTCTGAGAACTTAGCAGAGATACATCAACATGCCATTTATCCATCATAAAAACATCTGCACAGATAGTGCTGATAGCATCAACAACAAAGAATACACCATATTTTCGAGTGAGTCTCCCAATAGCTTTTGTGTCAAAAATCATCCCGGTTGATGTTTCGTGGGCATTGATTAGCAACGTCGAATACTCTTGGCTCGATAGTCTACGATCGAGATCTTCGAGTGAAATTGGCTGTCCGGGATCAAGACATATTTGTTCAAATGGAATTTCATGTTGAATACACAGATTGACCCAACGTTGACCAAAGGTTCCTCCATTCACAATCAATACCTTGTCGCTTTGGTCGAGGAAGTTGCAAATCACAGCTTCCATCGCACCTGTCCCAGAAGCGGCAAAAATAACCACATCTCCCTGAGTGGCAAATATGTATTTCAGACTTTCAATAATCTCAAGCGTGATTTGTGAGAATTGTTCTGTGCGATTGTAAGGAAGCTGTGACGCACCAATTGCAAGCGTTCGTGCGGACATGGCTACTGGCCCGGGGGTGAATAATCTGATTTTATCATTCATTATTATTTGGTTCTAATCCTCTCATTGATATTTCTTTGCATTCAGGGCATGCCCTGAACTCTGTATCCTGCCGTTCCCTACATCTTTTGCAAGTACAATTGTTGCTGGAGTTCCATTATCTTCCAACGGGCTCGCATCTGGCCATTCCATAATACCCACATCAAAAAAGAAACGATCCATAATATCGGCAAATTTCGCCTGCGAATTATGATATTTAAACCACTCAAAAAGTCTTTATTTCTGTGATGTTAATGATCCCGCTGGGATATCTTGATGTCTTGTGGGCACATGAAGATAGAAAACAACCTTTTTAGACCTTTTTGCCAGAATGAATTTAAACTAAATTTAATTTAAACTAGATTAAGCTTTAATCTTCCTGTAGTTTTCAACTTCAGATACATTATACCTTGTCTCTCAATGAGGATTTCCAAAAGTATGTACTTTTTTGCAGGTGTTTTTATATGCAAAATTGACACATGGATTTTCGATCCAAAGTTCCTATTGATATTGTTGAACTTACAGGGTTTAATGCCCGTTAGGCGCCTAGGATCAATAGCCTAATCAAGGCGCTTTTTCTGTTTCTTTTTTCGACGCTTCCCAAGATGCAAAAAATTTGCCTGTTCTGGTTCAATAAAGTCTGTCTTTTTCACCAGCAATATCCACCATAGAGCTTTCTTATTTTATAAACAAAAGTTATACCGTTATCGGGCTGGGCTTATTTGGATCAATACCATACTTTTTTATAACTTTCTTGGACATGGCCGCATCTACAGCTCCGGCATTAACCAAGGCTCGTATAGCTGTTAAAACTATATAATATCTATCAACTTCAAAAAAGTGGCGGAGGTTTTCTCTGGTGTCACTGCGGCCAAACCCGTCAGTTCCCAGCGCATAATAATCTCCAGGTACATAAGATCCAATCTGTTCAGCTACCATTTTTACATAATCTGATACAGCCACTGTGGGTACCTTGTTTTTACTTAGTGATTTTTCCAGGTGTGACTTTTTCTGACGCTTATCCGGGTGGATTAAATTCCAACGTTCTGTTTCTTCTGCTTCGCGGCGAAGCTCACTAAAGCTGGTTACATTCCAAACGCCTGCGTTTATACCCCAATCTTGTTTTAATAGGTCTGCCCCTTTTAAAGTTTCATTGATTAATGACCCGCTTCCCAGCAATCTGATTACTGGGTTTTTAGTCGTTCGAATTTTATACATCCCGTTTATAATGTCTTTTTCTGCGCCTTTTGGCATTTTCGGATGTATATAATTTTCATTTTGAAGAGTAAGATAATAGATTACATCTTTTTGTTCATAAAACATTTCTTTTATGCCTTTGCGTAACACAATAGCAATTTCATAAGCATACGCCAAATCATATGCTTTTATGTTTGGTGTCGCTGCAGCAGCTAAATGACTATGTCCGTCTTGGTGTTGTAAGCCTTCTCCGTTTAAAGTTGTTCGCCCAGCTGTTGCTCCTAATAAAAACCCCCGGGCGCGTATATCTCCCGCCGCCCAAATAAGATCCCAGACGCGCTGAAAACCAAACATAGAGTAGTAAATATAAAATGGTATCATTGCAACTTTGTGGTTACTGTATGCTGTCCCAGCTGCAATAAATGAAGACATTGCTCCAGGTTCATTTATACCTTCTTCTAATATTTGCCCATCAATTTCTTCTTTATAATAAAGGAATTGATCTGAATCTACCGGTTCATACAACTGCCCGCTGTGAGAATAGATACCAAGTTGGCGAAATAAAGCCTCCATTCCAAACGTTCTGCCTTCGTCAGGAATAATAGGTACAATATGTTTTCCTATGTCTTTATCTTTTGCCAGTTTGGTTAATAGCCTTACAAATGCCATTGTTGTAGAAATTTCTCGATCACCATATCCATTTAAAGCTTCTTCAAACAAAGATATTTCGGGAATTTTTAGTTTTTGAGATTGTTTGTTTCTAAAAGGAAGATAGCCGCCAAGCTTATTACGTTTTTCTCTCAAATAAATAAGTTCATCACTATCTTCTGGCGGCTTATAAAAAGGCGCTTTCATCGCCTTGTTATCATCAAGAGGTATATTGAACCTGTCTCTGAAATTTAATAGCTCTTCTTCATTTAACTTCTTTTGCTGGTGGGTAATGTTGCGACCCTCGCCAGCTTCTCCCAGTCCATAACCTTTGATTGTCCTAGCTAAAATAACAGTAGGTTTGCCCTTATGCTCCGCCGCTTCAGCGTATGCAGCATAGACCTTTTCAGGGTCATGGCCTCCCAATCGTAAGCGTAAAAGGTCTTCGTTGCTAATATCTTTTACCATGTCTAAAAGTTCGGGGTATTTACCAAAGAAATTCTTTCTAAAGTATTCACCTCCGGCAACAACATATTTCAATAATTCACCATCTACAACTTCTTCTAGTCTTTTTGCTAGCGCACCGCTTGAATCCTTTTCAAATAAAACATCCCAGTCCGACCCCCAAATAACTTTAATAACGTTCCACCCCGCACCGCGAAACGTTCCTTCAAGTTCTTGAATTATTTTACCATTACCACGCACAGGTCCGTCCAGCCGCTGCAGATTGCAGTTCACAACGAAAAGGAGGTTGTCTAGTTTTTCTCTAGAAGCTAGAGTAATTGCGCCCAGAGATTCTGGTTCGTCCATTTCTCCATCACCTAAAAATGCCCACACCTTTCTGTTCGATTTTTGTACAAGTCCACGATCTTCCAAATAGTGCATAAATCGGGCTTGGTATAAAGCCATAATAGATGTCAGCCCCATCGAAACAGTTGGAAACTGCCAAAAGTCCGGCATTAACCACGGATGAGGGTAAGAAGACAGTCCTCCGTTTTTTGAGAGTTCTCTCCTAAAGTTTTCCAAGTGGCTTTCTGTTAACCTGCCCTCAAGAAACGCTCTTGAATAAATACCCGGAGAGGCATGACCTTGAAAAAAGACCAGGTCTGCTCCACTGGGATGGTCTGGCCCTTTTAGGAAGTGATTAAAAGCTACCTCGAGCAGTGTAGCTGAAGAAGCAAAGGTAGAAATATGTCCACCGATTCCATCGGATTCTTTGTTTGCGCGAGTGACCATTGCCATGGCATTCCAACGTACAAGCGATTTTATTCGCCTCTCAATACTTCTATCTCCAGGGAAGGTTTTTTGTTCAAAGGGCTGTATTGTGTTTATAAATGGCGTATTGGTGTTAAACGGCATTCTGGCACCTTGGCGTTCAGCAAAATCAATCAATTTTTCTAAAAGAAAACGTGCTCTTTCGGTGCCATGTTCTTGTATTGCTCCCTCAATGGATTCTATCCATTCTTGTGTCTCTTCGGGGTCGGTGTCTTGGTCGGGTTTATGCATTTAAAGGAGTAGACAAAATTACAATAAAACCGTTATACTTTTATATCTTTCCAATCACCTTTTCTTATTTTTATATATAAAACAAGTGAAAAAATGATCAAATAGACCGGAAAAACCAACCATGGACCATAAAAACCGTAACCCAAAATAATCCCAGTAATATAGCTGACAGGTAACAATAACAACCAAACAAGAGCAGACTCAACCACGGCGGGGAAAAAGGTGTTTCCTGCTCCAGACAGAGCAAACCAAAGAGTAAATCCTATAGCATCTATAAATTGCAACAATCCTAATATTCGCAAACCAAATATCCCCAAATGGATTACTTCTGGGTCGTTTGTAAAAAAAGACAAAATGAATTCCGGAAGCAAAATAAAGACCAAACCCATTGTTCCCATAATAATTTCCGCCCAGCGAACAGATTCCCAAATGCTGATTTCCGCTTTTTCAATGTTTTCTTCTCCCATGTGTTTCCCCACTAGCGTTGCACACGCTTGACCAACCCCCAGCGCCGGCATAAAAGAAGCGTGCATAATTGTAAATATTAACTCTGTTGTAGCCAACTCTAATAACCCAATCATTCCCATAATTTTATAATAGATTGACCAGCCAACTGTAATTGCTACTTCTTGAGTGCTTTGTGGGATAGCTAATTTCAACTGCCGTTTCATCATAGCTAAATCAATTGTGGGGGTTAAGGTTTTATATTTTACCCTTGCTTCAGCTGAAAACAAATAATACATATAATGAAACAGCATCCAAACTGAGGCTACAAGGGTTGCTATCGCTGCCCCCCGAACGCCTAGCGCGGGAAAATCATACCATGTCCACAATCCAGATATAAAACCCAGGCCTTTTGCTGTAAAAAAACTATCAACGCCGCTACTACCATAAATCAGTCCCGCATTAAGATATACATTAACTATATTACTTGTAATGGAAACATTCATATGTGTTTTGGTTTTTTCAATTCCTGTGAAAAAACCTTGGAAAACAAAGCTTACGCTTGAAAAAATGAGACTTATATATATAATTGAGGTATAGTTTATACATAAAGAAAGAGCTTCTGGTTCTGAAAGAAAAAACGGTACTACTTTTTCTGCCAACTTGAAGCCTGCCCATGACACTGGCAAACCATATAATAAAGCCATAACAAGTCCGTTATGAAGCGCTGTTCCGCATTCATTGAATTTTTTTTGACCCAACCTTCGAGACGCCAGTGTTTGAGTTGCCGTTCGAATTCCTATAACAAAACTTAGGGCTCCCCAGAAAAGCATAACACCCATACCGGTTGCAGCTAATGCCGCCACACCCAGCCTTCCAACCATTGCAACATCAACGACGCTCATCAAGACACGGCTTAAATTGCCTATAATTACTGGAAATGCCAGCCTTATTACATTTTTAGAAATTTTAGAATTGGTGGGTAAAATGAATTTTTTTACAATGCTTATCATGGTTTTACAATATCAAGAAAACGCCCTTTTTCTCTAAAAATGTTTTTGTTTTACTACACAGGGGTGCATTTATTTTTATAGTGATCTTAGCGTCTTTTTCTATTTTGTTTATTTTTTTTACGTTTTCAATTATTTTATGACCATCTTTCATTATTATACGACTTTTTTTATTTATCATTACCAGAACGCCTCCGTTTGTTGTACGAAAAATAGAGGTGCGGCTGTTTATACTGTATATTTTCGGGTTTATTTTTTGCATGTCTTTATCTATGTTCATTATGGTTCTGAAATTAATGCCATTTATTATGTCTGTCTCTGATAACTTTATCTATGATTAAACCTGCGTTTACAATACGTCCTGATATAAAAAGAGCCTTGGAAAACAATGCGCCTGTTTTGGCGCTTGAGTCTACAATTTTAGCTCACGGTATGCCTTTTCCTGATAATTATAAATTTGCTAAACAGTCAGAAAAACTGTCTTCAGATCAAGGGGTTGTAGCTGCAACAATCGCTGTAATTGAAGGGGAGATAAAAATTGGCCTTTCCGAATCGGAACTTAAGTTTATATGTAAAAACAATAATGTTGTAAAAACATCTCTTCGCGAGTTGGGCTGGGTTCAATCAAAAAAACTGACAGGTGCCACCACTGTTTCTTCTACAATATTTTTAGCTCAAAAAGCAAAAATAAATGTCTTTGCAACTGGGGGAATTGGGGGAGTTCACCAAGGCGCGGACCAATCATTTGATATCTCTCAAGACCTGGCAGCTCTAAGCTCTGTTCCGGTTGTTGTGGTTTCTGCCGGCGCAAAAGCAATTCTTGATTTACCAAAGACACTTGAGGCTTTGGAAACTCTTTCCGTTCTGGTGGTGGGATATAAAACGGAGACGTTTCCTTCGTTTTATTCTAGGGGGTCTGATTTAGGGCTCTCTATTTTGGTTGATACGCCTGAAGAGATTGCTGCTTTATACAAACACCATCGCGCTACCGGGCTTACGTCTGCCTTATTAGTTGCCAACCCCGTTCCTAAAGAAGATGAAATACCGAAAGACAAAATCGAGCTCTATTTGAAACGTGCCCTGAAATTGGCATATAAAAACAAAATTACCGGAAAAAACCTTACTCCTTTTTTGCTAAAAATAATATCACAAGAATCTGGAGGAGCATGTTTAAAAGCAAATATATCACTAGCTTTAAACAATGTACTCCTTGGGGCAAAAATAGCCCTGGGGCTTATTTCAAATAAATAAAATATCTCTTATAAAGATATCTGACTGATATCCTATTTGTATTTATCTCGGGCCAAATATGGCCGTACCAATTCTAACCATCGTACTTCCTTTTTCCACCCCAATTAAATAATCACCGCTCATTCCCATCGACAGCGTTGATAGTTTTGTGTGACCAGTAGGTAGTTGCTTATTAATCTTATCTAACAGATGTCTTAAAGAAGAAAATGCTTTTCTAATTTTTTCTTTATTTTTGGTGTGTGGTCCTACGGTCATCAGTCCTTCAATTATTAAATTATTGTTTTCAAAACATGTGAGTATTTCATCTAACTCGTTCACGGAAAATCCATACTTTTCTTTTTCGCCGCTTGTGTTAATCTCAAGTAAGGTAGGGATTGTTTTTTTTTGTGCCGTTGCTTCAATATTAATTTTATTTGCAAGCTTCTTTGAGTCTATTGAATCTATTCTATCAAATATTTCAATCGCCTTTTTTACTTTATTTGATTGTAAATGGCCAATCATATGTTTGGTAATATTGTTGCAGAATTTAATTTTTTTAAATTTAGCGGACGCTTCTTGAATTCTGTTTTCACCAATGTTGGTTAGCCCGGCATTGATTGCTGTGATGATTGTTTCTGTTGTTTGGGTTTTAGTAACGCCGACAAGTGTAACCGGCCCTTTTAAACCACAACTGTCTTGTTTTAATCGTATACTGTCTTTAATCCGAGATAAATTATCAAAGACCTTTTGTTCAGAGTTCATTCTCTTTTTCTGATTTTTATTATGTATCTATCTCTGGCTTGTCTTGAGGTGTTTGATCTTCTTCTTCTTCTTCTTCTTCTTCGTGAATAACTCTGCTTATTGATGAAATTTTTGCTCCAACATCAAGCTTTACAAGCTTAACTCCTTGAGTTACTCGGCCTATGCTTCTAATCGCTGAAACGGGTTGGCGCATTAAAACGCCCTTATTTGTTATAATTACAAGGTCGTCAGCATCTACCACTTCCATAATGGAAGTCATTTTACCGGTTTTTTCTGTGATGCGCATTGTCATTACACCTTTACCGCCTCTGTTTTGAGTTCGGTATTGTATTACATCTGTTCGTTTACCAAAGCCTTTTTCTGTACCGACAAGTATTGTTCCTTCTCTTTTCACGATAAGCATTCCAATAACATCGTCTTCTGTCGAGCTTAGGGTAATGCCTTTTACGCCCATTGTTTTTCTCCCGGTTGGCCGTACATCTTTTTCAGAAAAACGAATTGATTTACCTTCTTTTGTTCCTAGAAGGATATCGTTATCTCCATCGGTAATCTTTGCTTCTATCAGCCGATCGCCTTCACGAATATCAATCGCATAGATTCCGCCTTTTCTAGGTTTGCTGTATGCAGATAAAACTGTCTTTTTAACAATGCCCTTTTGGGTTGCCATAACAATATATTGGTTATCACTAAAGTCTTTTACGCTTACAAACGCTTCTACTTTTTCACCCGGTTCGCATCCTATCAAATTTACGATTGCACGGCCTTGTGTGGCTCTACCGCCTTGTGGAATATCATATACCTTTAGCCAATAACATTTTCCCTTATCGGTAAAAAAGAGTATGTGATTATGTGTATTGGCTATAAATAAATGCTCAACAAAGTCAGTATTTTTTGATAAGGCTCCCTGAATTCCTCTTCCGCCACGCCTTTGTGTTCTGTATGTTGTTAGGGGGGTTCTTTTTATATAGCCGCTATGTGTTATTGTTAAAACCATATCTTCTTCAACTATCATGTCCTCAATTGAAACATCTGCTCCAAAGGGCATTATCTCTGTTCTTCTTTCATCTCCAAAACGCTCTCTTGTTTCTTCTAGCTCAAGTTTAATAATGTTCATTCTTTGGTGCTTACTCTCTATAATGCCTGTTAGCTTTGCTATAACTTTTATTATTTCTTTGTACTCTTCTATTACTTTGTCTGTTTCAAGACCGGTAAGTCGTTGAAGCCTCATATCAAGAATGGCTTGAGCTTGCTTTTCAGACAAATCAAAACTATTCATCAGTCCTTCTTTTGCAGCAGCGGGGTCTTTGCTCGTTTTAATTAGTTCTATTATTTCGTCTATATTATCAAGAGCTATTTTTAATCCTTCTAAAATATGCGCCTTTGCCTCAGCTTGGTTTAAATCAAATTGCGTTCGTCGAACAACAATTTCATGCCTGAATTCAATAAAATACCCCAACATATCTTTTAATTTTAAAAGTTTTGGGATACCGCCCACCAGTGCGAGCATTATAATTCCAAACGTGTCTTGAAGTTGTGTGTATTTAAAAAGTTGGTTTAGAATTATTTCGGGTATAGCATCTCTTTTTGTTTCTATTACAACCCTTATTCCGTCTTTATCTGACTCGTCTCTTATGTCTCTTATTCCTTCTACTCTTTTAGCCCTTACCAAATCCGCAATTTTTTCTATCAACCTTGCTTTATTTACCTGATAGGGCAATTCATTTATTATTATACTTGATCTTCCTTTATTATCTGTTTCTATTGAAGCCCGGGCTCTAACAACAACCTTTCCTCTTCCTGTTTTGTAAGCGCTTTTAATTCCATCTGTGCCCATTATAATACCGCCCGTTGGAAAATCTGGGCCAGTAACTATATTTATCAATTCATCTGTTTCAATTTCCGGATTTTCAATTGTCGAAATTAAAGCATTTACTATTTCTGTTAGGTTATGTGGTGGGATTTTTGTGGCCATACCCACAGCAATGCCCTCAGACCCGTTCGCCAAAAGAGCTGGGAAAGCTGTTGGTAAAACAGTCGGTTCTTTAAGGGTTTCGTCAAAGTTAAATTGCCATTCTACCGTATCTTTGTCAAGATCGTTCATGGTTTCACTACCAATTCTTGTCATACGAGCTTCTGTGTACCTCATAGCAGCGGCCCTATCTCCATCAACTGATCCGAAATTACCCTGACCGTCAACCAGCTCATACCTCATAGCAAAATCTTGAGCCATTCTCACAAGGGCATCGTATACCGAAGAGTCCCCATGGGGGTGATATTTACCCAGCACGTCTCCAACTATTCTAGCACATTTTTTATGGGATCTGTTCCACTGAACACCCAGTTCTTTCATTCCATATAAAATTCTTCTATGAACAGGCTTAAGCCCATCTCGCACATCGGGCAGTGCCCGGGATACAATTACAGACATTGAATAATTGAGATAGCTCTCTTTCATTTCATCAACTATGTCGATTTTTATTATATTATCTCTTTGGTTGTCCATTTTACTCTACTTTGATTGTTTAAATATCAAGATTGACAACAAATTTTGCGTTTGTTTCGATGAAAGTTCTACGCGCCTCTACATCGCTGCCCATTAAGTCTGTAAATGTTTTGGTCGCTTCAGCAGCATCATTAATCGTAACAAGCTGAAGTGTTCTTTTTTCTGGATCCATCGTTGTTGACCACAGTTGTTCAGGGTTCATTTCACCTAACCCTTTATATCTTTGAATATCAATTTTTGTTGTCTTGTTTTCTTTTTTCATTCGTTCAATTACAATCGCTTGTTCGTTATCACTATATGCATATACTTCTTTTTTACCCTGTTTCAATCTGTACAGAGGAGGTTGGGCTATATAAACATTTCCACTTGTAATCAATTGCGGCATTTTCCTATATAAAAAGGTTAACAATAGAGTTCTTATGTGACTACCGTCCACATCGGCATCTGTCATAATGATGACTTTATTATAACGAAGTCTGTCTATATCAAAATCTGCGGTGTTTTTTTTCTTTTCCCCGTTTTCATCTTCATCATCACCACCAAAACCGGTACCCAGAGCTGTTATAATAGATTGAATTTCATTGTTAGAAAGAAGTTTGTCTATGCGTGCTTTTTCTGCGTTTATCACCTTCCCCCTTAAGGGCAAAATAGCTTGAAAGCGGCGATCTCTTCCTTGTTTAGCCGAACCCCCAGCTGAGTCGCCCTCAACTAAATATATTTCACACATTAAAGGGTCTTTGTTTGAACAATCTGCTAGTTTTCCAGGCAAAGAACCGCCCTCCAGGGCACTTTTTCTACGAATAAGGTCTCTGGCTTTGCGCGCAGCTTCTCTGCTTCTATGGGCCAAAAGAGCTTTATTAATAATTCTCTTGGCAACAGATGGGTTTTGTTCTAAAAAATCACTTAACCCTTCATAAACAACGGCGTCAACGATGCCCTTAACATCTCCATTTCCTAGCTTTGTTTTTGTTTGTCCTTCAAATTGTGGCTCTGCTACTTTAATAGACAGAATTGCTGTCAAGCCTTCTCTAAAATCTTCTCCGCTTAGCGTTATTTTTTCTCCCTTGCTACCCTTTAGAAGTTTATTTTTATTTCCATATGAATTCATACCTCGAGTAAGAGCAGATCTAAAACCGGAAAGGTGTGTACCTCCCTCAATTGTGTTTATATTGTTAACAAAGGTGAGAATACTGTCTGAATAATTTTCTCCGTACCTCATCGCCACATCAACGGGTACAGCGCCATCTTCTTTATTGATTGTAATTATTTTATTATGAAGAGGTGTTTTTGCACCGTCTAAATATTTTACAAAGTCTGACAACCCTCCTTTAAATTTAAAACCTTCCTCTCTTGTTTCTTCTTTGCGAAAATCGCTCAAATTTATTTCCAACCCCTTGTTTAAATATGCTAACTCGCGCAAACGGTCTGCAATTATATCAAACTCCCACTCTACTGCGTTAAAGATTTCATGATCTGGTAAGAAGGTTATTTTTGTACCTGTTCTCTTTGTTGTGCCTGTCTTTATTAGCTTCGACGTAACGTCTCCCCGCTCATATGTTTGGGCATAAACATACCCGTCTCTGTATACCTCTGCTGTCAATTTTTCGGAAAGAGCATTAACCACCGAAACACCCACGCCGTGCAACCCCCCCGAGATTTTATAAGAACCCTTGTCAAACTTACCACCAGCGTGAAGGACTGTCATTACAACCTCCAACGCCGGCTTGTTTTCTGTTTTGTGTATGTCTACAGGAATGCCGCGGCCGTTGTCTTCAACAGATACGCTGTTGTTTTTCTCAAAAATAACATTAATTGTTGTACAGTGACCCGCAAGGGCCTCATCAACACTATTATCAACAACCTCATACACAAGGTGGTGTAGACCGCGCTTGCCAAGATCCCCAATGTACATCGCTGGCCTTTTACGAACAGCTTCAAGCCCTTTTAATACTGTTATTTTTTCTGCGCTGTATTTTTCCGACGCTTGGTTTTCAATCATAAAAACTGAATGTCCTTTATAGTGTTTTTTCCTATACGTTTATTTAATTTAATTAAGATATCCTCTTTTTTAAAAAGAAGCTCTTGCCTCCATGTTGGTGTTGATGTTTTCACGTTTAAAACTCCGTGTTCTACGCTTTCTGCTGTTGTGTTTTTAGCAACTGCCGCACCAACAATCTCTGGCCAGGCCTGAATTGCCGCGTTTTGAGCAACCCCCTTTGCAAGCCCCGCCTTATGAAGATATATGTTTAAAACTTGTTTCAGACTTTGCATTTTCTTTCCAAATGAAAAGTGGCGTTATTTTTTGAATTCAAATTAATTCCATGTTTTTCAAAATCTACTATATCTGTTGTCGTAATAATTGTTTGATAATCTCCGTTTAATAAAGACAAAAGGCTGTCCGCCCTTTGAAAATCAAGTTTTGCAAAAAAATCATCGAGCATTAAAATCGGTTTTTTTCCTGTGTTTGTTTTAATTATGTTTATTTCTGCCATTTTTATAAGAACCAACGCAAGCTTGTGTTCTCCTTGTGATCCGTATTTTTTTAACAGTCTTTCATTAAACAAAAAACTATAGTCGTCTCTGTGGGGCCCCACCGTTGTCCACCCTTTAACAAGGTCTAATTTTAATGCTTTTTTTAAACGCTCTTCAAAGGTCTCGATATCACCTTCTGGAACAAAACGAAGAACAATATCTGATCCTTCTTTGTTATATTTTGCGTTTATTTTGTTAATTTCGTGAATAAACTTTTCTATAATAGTTGTTTTTAACTTCCAAAGTTTTGTCCCAACAGAAACTGTTTGCTCATTCCAAACCTCTACCTCTTTTTCATGTGTTCTACCCCGCCTAACTTCTTGTAGGGCAGAATTTCTCTGTTTAAGTATTCTTTGGTAGACAATTAACATGTTTAAGTATTCTTGGGAAACGGTGGAAAGGACTTTGTTGAAATAATTTCTTCTATCCCCGGGCGTTCCTTTTGTTAGCCGCTGTTCTTCTGGAGATAATAAAACTATTGGGTTCTCGCCTATAAGGTCTTTTGTTTTTTTGAGAACAGCATCGTTAACAAAAAATTTGCGCTGCCCCGAAGAAAGTTGGTTTAGCCTTATTTCCTTTGTGTTTGACCCTGTGTTAAAAAGGCCTTTCAGGGAAAGGCTATCTGTGTTTTCTTTAAGCGTTTCTTTGTGGTTATGTGTACGAAAACTCCTCCCCATTGATAGTGTGTACACCGCTTCCAAAACAGCCGTTTTTCCGGAACCGTTTTCCCCCCAAATCACATTAACGCCTCTTTTAAAAACAAAGTGGGCGCGATCATGATTTCTAAAATTATATATATCAATGGCTTCAATGTGCGGCATTGAAACGTATGCTTGTTAGCTTGGTTTTCGTTTTTTTTATTGCTGGACAATTAATCATTTAGCCTAATCGGCATGAGCAGCATTGTAACCTCACAATTTGGTTCCTGCGTATCTGGATATATTAGCCCGGCACTTATGGCTGTTTTTAAATGGAGAACTATATTTTGAGATTTTAAATGCATTAAGACCTCTTTCAAGTATGCGGCGTTATAGCCAACCGTAATATCGTCACCGTTAAGCTTTGTGTCTATTTCCTCTTTTGCTTTAGATGCTTTTTCTGGATCTTCTGTTCGCACAATTGTTTTTTCTGTTGATATTTCTAACGCAATCTGCTGTGTTGATCTGTTTGAAAAAATAGAAACCCTCTTTACAGCAGATAAAAGCTTACTTCTTTCAACCAAAATTTCTTTGTCATTATCTGTTGGAATTACACTTTCAAAATCTGGAAATCTTTCATCAATTGTTCTTGTAAAAATAATATCTCCGCCGATGTTTGCCGTTAAATTATTGTCGCCCATCCAAATCTGAATATTTTCGTTCGCTACAAGCATTGTGTTCATTAGATTTAAGAACTTTTTGGGTATAATTACATCTCCCGCAAACTCTTTTCCTTCAAAATCATTTCTTATATAACGTACAAGTCTGTGCCCATCTGTTGCGACTACCGTAAGTTGTTTCTCTTGGAAGCGAAATAATACACCTGTCAAGGCCGGTTTTAATTCATCTTTACTTATTGCGAATGTTGTTGTTTGGATGATTTCTTTTAGTATATCTGCTTTTATTCCGCTCGCTTTGCGATTGTCCACCTCTGGTAGGGCGGGAAACTCTTCAACGGGTTTTCCCATTAAATCATATATGCCAGAATCTGTTATTAGCTCTACTTTTTGCCCCTCATCAACAGATAGGGTGATTCTTGTATCGGGCATTTCATTGGTTATGTCCATCAAAGTCTGCAAGGGTATGGCTGCCGAACCAGGCTCTTCTATACTTGCTTCCATTTTGCAGTTTATCGTTATTTCTAAGTCTGTTGTACGCAGCGACACTCCATTACTATCAACCTCAAATAAAACACAGCTGAGTATGGGGAGCGTAGATCTTGCTGGGGTTCCCTTGGATAGCTTTTGTAGTGTTTTTAAAAGTTCTTCAGAAGATGTAGATATCCGCATTCAATGGTCCATTCAATATTATTATAAAATCAAAAAATTATGCTGTGAATCAGCTTTCAATTTTACCAAACAAGACTAAATAAGACAAGATGTTTTGACTCAATAATACTGTAATTATATATAAAGATAAGATTAATTATAATTATATATAATATATAATATGTGGAGAGTGTGGATAAGTATTATAAAAAAGCTGTAGAATCAATAAACAAAGATATAATAAAAGCAAAAGTTAAAGTAAAAGATTATGTGGAAAAGAAGTTGGCGAATGTGGATAAAATAAAAAACGAGGTCGTTAATTATTTTTTAGAGACGCTTTTTAATTATAAATAAAATATGTGCCTTCATTGTGAATAAAATTGTGGATATCTACCAATTATTGATTTGGATATAGAAACGCTCGCGAACGTCGGCTATCCAATCTCCATACCATTCCGAACGTTTATGATTGAGAGCCATGCCTTCAATTTCTGGCCAATGCATAGCAAGACTGGGGCGGCCCCCCTGTCTATAAGAATCAACCCAAAAGAGATGGTATCCCTGCTCTGTGCGTACAGGCAGGCTGCAGACGCCAATATCCAACAGGCCTATGATTTGTGAGATTTCTGGTATGGGGGATTTGTTAGGATTTATCCAACCAAGATCACCGCCAATTTCTTTTGTTTGGGCATCTTTAGAATAAAGCGCAGTAAGACGTTTAAAGTCTTTTAGCGTCTCTGCTGTGTCTTTCAAGGTCAAAGCATATTTGTATGAAAGGGACTCATCTTCTTCTACAATTTCAGGAACAATTAAAATATGGCGAACCCTGATTTTATCACCACGTTTTTCTTCTGTCTCAATTATGTGATAGCCAAACTGTGTCTCGATTATTTCGCTGACAACATTAACCTTTTGAGAAAAAGCGACTGATTCAAACTCTGAAACAAGAGAACCCCTACGAACAAAACCCAAAGAACCTCCTTTTTGACGGCTTCCGGGGTCTTGAGAATAAAGAGAGGCCAGTTCTTCGAAAGAATCACCCCCAATTATTTTTTTTCTAATATTAGAAAGCTTATCGTACGCTAACCTTCGACTGTCCTCGCCGGCCTCAACCGCAATGAGCAAATGTCTCATTTTTACCATCATGGGAAAAATGGGTAAGCTGTCTTTATATGTGTAAAAAAAACTTTCAACGTCGGCCCGACTGACGCTTATTTTATTAATCAACGTTTGTTGATATCTTTCGGTTGTAAGGCGATCTTTCATTTCATACCAAAACTCACGACGAAAAGATTTCAAAGATTGGCCGAGCATTTCTTCTGCCTGTTCTTCGCCACCAGACTGAGAAATAAACATTTCGATTTGTTGATCTAATGCCCGATCTACGTCTTTGTCTTCTACTTCAATAGAATCTACCGCGGCCATCTCCAATATAATTTTTTGATCAACAACCGAACGCACCACTTCATTTTGCAAGAGGAGAAGCTTTTCAATGTCGGTTGAGGGGTTTAGCCTTTGCTGTGCGGCGGCCATATTTACGAGTTGAGCAATGTCACTTTTTAAAACAATATGTTCGCCTACAACGGCCGCAATTCCATCCGCATAAACACTGTTGTTCTTGTCTTGTCCGCAAACAACAGAAAAGACAATTGTTAGATATATGAGTATTTTTTTCATGATTATTATTTCTTTGTGTATGGTGTATGGTTTTTTAAGCTGTCAAGCACATGAAAAGATTTTAAAGCATATTTTGTTTGAAAAACACGCTGATAAACTTCATCATAAACTTCTTCAATTGGAATAGATGTTCCTACTGCAAATTTTTCTATAACAAACAAAACATGATAACCATACTTGCTTTTTATGGGGCCATGTAAAAGAGGGTTTGATTTTTTTGAAAACAAGGGTTTATCTAGTTCGGGAATAAGAGACCCCTGAGAAACAACGCTTGGCCGAATATTGTATTTAAGGAAAAGTTCGTTTTTTTCAAATTTTTTACCAGAAAAGCTTAATACGCGCATAATTTCATCTGCTTCTGGTTTATTATCTGTATATAAATGATAAATTTTTGCCTGGTTTTTTGTCCGTTTAAAACTATTTTTTTCTTTGTTATAATATGCCACGACCTCCTCTTTAGAAACGCCAATGTTTTTAATTGCAATAGACCGTAGGTAGCGCTGCCCCAGTAATTTCTGCTGAAAAAGATCAGAAGAAGACTTAAAAGAGGCATCCAGATTGAAGCCCGAGCTTAAAGCGTTTAAAAAAAGAATGTTTTCTTCAACCCGCTGGCCCTCTAGCCGGGATGTTTCTGGTTTTTTTATTTCCGCCACCCCCGAACGACTATTGCCGCCGCCGCAACCTTGAAGAAAACAAACAAATAGTATTAATAATATATGCATCAAGGGCGGCAAAGTTAAGCCGAAACATCTGTCCGTATCCACTCTGCAAAGCCGGAAGCAAAAAACAAGGAATCATTAAGAGATTCCGTTTCTACCAAAAGCATAAAACCATCATCATTATTAAACCGAAAAACTCGCCCAAGAGAAGACATATGCTCTTGCATCCCATCAAAATTAAAGCCGAACCCACGTTGAACATCAGCAAAGACTATTCCAACAGAGTTTTTATTTACAGACACCTTTTTCACGCCACAACCGGAAAAATGTTCACGTGTTTTTGCTATAGAAAATAAGTTTTCTGTATCAGAGGGAGCGCGCCCAAAGCGATCTATAATTTCACCCCGAACAGTAAGAACGTCCTTAACCCCAACAGCCGTAGCAAGGCGTTGATAATAATATATCCTATCCTGTGCTAAAAATATATATGTGCTTGGAAAATATGCAGGACCTTTAAACGAAACTACGGGTCGAAACGAAAAACCCTTACCGTTTTTTGTTGATCCAACAACCTCATCTAATCCCTTTTTAAGTATTTTACAATACATGTTATAGCCAACATTGTTAATGTGTCCGCTTTGTTCATATCCAAAAAGACTGCCAGAGCCTCTGATTTCCAAGTCTTTTAAAGCAATTTGGTATCCGGAACCCAAGGCAGAATAATGTTCAATTGCTTTTAGTCTTCTAAAAGCATTTTCGTTAAGTTTTTTATCAGGAATTAACAACCAACAATATGCCTGTATCTTTCCGCGACCAACCCGACCCCTAATTTGATAAAGCTGGGCAAGCCCAAGTCGATGGGCATTGTTTATAATAACTGTATTGGCATTTGTTACATCTAGCCCCGATTCTATGATCGTTGTACACACCAGAACGTCTACCTGCCCGCTAAAAAAAGATAAGATAGTTTTTTCTAAATTTTTGCTAGTCATAGAACCATGCGCGCCCTTAACAACGGAGTCGGGAAAAAGTTTTTTAATTTTCTTGACAACAAAAGGGATAGAGCGAATATCATTATGTAAAAAATATACTTGACCTCCACGATCAACCTCTCTTTGAATTTGATGTTTAATGGCTCCCCAGGCATAATATAGAATAGTTGTTTTTATGGGCAACCTTTCTTTTGGGGGCGTGTCTATTCTGCTTATATCTCGAACACCAATCAGGGATTGTTGTAGGGTTCTTGGTATAGGAGTCGCCGTTAGAGTTAAAACATCCACGTCTTTTTTTAACAAACGAATACGCTCTTTATGTTTAACCCCAAAACGATGTTCTTCGTCGATAATAAGCACCCCCAAGTTCTCTGTTGGAACATCGTTTGACATGAGCCTATGCGTTCCGATAACGATATCTGTTTTTTTATTTTTTATTTTATCAAGGACCACCAGCTGTTCGCTTTTTTTTTGAAACCGCGAAAGAAGATCCACGTTAACCCCCAACCCGCCAAGCCTATTTTTTGCTGTAATATAGTGTTGATCGGCTAAAACAGTAGTCGGGACCATAAAAAACACCTGTCTCCCGCTAGCGACGGCTTTCATGGACGCCCTTAAAGCCACCTCTGTTTTTCCAAAACCAACATCTCCCAAAATCACACGATCCATAGGAGAGGGTCTGTCCAGGTCGGACAAAACGTCCTTAATGGCCTGTTTTTGGTCAGGGGTTTCTTCAAAAGGAAAAGAGTTTGCTAATATATCCACAAGCTCATTATCAGAAACGTATGAATACCCCCGAGGTTTTTGACGAAAAGAATATAGATCAACTAATTCTTCAACTATACTATCAACAGATTTTTTAGCACGAGCAAGTCTGCCTTGCCAAGTTTTTGTTCCAAGCCTAGAAAGAATTACAATCCCGCTTTTTGGCGACACATATCTATGAATTTTATCAAAGCGATCTACCGAGACATGAACCGAATCGCCCCCAGAAAACTCTATAACAACACTGTCTCTTCGCGCGGCAGCTTTGCCGACAAAAGACAATCCCCGGTAGACCCCAACGCCATAATCCTCATGAACAACATAATCTCCCCATTCAAACTTTCTAATATCTTCTTGCGGCTTCTGGGAAAAAGTTGGGCCAGAAGAAGATACGGGTTTGAACATGTTTAGGTCTTTATACCCCACCACAGAAAGTCCCATGCTTTTTGAAATAAAACCCCGACAAAGAGGTTTATTTATAATAAAATATTTACCGAGCTTTTCTTTTGTGCTTTGCTGATTAGAAAAACCACTTCCAAAAACAAACGTTTTTAAGCCAGGATTATTAATAAGGACAGAACCACTATAAGAAACACAATCATTTTTTAACAATGCGCCATTAAAAGAAGAAGTGTTTGAAATTGTTAAACCAACAGAGCCCTCTTTTAAATAATAAAATTGAGAAAAAGCGCCTTTTAAAGCATCTCTAAAAAGAATTTTGTTTTCAGATTTATAACCAGAAGGAGCAACGATTTCAAGGTTTTCAATACTGGATATAGACAGCTGCGAAACGGGGTTAAACTCGCGCAGCGTCTCAACGTTGTCTCCGTAAAACTCAATCCTCACAGGGAGAGTAGAGTACAAAGGGAATATGTCTAATATGCCACCGCGCACTGCAAAAGAGCGCGGAGTTGTTGTTATATCCACAGGTTCATAACCCCAATCGGTTAGGGTTTTAACAACCACTCCTAAAGATGAGGAGCTATTTTTATTAAAAAACAATCTCCCATGTTTTTGTTTGGGGATGTGCACTTGCCGGTTTAGGGCATCTGTATCAGCAATAATCACAGCTGGTTTTTTAAAAACAGTTGCCGCAAAAGCAGACTCAAAGTTTTTCTCATCTTCAGAAATAAAAAGAGAAGGCCTGCCTGATTCGGTATTTTTGCTGGGGGCATAGAATATATGTCCAGGAAAGAGATCAGAGAGCCCTAAATACATTTTTTCAGCACGAGGCTTCCCCTTCACGATTAATGCAAAACCAAGCTCCCTTTGAACTATATTAGTTGAAAACAAAAGCTCTGTAGCCCCAGGCGGGTTGTTTTTTAAAACAGAGGGGTGGTTGTTGGTTTTAAAAATGTGTTTGTAGAACAACGACCGGCTTATATAGTCACACAAAGAAACCCAAGGAGGTGACGTTTCACGTGAAACGTCCATACTATTTAGAGAGGTAAACAGACAACACAGATGCGTCAGCCGGGGACACACCCGAAACCCGAAAGGCCTGTCCTAGGGTTTCGGGTTTTACGGTGTTTAGTTTTTCACGCGCTTCTTTTGAAAGACCAGACATTTTTAAATAGTCAAAGCCAATGGGAATATTAATATGTTCTTGTTTTTTCATCTTTTTTATTTGTTTCAACTGCCGTTTTATGTAGCCGTCGTATTTAACAACGGCTTCGGCCTCCATAAACATTTCTTCTGCAAAATATGAAGGTATTTGTCCGGCGGCGGTGGCTAAAAGAGGCTTCTGTAGAAGTTGTTTTATGGCGATGGCTGGGCGTTTCAGTATTTTTTTAGCAGAACAACCCTGTTTAATTGGTGATTCCCCAATAGAAATTAACAGGGGGTTGATCTCGCGCGGGTGAAGTGTGGTATCCAGTGATTTTAGAATATTTTTGCAAAAATTAAAATAATTAGATATTTTTTCATACACTTCTAAGGTAATAAGCCCATGTTTTAAGGATTTTTCAACCAATCTTTCTCCTGCGTTCGAATAACGAATCAACAGTCTGTATTCTGCTCGAGAGGTAAACATTCTATATGGTTCCAAGGTGTCTTTAGTGACAAGGTCATCAATTAAAACTCCAATGTAAGCTTCGTCACGACCCAAAATTAGAGGGTTTCTGCTAGTTATAAAGTTTGCTGAATTTGCCCCAGCTATAAGCCCCTGCGCCGCGGCTTCTTCGTAACCAGAGGTTCCGTTAATCTGACCGGCAAAGAAAAGACCGGGCAAGTCTTTTGATTCTAAAGAAGCCTTTAGTTGAGATGGTGGGAAAAAATCATATTCAATAGCATAGCCTGGCCTGTAAAACTCAACCTGTTCCAAACCCGCCACGCGACGCAACGCTTTAAGTTGGATTTTTTCAGGAAGGCTTGTAGAAAAACCGTTAGTGTATATTTGGTTGGAGTTGCGCCATTCGGGCTCAAGGAAAAGTGTGTGAGAATCGCGATGAGAAAAGCGATGAATTTTATCTTCAATAGAAGGGCAGTATCGCGGCCCAATGCCAGAAACATCACCAGAAAACATTGGGGATAAAAATAGGTTTTCTCTTATGATCTCATGACACGCGGGCGATGTCTGTGCGGTGTAACAGGGGATGTTTGGAGGGTTAAAATCAGAACTGCTATATGAAAAAGGAGTCGGGTTTCTGTCTCCACTCGAAACCTCTAACTTTTCCCAATTAACGGTATCTGCTATAAGGCGAGGCGGGGTACCGGTTTTTAAGCGACCGCAAGAAAAACCAAGGGAAACTAAAAACTCTGTTATTCCATCCGCCCCTTGCTCGCCCATGCGACCAGCGCGAATTTTTCTTTCACCAATATGAACAAGTCCGTTTAAAAAAGTACCACAAGTCAAAATGACAGAGCGGGCGTAGATTTTTTTACCGCTCCTTAACAAAACACCGCCCAACGCATTATTTTTTATAATAAGACGAACAACTTCACCCTCAAGAAGAGTTATCTTCTGGTCTTTGCTAATAGCCTCGTTAACATATTGTTCATATAGTCGTTTATCTACTTGTGCGCGGGGAGACCAAACAGACTTTCCTTTGGACCTGTTCAATATTTTGAACTGTAATCCTGCCACATCAGCGCCAATACCCATTATACCGCCAAAAACATCAATTTCTCGAACCATTTGGCCTTTTGCCAATCCACCAATAGCTGGATTACAAGACATCCTTCCCAATGCTTTTGGGTCCATTGTTATTATGCAGCACTTTATACCCATACGGCTTACAGCTAGCGCCGCTTCGATACCTGCATGGCCACCGCCAACGATTAAGATATGGGGTTTATTAGAAAAGTGTTTCACGTGAAACCTACTTACCCACACAAAAATTACTGAAGATATTGTTTAAAATGTCCGAGCTTGTTGTTTTACCCAGGATTTTATCAATAGCCTCTAGAGCATCTCGAAGCTCAATTGAAAGTAATTCAAAGTCAGATTTTTTATTTTTCAACATCAGCAACGTACGCTTAAGCGCTCGAGTGCAGTCTTTTGCTATATCGTATTGTCTTTGAGTAATTAAATAAACAGAGTCAGAGTTATTGTTAGAAATTTGTAAACTTTTTTTTATCACATTTTTTAAAACAGCTATTCCAGAGCCGGTTTTTGCAGAAACGCAAACACAATCTTCAATGCTATTATTTACAGTTTTTATCTGACGTTTGGAATACAAATCACACTTATTTAACACGGGTATAGTGGGGTTATTAAAATTTGTTGTTTTTAGAATGGATCGTGTGTTTATATCAAACATGTTTAAAACTAAATCGGCTGATTTAATTTTTTCTGAAGCGCGACGAATTCCCTCATGTTCAATCTCTTCTCCAGTGTCACGAATTCCAGCCGTGTCAGTTAAAAAAACACGCATACCATCATAAACAACGCTGGCATCAACAATATCTCTCGTCGTTCCCGGGGTTGTGCTTACAATAGATCTGTTTTCGTTTAAAAGCATATTAAATAAAGTTGATTTACCTATGTTTGGAGGCCCTGCTATGACAACCGTTGCCCCTCGATTTAATAAGCGTCCCTCGTTAAAAGATTCTGTAAGCCGCTTCATTCTTAATAGCGCAGAAGCAACTTCTTGTTTAATCTGTTGAACGGAGTTGGGTAATAAATCGTCTTCGGAAATGTCAAGTTCAAACTCTACATACGAAAGAGCTTTTATAATAGATTTTTTAATTTCTCTTAATATATTTGAAAGCTCCCCGGCTAAAACACGATGACTTAACTGATTACTTCTTTCACTATCACCCTGAATTACAGCGGCAACGGACTCCGCCTGAACAAGGTCGAGCTTCCCATTAATAAAAGCCCTTTGAGTAAACTCTCCCGGCTCTGCTAGGCGTCCACCACGATCAACCGTTTCACCAACGATTTTTTCTACTATTGTGGGATTACCATGACAAGATATTTCAACAACATCTTCACCAGTGTAAGAGTTGGGGCTTTTATAAAAAAGAACAACGGCGCTATCAAAAGGGTGTCTGTTTTGATCATAAAGCGTAACTTTGGTTGCATGGCGGTTTTTAAACGAGCCGTGGGTTTGACAGATTTTTTGAGCGATTTTTTCGGCTTTATTACCGCTTATGCGTACTACAGCAATTCCGCCATAACCATACGGTGTTGCCGCAGCAACGATCGTATCATTAATTTTCATTTTCTTTTGACAGGTGTCGCGGGTATTTGTGCGGGTGCAGGCGTGAGGTATTTTTGCTGGAGTATTGTTAAAATATTAAAAAGCGTGTAGTACAAATTTAAACCGGAGGGAAAATTGTTAAATAATAATACGAAAAACCCCGTCATAAAATAAGACATATATTTTTGTTGTCCAGTGGACTGGGTTGGCATCATTTTTTGCTGTATAAACATTGTAATGCCCATAAAAATTGGCAAAACAGCAATGTGGTCGCCATAAATTGGAATAGAAAATGGAAGATCGATAACAGAGTCTGGACTGGAAAGATCTTTTATCCAGAGTACAAAAGGTGCACCTCTTAATTCAATCGTGGATCTAAACACCTGGAAAAGAGATATGAGCAACGGCATTTGAAGTAGAATAGGAAAACAGCCACCCAAAGGATTAACACCATGTTCTTTAAAAAGCGCCATCTGTGCCTGGCTCATTTTTTTTTGATCGTTTTTGTATTTTTCTTTTAAAGCGTTTAGTTGTGGCTGCACCGCTTGCATTTTTTGGGTAGACTCATAACTTTTTTTTGTAAGCGGATAAACAAGAATTTTTATAAGGAGCGAGAAAACAATCAATACAACACCATAGTTTGGAATAAACGTGTTCATTTTAATGAGCAAAAAATGAACGCCTTTTGCAATTGGACGTATTAATGACCACCCAAAATTCATAATGGAATCTAATTCTACACCAAGCGCTTTTATGCGACTGTATTCCAGAGGCCCAAGATAAAGACGTGTGTTTTTATTTTGATGCGCCAAAAGAGAAATGGTAACGCTATATATTTTTTCAACCTCTCCGTTTTTATAGCCAGAGGTTTTTCCGCCTAACCCAGGTTTGTTAGGTATAAGAGCGCTAACAAAATATTTAGATCTGAGAGCAACCCAGGCCGTTTCCCCTTTTATATTATCTTCTTTTGGGTTTTTATTTTCGGATATTTTCGGACTGTGTAGTTCGCCACCCTGATAAATATAGGCATCAAAATAACTTGCATCATCCGTTGCGTTTTTTTCTGTAATAGGCAGCCCGCCAAACCAGGACAGATTATAAATCCCCTGAGAAATAAAACGCTCCACCATGGATAAATCGGTCTCAACATCAATAATATAACTGTCAGGATAAAATGTTAGCGTTTTATATATCCACGCCCCACCAAGAAGCCGTTTAAATCGAAGCGAATATTCTGACTCTATAAAACCGGGCGAAACATTAGCAACAGGTTCCCACTCTCCGGATAATTCGATGTTTTCGCCGTCAACACTACGAAAAGAAACTAAAAGGTTTTGCTGGTTGTTTTCGTTAATTAGTTCAACCTGGCTATTGTTTAAATAAGAGTAATTGTTTAAAGTAAAAGAGGTTAAAGAGCCCCCATTAAAAGAGCTAACAGTGGCAGAATATAAATTTGTCTGTACTGAATATATTTTATTTTTAACAACTGAAACGGGTTGGAAGCTGGTGTCTTCTTTGATCGGTTTTGTATAGGAAGTGACTGGGTCTGCAGCTCTTCTAGTTATGGTTGCAGAGCTGTCAGCAAATTCATTTTCTGCGGTTGGGTATACAATGTTATAATAAGCCGGCGTGAGCAGTATTATAACGGCTATAATTAAAAAAGCTATAAGTGTTTTTCTGTCCATTGATTAAATAAGGATATGTTTTCTATTTTACAGGATCGAAACCGCCGCTGTGAAGCGGGTGACATTTAGACAAACGTTTAATAATTAACAAGATAGCAAGAGCAACGCTTTTTGTTTTTAGTGCATCTAGTGCGTAACTAGAGCATGTTGGATAAAAACGACACCGTCCCCCAAAAACAGATGTTAGAGTGTATTTATATATATAGACACACATTATTAAAGGGTAGGCCAACGCCCTGTCGATCATTGAGAGAATTGTTTTTAATAAAGCCATGTTTTTAGGCCGAAAGTATTTTCCGTCCTTTTTTTCGACGGCTGGCTAAAACACGTTTCCCCCCGGGGCTTTTCATGCGCGCCCGAAAACCATGTTTGTTCTTACGCTTTCGACGACTGGGTTGATAAGTACGTTTCATTAATTAACTCCTAAATTTTAGCCGGTGAAACTACACAACCTCTGAAAAGAAGTCCAAAAGAAATACCCTGCAATTTATTATTTGTTTTTATTAACAAATCAGGAAAACAGAATTGATATATAGAGATTTTATTCCATAAATTACAGTTATAACGTATGTGGAAAACTTGTGGATAACATTTGGATCAATATAAAAGACAGTTTAAAGGTCACTTTACCCGACCATGCATATAATACATGGTTTGAACCTATAAGTCTTATTGGGTATTCTGATAATGAGTTGGTTTTAGAAGTTCCAAACCAATTTTTTTATGAATGGATAGAAAGTCATTATAAAAATCAAATAAAAAACACGGCCCAATCCTTGGCCGGTGAAAACATTAATATTAAATATACTGTCGCCTTGGAAAGGCCGGCGACTGTGCAAGGTGCGGGCTTTGTTCAAAGTATTAAAAAAACAAACACCCATAAACCAAACCTAAACGAGAGATATTCTTTTGCAAATTTTATTGAAGGCTCGAATAATCAATTTGCTCGAGCAGCTGCTTTAGCTGTTGCCGGAGCCCCTGGCCAGCAAAACTTTAACCCCCTCTTAATTTATGGCGGGGTTGGGTTAGGAAAAACGCATTTGCTCCATGCAATAGGAAACTATATATTTGAAGAAAATGAATCTTCAAATATCGTAATAGCATCAAGCGAAAAATTTACACTGGATTTTATCTCATCTATCCAGAAAAACAAAACAATAGATTTTTCAAAAACGTATCGTAAGGCTGATATTTTATTAATTGACGATATTCAGTTTTTTCAGAAAAAAGAACAAACGCAAGAACAATTCTTCCACACTTTTAACGATTTATATCAGCGCGGAAAACAAATTGTGTTAACAGCAGATAAGCTTCCGAATGAAATGAAGGGATTAACAGAGCGGTTGCTTTCGCGCTTTGAATCGGGACTAATAGTAGACATTCAGCCTCCAGATTTTGAGACGCGCGTTGCTATATTAATGGAAAAATCAGAACAAAACGGTTTGGATATGCCTTACGATATGGTGGAGTTTATGGCAACCCATATAAAAAATAGCGTTCGAGAGCTTGAAAGCACCATTATCAGGCTTTTGGCTTATTCTTCGTTGTCTAACTGTGAAATAGACTTTGATCTCGTAAAAAAAGTTGTACGGGAAAGGCTCGGTAATGGCGCACCTATAGATATTTCAGCAACAGATATTGTCAAGCGTGTATCCGAAGCGACAAAAATTGACGAAAAAGATATTGTCGGAGCCAGTCGCAGAATGCCCATAGCCGAGGCTCGGCAAATTTCAATTTACCTTTGCCGTGAAATAATGGGTACCTCTCTGATGGATATTGGCATGCATTTTGGCGGTCGAGACCACACCACAATCCTGCACGCATGTAGAAAGATTGAAAAGAAAATTAAGGGCGATAAGCGAGTTGGCTATTTGGTCCGCTCCCTCAGGCAAGACCTCACCTTTTCCTTGATTTAATACCTCTTGCTGTTGTACAATGTTTGTACTCCATGGCAATTACACCGAAACAGAAAGCCGTTTTTGAATATATTAAAGACTATATAGTTGAAAACGAATTTTCGCCCACATTTGAAGAAATCGCCCACCACTTTAAATATAAATCCAAGGGAACTGTTTACAAACACATCAAAGCCTTAAAGCTAAAAGGTCTTATCCGCCAAGAGTGGAACAGGGTGAGGTCAATTGAATTGACCGGGAAAAGAAAAAAGACAGCAAGTTTTTTACCATTAAAGGCTGAATGGGGGAAAGGTGGAATTAGTTGGTATGAACCAAAATATGAACTTATATGTGTTCCTGTTGATATGGTTCATAACAACAATGCATTCCTTATATATATAAAAACGAATTCACTTGATAAGCATAACATTATAATAGGTGACTATATTGTTGTGGACTCCAAGAAAACAAAGCACTCAATGGGCCCCATAATTGTTGAAAATAAAAAGGGCGCTCAATCGCTTCAAAGCGCCTCTTGGAACAGAGACCCAATTCAGATCATTGGACAGCTTTCAGGCGTTTTTAGAGTGTTTTAATAATTAAATTGTTTATCTATAGAGAAGAAGTGGTAAAAATATTCATATCGACCAAATTCTTGACAAATAAACCCACTAGCCCTATATTGTATCGAATTTGAACCGAGGTAGGGACGGAGAAGCAGAGTAATTTTCGCCCTAAAATATAAAAATAATAAACCGTAAGGAGGCGTTTATGCGACGCACAGTTATAACAATAACCTCTCTTTTCATCTTTTTGACCAGTGCAGTTTATGCTGTAAATCCAAGCCAAAACGTAATTCCACAAGGGGCCTTTGAAGGCCAAAACATAGAAAACCTGGAAGAAGCGGAAGCAATTTTTCTTAAAGGACCAGATATGACGCCGAATGCGGTCCAAAGAGAAAATCTTCCTGGGATTCGTTTTTGGAACATCGACGACTATATTAACGCCTCACCAAAAGATAGATATAATGCGTTGTTAAACATGGGCGCCTATAACAATAGAGCCCTAAGAAACAACTACCCCAAGACAACAATCACAGAGGGAAAAGAACAACACGGTGAATTACGAACCACCCCCATTGAGTCTTGGAGCAAAGAACAATATTTAGATATAACACCCGCAGAAAAACACAGCGCCATCAATAATATGCAAAAAGCACCGTTCGTTACCGCTGGAACGGAAACAGATATTTTAGCGCGCACAAAAGATATTGC
>Ga0208060_1000074_pt1 | contig 29807 bp, 23 predicted proteins | sample DeeseametaMP0901_FD_184200 | JGI IMG/M metagenome (GOLD analysis project Ga0208060, IMG submission 184200) | Marine microbial communities from the Deep Indian Ocean - MP0901 (SPAdes) | ecosystem: Environmental > Aquatic > Marine > Oceanic | place: East of Durban, South Africa, South Indian Ocean... | reverse complement strand
ATCATTTTGCTCATCCATTAACTGACGGAACAAGCCCGGAATAATGTTAGATGTAACCGAAATAACACCGTGAGCATTATGAATGTGCCGTGCATCATGTGCTTCATCGTCATTACCAGACCAACAAGCAATACCTTGCTGTTCATAATGAGCAATACGCTCATTGCCACCGCACTCTTTTACACCGATAAAGTTTTCGTGCTTAGCGAGTGGCTCAATGATATCTGGTGTTAAATCTTGGCCTGTACGACCTGCTACGTTGTAGATAAACGCAGGACCAATATCAAGTAAACGGTTAAAGTGCTCTTTCACACCCGCCAGTGACGTGCGCCCGTAATAAGGGTTGATTTGTAGCGCGGCATCCATACCGGTGGCAAAACCATACTGGGTTGCTTTAATCGCTTCACGCGTGTTGTTGCTACCTGTATTACCAACAATTAATAAACGATCAGAGAATTTGCTAACACTGTGTGCAATTAGCATTAAGTGTTCTTCCCAATTCATTAATTGGCCTTCACCTGTGGTACCACCGACGATGATGCCATCAACACCAGCTGCAATTTGCTGCTCAACAAGGTCGTCATAACATGCAAGATCAATGTCACCATTGGTTAAATACGGTGTTTTTATAGCGGTGATCAAACTTGCTTGTTTAATTGTTTCTAGGTTGCGCATAACTTTTTTAATGTTTGGAAAATTTGCGCTAGTTGTATCATAAACACAGGCATTTTCCGAGTAATGAGCTGCAATAAATAAAAATACTTGAGAAAAAATCAAAGTTAAGCCAAAATCAAACACTGTATAAATTAACAGTATTTATTGTGAGTATTTGATAATGCAACTTTCTAAATTTTTGGCAACCTACTTTTATACTACCGAAGAGCTGTGCCATACCCTCTCAATTGATGAGGAAACGCTATCGGCATGGCAACAAAGTAGTTTATTTCCAAAACCGAGTTACTGTTTGCAGAGTCAATTAGAATGCAGTTCGTATTCGGGCATTTATCAATGCGAAGAATATCAAGACTATTACCCTCGTGGCGCCGCTAGTTGGGGGCAATTAATTATCAAACATGACATAACCTCATCCTGCCAAGCGTTTAATTATTTTGCTCAGCAATATTCGAATCAACTTAGTAAGCTTGCCGAGCAAGGCTTTGCTATCAATGAAGAATTATTTGGCAGTGAAATTGACGAGCACTTACAGCAAGTTTGGCAACAGTTTTTATGCAGTAAATACGGTGTGCTCACACAAAATGGCTTAGTTGAAGAAGCCGTACAGCTAGATGTGGCCAAGCTATTGATTGATGATATTACTGAAATGCGCACTAAAACAGGTTTAAACATGGATGAACGTCAAAGCTTGCATAAGGCACTCAAATTAATGAACCGCGCGTTAAGTCATGGTACGGGCAACGAAGGTAAAAATACCTTACGCCATCGTTATATTGATGACGTAGTGGCAAAGTACGATCTATCGGTAAAATAACCTCTAATTTTTGCGCTTAAAATGAAGCGAAACTGAATGACCGCACAAAGTTACAACGGTGTTTATTTTGTTATGAATAGGTTAATACAATTTGCTACTTTTGTTTTGTAGGTTTTCATCTGCTTGATCGATAGATTGGTCTGGTCGAGTTATTGCTCTTGTCATATTTGTTATTTTGACACCTAGCAATAACTTCTTTCTTCCAAACTAATTACATCAAAATACAGGATGAAAAAATGAAACCTTTTCCAAGGCTTGGTTGCTTAAAGGCGACCTACTTAGCCATGCTCGGCTTATCGATTGCCCAACCAGCAACCGCAGAAGAATCATTTGTTACACAACAAAGTAAAGCTGATGCCCTTACATTCACTTTGATCACTGGGGACAAAGTATCGGCTGTTGTCAATAAAGACGGCAAGCTAGGCGGCATTCGATTAGTGAATGCAGATGGTTCAGATACGTTCACCAGTATCTTTAAACGTGGTAACAACACCTATGTTGTTCCAAACCATGCTCAAGCCTTAGTTGATTCAAATGCGATTGATTTAGAGCTATTTAATATTAATAAGTTATATGAATCGGGTTATGATGATGCTTCAACCGACGCCCTCCCCGTCATTGTTGAATACCGCGACGGCACCCTTGCAGGACCTGCAGTCCCAGCAACGCTTGCTGGTATGTCATTAACCGGTGAAATTGAGCTAATCGATAGCGCCGCATTTGCAATCAGCAAAGACAAAGCGGCGCAAACTTGGCAAACCTTGGTTGCACAAGCTGACGTTGAAGGTATTTGGCTTGATGCTGTCGTTCATGCTCACAAGGTCACACAGTCAGAGACACTCACTCCAACAGTCCCGCTTACCGGCGCATATGGAGAGTCTGCGATTAACTATAATGGCACAGGAATTAAAGTTGCCGTACTCGATTCAGGATACGACATTGAGCACCCTGATTTACAAGGGCGAGTAATAGCATCACGAGACTTTACTTACTCAAGCAACGGTGTAGATGATTTAAATGGTCATGGTACTCATACAGCCTCAACCGTTGCAGGCAATGGTCATGAGTCAGAAGGTAAATGGGTCGGTGTGGCGCCTGCTGCCGATTTAATAATCGGTAAAGTACTTGGCAATACAGGAGGAGGATCAACTTACGGTATTTTAAATGGCATGCAATGGGCGGTGCTTTCAGAGCAAGCTGATATTGTAAATATGTCGCTAGGTGGCACAGCAACAACCTGTAGTGGCCCATTGGTTGAGATGGTTGAAGCACTGAGCGATAAAGCTTTATTTGTTATCTCTGCAGGTAATAGCTTTACCCGTGAAACGATTGGTTCACCGGGCTGCGCGCCAAGTGCATTAACCGTGGGTGCCATTGATCGTGATGGCAATACGGCGTCGTTCTCTTCACGCGGTCCATCGCCAGATGGCCATTCAGCAAAACCGGATATTGCCTCGCAAGGTGTATCTGTTGTTGCTGCTGCTTCTGGTGGCTTAGCTGATACGGCTTACCGCGTCTATTCAGGTACTTCGATGGCAGCCCCTCATGTTGCCGGTGGTGCTGCAATTGTTATGCAAGCTCGCCAAGACCTTACACCAAAAGAAATTAAAGACGTGCTTACATCATCTGTATTTAGTGGTGATTCTCACGTACTTGAGCAAGGTGCCGGTGCTATGAATATCAACCGTGCCATTGACCAAGCTATTGTAGCCCCTGCAAACCGTGAACTTGGCTACTTTGATAGCGCTACTAATAATGAATTTACAGAAACACAGATCACGCTGACAAATACGTCTGATGAGAGTATTAAATTAAAATTGAAATTAGACTTAATTGGCGAAGATGGCAAAACACAATTGCCAGCAACTCTAGCAGGATTAGATATTAAATCTGTGACAATCCCTGCCAAAGGTGTTGCTCAAGTTCCTATGTGGATTGACCCAAGTGTGGCACTTAATAACAGTGCTTATGGTGCAATTACAGGTCGTATCACAGGCACAACCGTTGGCAATACCGACCAACAAGTGACTGTACCAGTGTCGTTTTGGATTGACCAGCCTCACGTTAATTTAACGGTAAACCTGACTGATCGCTGGGGTAATCAAGCAGGCTCTCCATCTAAGCTTTACTTAATTAATGAAGAAGATGATTGGGGCAGTCTTGTTAGGCTCACTGGCGGTAAAGCCAATATCGATGTACCTGCTGGTTACTATACGTTGATTGCTAACATTATGACTTACGATAACCCGCAAACCAGCTCTGGTTTAGTTGAATCAGCGGCACAAATGGCTGTATTAAATCGTAAGATTGATGGCAAAACAGAGATTAACTTTGATGCACGTAACGCTCAGCCTGTTACCTTTAAAGCTGACCAGCCTCTTGATCCACAAGGTTATTCGTTTGGCTTTACTTACGCGATTGACGATCAAGAAGTTGCGAAGCTTGCAGCTATCGAAATGGCTCCTGATTACGTAAATGATATGTATGCATGGTCACAAGGTCATGACGATCGCTTTCGCTCATTTATCACCACCCGCGCGGTAGCTCCAGAAACAACCGTCACTATGCAAAACGGGGTTGAACTTGATTACATCAAACAAGGTTTAGCACTGTCTTTTCATGGTGAAGGCTCTGCAGAAGTCGTACCTGTAGGTGATGCAGGCTACAGCACTGACTGGAGTCAATTTGAGTTAGACGGAAAAATTGCGCTTATTGCTAACCCTAATTACCTCACGTCTTACATGGTCGGTAATGCGATGAAACATGGCGCCAGCGGTGTGATTTTTTATCGTCCTGGTCGTGGCGGCCGATATAAAGGGGCAATCACAGGCACACCAAAAGTCCCCGTGATTGGTATTAGTACCGAACAAGGTGAAGCCTTAATGGCAGAAATCGAGGCTGGCAACAATATCGTTAGCTGGTCTGGTATTGCGGCTGAACGCTCACCTTATGCTTATTCAATAAACCATATTGTTGATGGCCGAATTCAATCTGGGCAAATCAATATTGCTGAACATAAAATGCATAAAATAAGTGCGTCTTACCACTCGCAAAATGATGAGCGCCCTGCATGGACTGATGTTATGGCAATGACCAACAGTAGCGGAGAGTTCTACTCAACAGGTAGCTCACAGTTAATTATGTTGCCTCATCAGCGTGATGAATATTACACAGCAAGTACAAAAAATGCATGGACGAATGTCGTTATGCCAAACTATCAAATTCAAAGCGCAGGCGCTTATTTTGATGGTCCACGCGCTATGACTGAAGGTGCTGAGCAAAGTACCACTTGGTTTAAAGGTCCACGTGCTGGTAGCTTAGGCAGCAGTGGCTCGGCGATTATTAGCCGCGATACCAATGTCCTTTACTTTAACCTTGCTTCGTTTGGCGATGCCGCAAACCATGATGGTATTTTTGGCTTTATGGGTAGCTCAGCCTTTGGTTTAAAAGTAAATGGTGAGCCAGCATCTCCGTATCAAGGTACGTTAACACTTGAGCCGGGCTCTCATCAAATTACCTTAGAAATGCGTTCTTATGCCCGTGGTGTTGGTGAGCGCTCTCCAATAAATGATAAGCTAGGTTCTCTTTACCAAGGTTTCTATACATTTACCGCTGACGAGCAGCAACAAGGTGTTCAGCCAATTTTAGTGCCTATGGTTGATTTACCGGTTGATATTAACAACAGCATGAAAGCAGGTGAAGCCGCTCAAGTTAAGTTAACGGGTTTACTAGACGGTGTAGGTGAAGTGGCGCTGGCAGATGTACAGTTACAATATGCATACGGCCAAGAATGTACGATTGCTAACGTGCCTGCTTATATCTATTGCCCTGTATCAACGAAGTTCTCAAGCGAAAACTGGTTAGATGCACAAGTTGAACACATTGACGGTGAATGGGTAGCTACGATCCCTAATACTGGAAACGTCGGTGACTTTGTCCATATTCGAACAATTGTTTCAGATTATAGTTCAAGCCAAGCGGAGCAAATTACCATGCGAGCTTACATGTTAGATTAATTAGTTAGCGCTAATCAGCAAAGCCGCCTTCGGGTGGCTTTTTTCATGTAAAAACAACATGATCAAGTATTAAGAATCTAAATGCTCGTACTGACCTCGATACACTTCAAAAGTCTTCACAACAGTGTGTTGCTCTTTACTTAGATTATCAAACCAGGTATCGAAACGCTCATCATCATCTTGTTCACTTAACGCTAAATACTGGGCCAATAATTCAATAATATCGTTGTGAGTACACGACAAGGTGTCTACATGATTAGCTAAAACAGAATGGTCTTTATCGCGAAGCGTGTTCATTACATTTTGATCTAGTTCTTCACGGCTAGTTTTATCATTCACTTCCATATCCCTCTTAAAAATAAGCACGCATACCTAGTTATAACAGCCTTATCGACAATATCCAGCTTTTTAAATCTAACTGCTTATTGATTGTTCAGCTTGTACAAATTTAAGACAATGCGATATAAATAAGAATCATTTTTATCTTGATCTAAATAGTCAACCACCCTACAATCGCTACATTATCACATAACAAATAGGTGCATTATGAAGCCAAATATCCACCCTGATTACCAGCAAGTCGCTTTTCATGATACAGCGGCAGACAGCTACTTTATTATTGCTTCGACAATCAAAACTACACGTACGATCGAACTTAAAGGCAAAACTTATCCTTATGTACCAATTGACGTATCAAGCGATTCGCACCCGTTCTATACCGGTAAACAAAAAGCCGTTGCGAGCGATGGCCGTGTTGCAGCGTTTAATCGTCGTTTCAAAAACTTGGCGAGCAAATAGTTGCTTTAAGGAAAGAACATGAAAGTATTAAGTTCATTAAAAAGCGCTAAGAACCGCCCGGGCTGCCAAATCGTAAAACGTAAAGGTCGTGTCTATGTTATTAATAAAGACAACCCGCGTTTTAAAGCAGTTCAAGGTAAAAAGAAAAAGCGTTAAAAAGGTGCCTCGGCACCTTTTTTTAATTAAAGTAAATCTAACTCAATAGCTTAGTTGCCAAATAACAACTCCCAAAAGCCTGGCGGCTCATGGAGCTCATGGTATTTTTTACGTAACTCATCAATAGATTTAAGCGGCGCTTTTGCAGCTTCAAGGCCACGAGTCGTTGCAAGTTGCTTCGCTTGCTTTGCTTGATTTATGACTTTATCAAGCCCTTCTAGAGACGCTGTTTTATGCTGTTTAAAATCAGCTGTTTTAGCTGTCTCTAACAACACAATAAACTCATCAATAGCGGCATTAAAGGTAGCTAAATCAGTAGCCCGTACGGAGTTTTTATAAGCAAGCCCCATATTTTTCATATTGGCCTCAAGATCAATATCAGAGGCTACACTCACACTCGAAAAAAACAAAAAAATAACAAGAATTAATCTCATAAAATACTCATGCAAAAAACCATGCGATCATTATAAACCGAAACATGCCACTGGCATAATTCAAAAACAAAACCAATTTAAATTACAATATTACCATAAAAGAAAATGCATCAATTGATAACAATTATCATTGATCATTAACTAACTATAAATAGTACCAACATTAACAAAAAACCACACTATACTATAAGTCATTGTAATGAATAAGTTTATTTAAACTACAAAATGCTACGAAGTTTTTATTTGCATAAAATAGGAACAATGATAAAGTCTTTATCGTTAACATTTATTAACTACCGTTAACACACCCATTCAGGGATAAAACAATAAAGTAACAGGTGAAACAATGATAAAAAATAATTATTTAGGTGCTAGCATTAAGCTTGCTCTATGCTCATCGGCCCTCGCCATTTCTAGCCAATCTTTAGCTGCTGAAGAAGAAGGCGCAAAATCTATCGACCGTATCGAGGTAACAGGTTCACGTATTTTACGTGAAGGTGCTATTGCCCCCGCTCCAGTAACTGTTATCAGTGGTGAAGACTTAGTTAACACCGGCGCAGTAAATATCGGTGAGGCACTAAATAAGTTACCGGCCCTTGGTAATACTTACTCATTATCAAACTCAGGTCGTTTTATCGGTACTGCCGGTCTTAACATTCTTGATTTACGTAACATGGGTACTGATCGTACATTAGTACTAGTTAATGGTAAGCGCCATGTTTCTAGCTCAGCAGGCTCTCAATCAGTTGATACCAATACTATTCCAAGTGTTTGGGTTGAGCGTGTTGAGATCATCACAGGTGGTGCTTCAGCTGTATACGGTGCCGACGCTGTAACAGGTGTAGTTAACTTCATTCTTAAAAAGAATATCGAAGGCTTAAGTGTTAGTGTTACCAAAGGAGCCTCGGAACTAAGTGACTATAAAAATGAAAAAGCAACGTTTTCATATGGTACAAACTTCGATAATGACCGTGGTAATGTTGCCTTTGCTGTTGAGTATTCAGGCCAAAATACATTAAATGCGCTTGATCACCCGTGGACTGATGGCTCTTTCTTTAGCTTGCGTAACCCAGCTCAAAACGAAGAAAACAAAGACGATCCAAACTTCCCTGATAAAATCTACACACCAAATGCTGGCTATTATGCGATTAATAACGCTGGTGTTTTTGCAACAAGCAATGGCTATGTTAACTCATTCAACCCTGATGGCAGCCTTCGTGATATTTATATAGGTGACCGAGTAGATGGCCTAGCATGTGCTGACTGTGACTCATTTAACCTTGCACAGTTCAATGAAATTCAACCAGAATTTGAGCGTTACAACGTAAACTTTAAAGTTAACTATGATGTTGCTGAAGACATGAATGCGTATTTCGAAGCAAAATATGTTAACAGCGAAGGTGAAAGTATTGGTCAACCGGCATTTTTCTTCTTTAACCCTAATAACAGCATCAAAATTGATAACGCTTACCTAGATCCAACTGTAAAAGCAGTAATGGAAGAAGAAGGTGTTAGCTCAATCATGGTTAACCGTATGATGACAGATTTAGGTCGTCGTATCGAAAACAATACGCGTGAAACAACCCGTTTTGTTGCTGGTTTAAGAGGCACTGTATTCAATGACTGGGAATTAGATGCATCAATTGTGCATGGTCAAACTGAATTAGAGCGTATAAATGGCGCCAACATGATCATGGCAAACTACTACAATGCTCTTGACGCTGTTGAAGATGATGAAGGAAATGTTGTTTGTCGTAGTGAAGAAGCACGCGCTGAAGGTTGTGTACCGGTAAACATTATGGGCTTTGGCGCACCAAGCCAAGAAGCAATTAATTACATTAACACAGTATCGACAGGTACTTCTGAGATTACTCAAACAGTAGTCACAGTATCACTTGCAAACTCAGCGATTTATGAACTACCAGCAGGTTATATTGGTTTTGCTGCCGGTGTTGAATACCGTAAAGAAGAAAGTGAAACTAAAGAGCCAGATAATGCAGTTGGTACGTTCTTTAACGCGCTTGGCGAAGATAAAGGTGATTTTGATGTAAACGAGATTTACTTTGAAGCATCAATCCCACTATTAGCTGACTTGCCTCTTGTGCAAGACCTAGTACTAGATACAGCGGTACGTTATGCTGACTACAGCACAATCGGCGATGCAACAAGCTGGAAGGTAGGTTTAGATTGGACTGTTAACGATCAATTACGTGTTCGTGCAACACAATCTGAAGCCCTACGTGCTCCAAACATTGGAGAAATCTTCGGTGCACCTAGCCAAACATTCTATAACGTTGATGACCCTTGTTTAGCTGATAATCTAGATGATTTACAAAACTCAGAAGTTCGCCGTGCTAACTGTGCAGCATTAGGTGTTCCAGTAGGTTTTGAATCAGATTACGATTCGCAAACACTTGAAGGTCTAGTTAGTGGTAACCGAGACGTTAAGGGTGAAGAGTCAACAAGTACAACAATTGGTTTGGTTTATCAGCCGTCATTTTTAGAAAACTCAGTTGTTACAATTGACTACTGGAAAATTGAACTAGAAGATGCTATCTCGACGATTGCTTCTCAAGAAATTCTTGATCGTTGTGTTGACGCTGAAGGCGGTATCAATAACCAATACTGTAATCTAATTACACGTGATAGCACATCAAGTGAAATTACCTTAATTCAAAACTCGGTATTAAACGTTTCTGGTCAAGAAGCATCGGGTGTTGATTTTGAGCTAGGATATGACTTTGACGCGCTAGATGGCGACTTCTCAACACGTTTAATTGGTACATACCTTATTGAACGCAAAGACTTCCCATTCCAAGACCAACCTGAAGATTACATCGAATATGCTGGTACAACGGGTGAGGCAAAATGGCAAGCTAACTTAACTATCTCTTACAAGCGTGATGGTTTCTTTGCAACGTTTGATACACGTTACCTAGATGAAGTAAGCCTTTATACAGACCAAGAGCTAGAAGATAACCCAAATCCAAATAGCTTAATGAAGTTTGGTAGCTATGTTATTTCTGATGCGACAGTAGGTTATAACTTCGAAAGCGGCTTTGGTGTTAAAGTTGGTGTTGATAACATCTTCAACAGAGAGCTTCCATTCGGTACAAGAGGTACAGGTTCTGGTAGTGCAAGTTACGACAACATCGGTCGTTTTGGCTACTTAAGACTATCTTACGATTTCTAATCGTTAATAGATTTGATTCTCTTGGGGCTGTACATTCGTGCAGCCCTTTTTTGTATGAGCCCTCAAAGCCTACTCCAATCATTTACTTCAAAGCAAACGATTCGCGCTATACTTCACCATACCAACCTTTTAACCTAATCATATTATGCTAAGAACAGTATTTTTCATTATCTTGCTATTTTGCTTACCAAGTGTTTTTGCCAAACAAAGTATTATTTTTATAAACCCTGGCTATGAAAATACGAATGTCACAGGCCCATTTTGGTTTGAAGTGTCTCAGTTGATGCGTGATGCTGCCAAAGACTTTGATCTCGATTTAACGATTCATTATGCCAATCGAAATCATATTGAAATGAAGTCATTAGTAGCTAAGGCGATTAAAGCAAAGCATGATATGCTGATTTTAGTTGACGAAAAAAGCGTGCTCACCCAACAACTTTTAAGCTTAAATAGCACCTCTACACCTATTTATTTTCTACTTAACCGCCCATCAGAATTAGAACTAAAACGTTTGATTGATCATGGCATTAATATCGCAGGTAGTGTGGAACCCGACAACAAACAAGCAGGACAATTACTCGCAGATAAACTGATTGAAAAAACTCAGTACGCGGCCAATTTTCTCGCTATAAATGGCGATTACACCACCCATGCAGCACTTGATAGAGAAGAAGGTTTAGAGCAAAGTGTTCAAACGCATGAGAATGCTAATATCACCGCAAAAACGGTTGCCAACTGGTCAGCAACACAAGCGTATCGCCATAGTCTTGGCTACTTTAGCCATCAATCAAACATGAATATTGTCTGGGCTGCCAACGATGCTATGGCATTAGGAGCAATTACTGCGCTTGATGAGTTAAACAAACGCAAAGATGTATTAGTTGGCGCAATAAACTGGCCGCTTAGAGCCGTAGCAGAAAAGATAGACGTCACTATCGGCGGCCATGTTACGTTGGGGGCGTTTGCTTTGGTAAATATTTATGATTTACTAAACAAGCACGAAACCAGAACTATGCATCATAAGGTGGCTATTTTCAGCCAACATAACGAACAAACGCTAAAGCTGGTTGAACAAATTCACAGTGATAACTTAGCAATTAACTTTCGCGCTTTCAGTAAATCAAATGAAAATCCCCTTCCCTTCAGTGTTGAATCACTTCTGTTAGAAGCAACCAAAAGCGCACTGTAAAGGGCGTTTACATTACTTATTGCTGAGCCATACAGCTTGGTATGGCATTAGCGACATTGTTTTTGTCCGCTCGGTAATTTGCTCACCGCTAATTAAATCTCGCCATTGCTCGGTACCAATCAAATTTAAGTCGGCAAGCGTAAGCGTTTGTTGCTCGTCACTAATGTTATAAACACAAAATATACTTTGCGAACGATTGATGCTTTGTCGCCAAAAACCAAAGAGCCCATCGCTTAAATGTAACGTATATTGCGTCGCATTGGGGTGAAATGCACTTTGCGCCTTACGAATAGCCATTAGGTTTTTCATCGCTTTAAACACAGTACGATGATGGGCATTTTCGTTACTTAACTTTGCCAGTAAATCTGACTCTTGCCAGCGGTGACGATTAATCGCTCGGTTATGTTGGCTGTTTTCAAAGCGTTCATAATCATTGGTAGTGCCGAGTAAGCTATGAATATACAAACCTGGAATACCCTCAAGCGCAAACGTAATGGCATGCGCACATAAAAAGCGTGCAACACCCCATTTATCTGGGCCTTTATGGGTGCCTTGCAATGCATCAAATAAGGCAATATTTAACTCATAAGGGGTATTGGTGCCATCTGGGGCGGTACGTAATGAGACTTTACCGCCATATTTCGCAGTCGTATTTACCATTTCGGCAATTTCACTTTGCTCCAACAAGCCTTCAACGGGGCGCAAGCCAATACCATCGTGTGAAGCTATAAAGTTAAAGTATGCCGTCCCTTCCTGAGGAGGTGGCATACTCATCATCCAGTGCTTTAATGCGGTACTGTCGCCACTGAGTAAGGTATGTAATAACAGCGGTGGTAATGAAAAGTTGTAAATACAATGCGCTTCGTTGGCATTACCAAAGTACGATAGGTTTTCGCGGTTCGGGATATTAGTTTCTGTAATAATAATCACATTAGGCTCAAAGTGCTCAATAAGGGTGCGAAGCAGCCTAATCACTTCGTGAGTTTCAGGTAAGTTAATGCAGCGGGTATTGAGTTTTTTCCATAAAAAAGCCACCGCATCAAGGCGGAAAATACGCACACCGTTATCTAAATAATGACGAATAATGCTGACAAATTCATTGAGCACATCTGGGTTAGCAAAATCAAAGTCAACTTGGTCGTGACTAAAGGTACACCACACATGTTGCAAACCGTCTTTAGTTTCTACCGCCTGTAAAAGGGGTGATGTTCTCGGGCGAACAACTTGTACAAGGTCGTCACTTGGGCTTGCCGTTTTAAAATACCCTTTTCCTGGCTCTTTGCCCTGAATAAAGTTTTCAAACCAAACGCTGCGGCTAGAGCAATGGTTGATCACCAAATCTGCCATCAACCTAACATCCGCTGAAATATCACGGATATGTTGCCAACTACCTAACGCTTCATTCACTTGCACATAATTCATTACCGCGAAGCCTTCATCTGAGCTGTATGGGTAAAACGGCAAGATGTGCAGTGCATTAAGTTCAGGTAAACATTGGTTTTTTACAAAGCGATGTAACGTTTGCAAAGGTGGCTCTTCGGGCTTGGCAACGGCTTCATCCGTATTAGCATGACGAATAATCGAATCACCGTAGGCGATTAAAATCATATCTTGCTCATCCCAACGGTTTTTATGCGGCGTTGGGTCTCGAACAGGATCATCACCTAACATGGTACTAATTAGTCTGTCTGCGAGTTGTTCAAGCGTTGTTGATAGTTCAACCTCGCTGTAGATGCAGGTTAAATGCTGAATAACCCTTTGTTGCAAAAGCTCTAAAGTCACGTGCTTTCCCCGTTAAATATATTCTTTGTTATCAAGCTCTACGGCTTCTTCTAAACGAGCAAACACCTCCGGCATTGCCGAAGCTACTCGGTTCCAACTCGGCACAAAGGGTGCTTCCATTGGGTTTTCTAAAAAGTGCTGACCCGCATTCATAATATTTTGTGCAAACATTTCAACGGCTTTTTCTTCGTGGTGAATATCAAGTGTTAAGCCATTCATTAACGCATCGTTGTGATAGGTTTCAATAAAATCGAGTGCAATTCGGTAATAGGTTGCCTTTAATGAACGAATCGTTTCTGTCGTAAAGGTAACGCCTTGGGTAGCGAGCTTTCTGAATAAAGCTTTGGTGATATCAATCGACATTTTCGACAAGCCCGCCGCTTGGTTTTCTAACGATAAATCTTGGTGTTTATGATCATAGTTATCAGCAATATCGACCTGACACAAACGGTTATGCGAGTAATTGCGATACATCTCTGATAACACGCCAATTTCTAAGCCCCAGTCACTTGGAATACGAATATCGTTGAGTACATCACGGCGGAATGAAAACTCACCTGCTAATGGGTAACGAAACGAATCCATATATTCTAAATAATCGTTGCTACCTAAAATTGTTTTAAACGAACGCAATAACGGCGTTACCAGCAAACGTGACACACGGCCATTAATTTTGCCCTCAGCGGTGCGCGGATAAAACCCTTTACAAAATTCATAGTTAAAACGAGGGTGAGCAACGGGGTAAATTAAACGTGCTAATAGCGCTCTGTCGTAAGTCAGAATATCGCAGTCATGCAGTGCAATTGACTCAACTTTTGAGGTTGCCAACTTATAGCCCATGCAATACCAAACATTGCGACCTTTACCTAACTCTCGTGGCGCAACGCCCAATTTTTGTAGTTCTTTATCAAGAGCTTGTAAACGCGGGCCATCATTCCAAAGTACCTTATGAGGCTGATCAAGCTCCGCAAAAAACTGCAGTGCATGACGATATTGGCTTTCATCAGCGCGATCTAGACCAATGGTAATTTGCGATAAATAAGGCACATGTTTCAGCTCTGCAATTATATTTTGCAAAGCGGGCCCCTCTAGTTCACTGTAAAGCGAGGGTAAAATTAGGCCCATTGGGCGTTGTTTTGAAAAGCTCAGTAACTCTTGTTCTAGTTCTTCTACTGGGCGGTCAGCAATATTGTGTAAGGTCGTGATAATGCCATTTTGATAAAAATCAGCCATGAGATTGCTCCTGTTTTGCTGCAAAACGCGCTTTGATGATAGTTAACGCAGAAACTTCTTGAACCCAACCTGCTGGGGCTGGTTTTTCGCTGAGCTGCCATGCTTTTTGTAATATTTGTGATTGCACTTGGCTGCCAGGGTTATTGATTAAAATAGCGGTGTCGGCCGCCTTTAGCATGGCTACATCGTTTTGACTGTCGCCAAGCGCTATCACAGTAAAAGGATTGCGATATGCTTTTTTGAACTGATTTAACAGCCACTTTTGTGCAAGTCCTTTATTGTTACCTTTAGTTAAATGGATAAAACGCCCGCCAACAAGCACTTCGTAGCCTGCTTGGCTCATTGCATCTATAAAACCTTGCTTTTCTTCATCACTGCCCGAAAAACAAACCGGATCTGAGTACTGTCTTTGTAGAGCCAATTCACTTTTATCGACGGGGAGTCCTGTTAATTTGGCTATTTCTTGTGCACTAAATTGACTAAATAAGCGTACACAATGGCTAAATTGACTGGCATATTGTTTAAGGTCGTCATGCAATTTATCGGTACTTTGCGTCATGGCAAAGCGCCAATAACCTTTATATTCATCACAGCCAATTGGCTTTACTTTGAAATAGTCTTTCGGGATATAAACAGCCGCACCATTTTCCACAATAAAGGGTTGGTGATGATCCAAACCTTTTTGAATATCAGTAACTTCAGCAAAGGTTTTGCTGGTATTAAAAACCACATTGACACCGGTATCATTCAACTTTGCCAAAAATGGTTTGATCACTCCACATTCGTAACTGTCGTGATCGAGCAATGTGCCGTCTAAATCAGTAAAAATAAGTGGTTGAGCAATCTGGTCTGCGAGAAGTTCCATCTTGGTGATATCACGCTCAGTATCAAGCAATAGTAACGCATCAACGCTGTACGCAAGCGTGGCTAAGTTTTCCCGCGTAATACGTTCAAAATGAGAGATAAAACGCTTTAAACTCACTTCGTCATATGTGCCCTGCCCTTGGCCTTTTTTGGCAATTAACTTATGCTCTTGTTCTAAGCGCCACGCATACACATCTTCGAATGAAGGCGCTTTTAACATAATGGTGTAATCGGCCATTGCGAATACATGTTGATATTCATTCGCTAAGCAACTATTTACGCAGCGGCGCCAAATGCCGTCAGCATCTTCTAGTTGCTCTAATTCATTTACCGGAGTTTGCAGTTGATAAGGCTGTTGGGGCGTACTGGCTACACACCAGCCTTCAAAAAACACGATATCAATCGGCTTTTGGTTACTAGGCCACAGCTCTTTTGGCACCGGATCATCAGTTAGCTTATCAAATTGAGGTAATGGCACATCTACTTTACCAGCCAACAAAGCTGATAAGGTTTGTTCCATTAATTGCGTATCATGCGTACCCGGTACACCACGACTCGCAAACAAAGGATGAACATCTTTAGCAAGCTCATTGCGCGCAGCACGACTTAAATAAAAGTCATCGATTGATAATGACACGCTATTAAATTCGGTATTGCTATTAACCCAGGTCACTAAGAAGTCAGCGAGGGTCGTTTTACCTGAGCCTTGGCAGCCGTTAATCGCCACCAGCATAGGTTGGCCGGTCATTTTTGCGCTTAAGATATCGTGCGCGAGGGGTATAAAAAACTGCTCACTTAAGTATTGATACTTGAGTGGTAACTGATGCTTCGCTAAAAACGGGGTAATATCCACAACATTTGCCTCTTGCATAATCGCTCCTACCAGTATGACATAGAGATAAATGCAGTTAGTAGACCAGTTTTATAATTCCTTATTTTTTAGATGGTTACAAAAAAAGCGCATATTTAATGCGCTTTTTTGGTGCAATATTCAAGCAGTTTTTAAGTTCTAATCAGCTTGTTGCACTGCTTTGGGGAGAACTGCATTTAAGATAATCCCCAAAATTGCGCATAAGCTCACACCTTGTAAACTAAACTCATCACCACCGATATGCATGCCACCAATACCAAACACTAAAATCAGTGCGATGATAGTCAAGTTGCGAGGCGCGGTAAGGTCTTCACCTGATTTTACTAAGGTATTTAAACCAACAACGGCGATAGAGCCAAATAGTAAAATCATGATGCCACCCATCACAGGAACCGGAATAGTTTGTAAACCCGCGCCCATTTTTGCCACAAACGCGAGCACAATAGCGATGATAGCGGTCCAAAGCATCACTCGAGGGTTGAAGTTACGCGTAAGCATTACCGCCCCCGTTACTTCAGAGTACGTTGTATTCGGTGGACCACCAAAAATTGATGCCGCAGAGGTTGCTAAGCCATCACCTAGTAAAGTGCGGTGTAAACCTGGTTTCTTTAAATAGTCTTTACCTGTTACTTGGCTAATAGCCATCATGTCGCCAATATGTTCAATTGCTGGTGCAATGGCTACTGGCACCATAAACAAAATAGCTTGCCACTTAAACTCAGGGTAAGTAAATGCAGGCACTGCTAGCCAGTTTGCTTCAGTGACCGCATTAAATTCAACAATACCTATAAATAACGAAGCAAGGTAACCTGCTACCACACCAGCAAGAATAGGAATAAGTTTAAATACACCTTTGCCCCATACCGCAAAAATCAGCGTAACCAGTAATGATAAACCAGACACCCAAATTGCTTGATCATAAGGAACTAATTGTGCACTGCCATCCCCTGTTTTACCCATTGCCATATTCACAGCGACGGGGGCTAATGCTAAACCAATCACCATGATCACAGGGCCAACAACCACAGGCGGTAACACCTTGTGCAGTGCATTCACGCCTTTAAATTTTACAATCAAGCTAAGCGCAACATAACAAAAGCCTGCCACCATCAAACCGCCCATAGTTGCGGGAATGCCCCACATTTGTACCGAGGCGATAATAGGTGCGATGAAAGCAAAAGACGATGCTAAAAAGATAGGAACTCGGCCTTTGGTAACCACATGAAACAACAAGGTTCCTAAACCTGCGGTAAATAAAGCCACATTAGGATCAAGGCCTGTCAGTAACGGCACAAGTACCAGTGCGCCAAATGCAACAAACAGCATTTGCGCGCCCGTTAGAATGGTTTTTAACGAAAATGTTTGATGATTTTCCACGTGAGCGCCTTACACTGTGCCAAAAATCTTGTCACCGGCATCTCCTAAGCCTGGAATGATGTATCCTTTTTCGTTTAAGTGACTATCTAAAGATGCTGTGAAAATTTCAACATCAGGGTGGGCTGCAAGGGTTTTTTCTACGCCCTCTGGCGCTGCAACTAATACAATCACTTTAATATCTTTACAGCCAGCTTTTTTAAGCATATCGATAGTTGCAATCATTGAACCACCGGTTGCCAGCATTGGGTCAATAACGAGGCTTAAGCGCTCATCAATTTTACCCACGAGTTTTTCAAAGTAAGGAACTGGCTCAAGTGTTTCTTCGTTACGCTGAAGACCAACAACACTTACTTTTGCCGCAGGTAATAACTGCATTACACCATCCATCATACCAAGGCCGGCACGAAGAATAGGCACAACAGTAATTTTTTTACCTTTGATATGCTCTACATCTAATGTTGAACCATCCCATCCAGTGATTTGTACGCTTTCTAATGGTAGGTTTTTTGTTGCTTCGTAAGTAAGCAAGGTACCTACTTCAGACGCTAGCTCACGGAAACTTTTAGTACTAATACCTTCTGCGCGCATAAGGCCAAGTTTGTGTTGAACTAACGGATGAGTAATTACATGGATAGACATAAGTAGAACCTAAATGAAATAAATTACGCCTATTTTAGCGTAAATTAATGAGCTCTACTGCAAAAAATGCACAACATTTGCATTAATTCTTTTAAATGACTTAATTTTATTCAATAAAAAGCAAACATACCTGTATAACTTCTTCAACCCGATAGTATTTTCTCCATAACCCAACTTGTATGAAGTGCGCTTTCACCGCTTGATGGGTGTGGTTGCTGAGCATGAAAATAGTTCGCCATGTTTTCAACATGATATTGTTGAATATGCGCGGGGTTATCAATTACGAACTGTTGTTTGCCCTGTGCATTGTTAAGCACAATCGGCTTTTCGTCAAAAACACTAAAGCTAAGCTCGCCTTCACTGCCATAAATCATCACATCATCAAAACGATTAGATGAAGCAAAGTTCCAGCTCCCAGTGCCGGTAACACCAGATTGATGCTGCCAGTGCGCGGTAATAGCATCGAACGCAGAATATAAGCCTTGTTGATTAGCACATAAACCATGCACCTTATTAAAATCACCTAAAAGGTAAGCAAGTAAATCAAGACCATGGCTGGCTAAATCGTCGAAGTAACCTCCTCGTGCCACGTTTTGATCTGTGCGCCAGTTGTATTCACCCGACAAATCAAGAGCGTTAGGAGCTTTACTTAAATGCCAACTTACATGACGAGGCTTACCAATGGCACCTTGCTCAAGTAATTGTTTAACGTGATTAAAGCGTGGTAATGAACGGCGATAATAAGACACAAATAGCGGCTGTTTAGCCTCTTTAAATGCTGTAACAATGTCAAGGCTATCTTGATAACTTGGCGCCAGTGGCTTTTCGATACAACACGGTTTACCTGCCGCAGCAACCTCAAGAGCAAACGCTTTATGGCTATCTGGCGGCGTGGCAATATACACGGCATCAACACTGTTATCGTTAATGAGTTCGCTCGGCGATGCGAACACCTTTGCAACATTGTGGCGTTTAGCATAATCATGGGCTTTTTCTAAGTCGCGGCGTGTTACCCCAATAAGTTCAATACCTTCTGCTTGCTGATAAGCAGGGCCACTTTTCACTTCGGTTACAGCACCACAGCCGATAATGGCAAATCGCATTGGCTTATTCATTGCTAATCCTTTATTTTTAAGTACGTTACAAATTGCTGCTGCATGTAGCCGTTTATTTTTGCATGAGCAGGGCTCCAACCTGCTAAAAAGCGATAAAAATCGCTCCATGCGTAACACCAAAGCGCTCGCCAACTGCTAACAACATGCGCTGGGTTTACATTTGGTTGATAACGTTTTAGTGCCTGTGTGAGGGTGTCAAAATAGCGATTTAAATAGTCATCTGCAACTGATTTTAATGCCGTATCATTTAAGCAACTGCCTAAAAAATACATGACATCAATCACCCCAACACCCCTGCCTACATATTGAAAATCATAGCCAAGAACATGCTGGTTTTGTGGCGCAATAGCAAAATTGGCAAGCTTAGCATCACCATGAATTAATGTTTGGTAAGGTGACTCATTCAACGCAGTATCAATAGCGTGTGCCTGCGCTTTTAAGCTTAAATCGCTCATACGCTTTAGCTCATCGGGCCGTGTTGCTAAATGCCAATAACTACCTCGCGGCCAAAGGCCATCGGCAGAGCTTGCTAAATGAAAAGCATGAAAGTGTGCAAGCCAGTTTATAATTGCTTCAATGTCGCGGTGTGTAGCACTTGCTTGCTGGTAGCCAAGTGCACTGAAATCACTAAATAACAGCGCTTGCTTACTGCCCTCTTGGATTGCCTCAATACAATGAATAGCCGCAGCTTCATGGGGCAATTGCTTAGCGTAATGCCGATACCAATTAAATTCGACTAAGTAAGATTGCCGCTTTCTGGCAAGCGCAAAATCACTTTGTTTTATACGACTATGATTGATCTGACTTGGCACTTCAATCGCTTTAATTACCCTAGCCACACCATCTATTTGGCAACGAATAATCTCACCGCAACCACTCCATACTGATGCCGCTTGCTGTAGCTCTGTAATGTTTGAAAAGTGAGAAGTAACAAATTGCCTAAGATCCATAACGCTCTGTAATTTATATAAACCGATGGCAATGGTAGGTGATATTGGCTATTGGTACAACGACCTATAAGCAATAAAAAACCCGTGCTAAGCACGGGTTTTCGAAGATAAAGTCCTAATACTGCTCAGGACTTGCATTGTTGAATTACTCGTTTACCACACTTTTAAGTGGGTTTACTGGCTTTGCATTGTCATCCAGTAAGTTCATGTCAAAGTCGAACTCATCAACACGAATCGCTTTTTCACGTTTCTTGTTGTAATCAATCAGTTTTGCATACTCTTCTTCGTTGATAACACTTGCAACAAGTGCATTATCAAGCGTTTCTGCAAAACGAACACCCGGCTTAATAGTTTTAGCACGCAGTGCTTTTTTAACTTTTGCAAGTAAATCAAGGCACGCCATTTTCGCTTTGTACGCTTGCTCATTGATGTAATGACCATCACCTTCAATTGGATTAACCAAGTGAGTGATTTGCGCTTTAAATGCCGTATCCATTTGCGCTTGAGTCGCAAGTTCACGGATTAAATCATCGCTGATTTTAGGCATTTTCATTGAGTAGTTCATCGTAATGAAACGCATAAACTTACGAGTACCACTTGCAGGGAAGTTATCTAAGAACTTATGCAATGCTTCTTCAGCGCTTTGTAGTGCAAAGCGAGTCGCATAGTGGAAGTAAGGCGCAGCTTGCTCACGTTCACTGCTTGCTACTTTTTGCTCGTAATATTTAATTGATGCCATCGCCGCATACAAGAAGCTCATTACGTCGCCTAAACGTGCAGATAACATTTCTGCTTGCTTAAGTTTGCCGCCCAGTACCAATAACGAGAAGTCAGCGTAAACTGCTAGTTTTGCAGATAATTTATGCGCTGCTTTTTCGTATTCACGTACTTCGGGTAGTGACGATTTAGCACCGGCAGTAAACGGTAATACACCTAAACGGAAAGCACGTAAGCTGTTAGCTACGCTGTAACCTACTGTTTTACGTAAGATGCTGTTGAATTCTTTATCTGCATTTTTGTCTTCGCTATGGATAGACTCAACCATAGATTGAAGGTAAGGGTGACAACGCATTACACCTTGGCCAAAAATCATTAGGTTACGAGTAAGAATGTTTGCACCTTCAACCGTGATTGCGATTGGTTGTGCAACATAACCACTAGCTAATGTATTTTGCGGACCATTTTGAATTGCTTTACCTGCTTGAATATCCATTGCTGAATCAAGCACGTTACGACCAATTTCTGTCATGTGGTATTTCGCAATCGCAGTGACGACAGATGGTTTTAAGCCCATGCCTAAACCTTCTGTTGTTAATACACGCATTGCTTCTTGAAGATAAGTTTTACCTGCGATATCAGCAAGCTTCTCTTGAATACCTTCGAATTGACCAATCGCCAGACCAAACTGCTCGCGTACTGCTGCGTACTCAGAAGCACCTTTAAATGCTACCTGTGATGAACTAACACCTAGTGCCGGTAAAGAGATACCACGGCCTGCACCTAAACAGCTAACCAGCATCTGCCAGCCACGGCCGATGTTCTTTTGACCACCAATGATGAAGTCCATTGGTACAAATACTTTTTCACCGCGAGTCGTACCGTTGTAAAAACGGATACCCATAGGATCATGACGATTACCAAGTTCAACACCAGGGTGATCTTTAGGAATTAGCGCACAGGTAATACCGAGGTTTTCTTTGCCACCGAGTAAACCATCAGGGTCAACTACTTTAAATGCTAAACCTAATACTGTCGCAATTGGCGCAAGTGTGATGTAGCGTTTGTCCCAGGTAATTTCTAAACCTAGCACTTCTTCGCCATTAAACTGACCACGTTTAACAACACCGATATCTGGAATACCACCCGCATCTGAACCCGCTTCTGGGCTAGTTAGTGCGAAACAAGGAATGTCGCGACCATTTGCAAGACGTGGTAAGTAGTGATCTTGTTGCTCTTTAGTACCAAAGTGAAGTAATAGCTCACCTGGGCCTAATGAGTTAGGAACCATCACGGTTACCGCAACCGCAGAACTCTTAGTCGCGATAGTCGCAACGATTGTTGAGTTTGCATAAGGGCTGAATTCTAAACCGCCGAATGATTTAGGAATGATAAGCGAGAAAAAGCGCTCTTTTTTCAAGAAATCAAGAATGTAGTCAGGAAGATGAACACCATTTTGAATTTCAGAATCATCAATCATTGATAATAATTCTTTCACTGGGCCATCTAAGAATGCTTGCTCTTCAGCGCTCAGCTTAGCTGCTGGCACGTCACGAAGTGCATCGAAATCAGGTTTACCTTGGTAGATTGAACCTTCTAACCAAACATCACCCGCATCTAACGCTTCTTGTTCTGTAATTGAAATACTAGGTAATACTTTTTTTAATTTTGTACGTAAGCTCATAATAAACTCATCCGACCAGATAGTAATACCTACATTACGTCATAAAATAAGCAATAGATCAATTGGTCCAACCAGTTTTTTTAACATTTTTTTATATTTATTTTTTCTTTGCATGCTAAGCACTTGAATACAATGGGTTTACACGTGTAAGCTCAAACGCTATTTTTTTATCCCAAAATGGTTAACAACTAATGGCTGACAATAAAAAGCCCAACTAAAAAGTTGGGCTTAGGTGTAAATGCTGAAGGAATGCTTTATAGCTCATCCTCGATAGGGAATAACGAAATAAACCACACTTGAAAGCGTCGCCAAGAAGAAGTTTGTGGCTCTTCATCAAATTGCTCATTACTCACTGTGTCGAGCCAAACTAAATCATCACCCTTTAAATCAACTTTCCAAGCATACTCAGCCATATCAATATCAACCCACTTTGATAATGATCGGCTTAATTTAGAGCTGTTGATCAATACACCCATTTCAGTATTTAAATCAAGTGAGCGAGGGTCAAGGTTCATGGTACCGACAAATATCTTTTCATCATCAAAGGTCATGGTTTTTGCGTGTAAGCTTGCTTGTGATGATCCAGTAACTTTACGCCCTGCTTTGCGCTTAACGGCCATCAAGTCACTTGGCTTTAATTCCCAAAGTTTTACCCCTCCAGAAATTAAATCTTTGCGGTACTTTTTATATCCTGCATGCACAGCTGAGACATCAGTGGCAGCTAGTGAATTTGTTAGCACAGTAACGTTAACGCCCTTCCGCACCCAGTTTGTTAGCAACTTAACGCCTTGCTCTTTGGGAATAAAGTAAGGCGAAATGATAATAACTCTTTGCTGTGGTTGCCCAAGTCTTTTAAGTAAACGTGGCGACATATTTGACGACTTTTCACGTACATCATTTAAAACCTTATCAGGATGGTCAAAAAACAGCTCTGAGGTTTGCCAGTCAAATGTAATTTCGTCATCAAGCAAGCGTTTAACAAACTCGCTTTCATGCAGCTGCTGAACATAATTGCTCTGTCGGTTTTGTTCAACATAGCTCGACAATGTTTTAGTGATATCTATGAGTGACTGTTCATCACGTTTACCGTGTAAATCTTCAACTGGGTAAGACAATTGATGATTCCAATATAAATCAAATGCTTTAGATGCATTTGGAACAATTTCACCAACACTCATAACATCTAAATCAATAAACTCAGAATGATCTTCAGCCGAGAAGTACGCATTACCAATGTTTCGCCCACCAGTAATAAAAATACGATTATCGACTATAAAGCTCTTATTATGCATGCGCCTAGAAAGCTGTCTAAAGTTGGTAATAAAGCCGAGCGCCCTAAAACGACGGTTAGGAAATGGATTAAATAATCGAACTTCAATATTTGGATGTACAGCCAGTGCCGCTAAATCAAGCTCACTGTCGGCTTGCGATAAGTCATCAAGCAACAAGCGAATTCTTACCCCTCTATCTGCGGCTTTTAATAAAAAGGCTGTAAATAAAATGGTAGTTTGTTGCCTGTGATATAAATAGTACTGCACATCAATGGTGTGCTCGGCAGAATCAATAAGTGCCAACCTAGCTACAAAGGCATCGACCCCATCTGCTAAAGGATAAAACCCTGATAACCCAGGATGATTATTACCCACTGCATCTCCTATGGTACTGGGTGTATCTGCTGCAATGGCATAGCTTGGTTGAATGGACTCTCGTGAAGGTAATTGCGCGCAGCCCGCGGTGATTAAAATGAGTACTGCACAAAAAAGTGATTTTGAAGAGTCTATTATCATGGCTTCCTACCAATGACCGTGTGATACACGTATCTGCTTTGTTATAACCCTAATAAATGAAGGGGTTAAAAGCAAATAAAAACTCGTAAGTATGGGGATTAATTAGAACAATTAAACGAAGGAAAAATTGTTAAGCACGCATGCTTAAGAGCAAGTAATTACGCTACTTGCTCAGTGATATCTGCAATTTCGATCAGTTTGCGATTAAGAATTTTTTTACAACAACCACAACACTTGCCACACTGGCTACCCACTTGCAGCTCTTTTGATAAATCGCGCATCGTCATAGCGCCATCATCAATTGTTTGTTCGATTTTTTTATCAGTCACACCATGACATAAACAGATATACATGAATGCAAACCACTCTCATTTCTCTTGATGGTCAGCATATTAATCTAAACGGTAATAGTTCGCAATAGTGTTATAGGCAATATTTGCATAACTTTTATACCAATATTTCATAAATGGCACACAGCTAAAAATTTTCCCTTATGATTTGGGCAGTTAGTTAAAGGCGAATAAAGAAAAAATTTCTAACTTTTTTGAGAGGGTTTGGTTTGGAGTTGAAAGAAAAAGAGAGGATGGCTCAGATACAGAGCATTGGTAAATAACAGAGAAGCCAACACTTCAACAACTGGAAAAACATGCGCCTTGATTAAGGGAAGAGCAACTCGTCCTTAGCTGCTTTTAAAAGTTCATCCCATCCCTCAGGTGGATGACCAGAATTTAACATCTTTTCGAATACTTTGTAGGCATCGGTTTTACTACCGTATGCACGTTTATTATTTTCATCATTGACCCATGCATAAACGATGATTTTTGACCCTAAATGATATCGAAAAAACAAACGGTATTGTTGGAAGAACTTTGCTCTAAACCAGTGCTTGTTATCATCACCTAATGTGCTTCCTTGGCGAAATTCAGGGCTGGTAGGATCGTGCGGTATGAGTTCAAAGATTAACCGTTGAATAGCGGCTAATCGTTTCGTGGCATTTTTTTTAAGGTAGCCCTTTGGATCTTTATTCCGAAGAGCCTCAACTTGAACTTTAAGGCTTATGTATTGCTCTTTAAACAATGGATGAGTGTAAAGTGTCCAACCATTTACGACCATTGGTATCGTTTTTTGCAAACTTACTCGTCCTCATCCAATAACGGAGCATCTAAATCGATTTCAACACCTTCAATCAACACATCAACGTTTTCTCGCATACTTGCTGATAACGGTTCTATTCTTTCAGGATGAGCCTGCATATCACGCGCTATGAATGATAAGAACTCGCCAAGCACAGGATCGCTTTCTTGCACTGCTGCACGCGAAATAACAACGCTGCCATCAGATTGAATCGTGTATTTAATTTTATCTTTTTTACCTAAGTGCAACGCCTTACGAACAGGGCTAGGCACCGTAGTTTGAAAACGGTCTGTCAATGTTGATTCAGTTTCTAAAGCAACTTGTGCCATAACAACCTCTGTCTTTTATTTGCTTCATTAGCTTTGATTTTAGTACGAACGAACAGGCAATGCAAATGCATTACCCTTTAAAAATGAGCTAGAAAATACTCAAGTTGCTTAATGCTGTAAGGGGGGACTTGTCTAGACACTCAGCTAGCTGAGTGTGCGCTCATTCCCTCACGACGTAACATGATACAAAGCACCTGCAAACTCTAATCGTAGTGGCCTAGCCATCCTTTCACGTATCAATCTTGGTTAGTTAATAACTAAAAATTAGGCTTCAATATGCTAAAGGGCAAAAAGAAATACCTGAGCCTATTGGTTAAATTAGCAGATAAAAGAAAATCAGCTCCCGCTGGCTTTCGTTTGCTTGGCTTAGGTTGCTCCCAAGTTGAAGGGGCAACTTAACTAGAAGTTAATTACACTGTTTCCTTGCTGATCTGTTATTTATTATCCACAACTACAACACCTTCAACTTTTAAATAAACCAATACTGGTCCCTTTCTTCCAGCCTTTTCATATTGAAACTCAATTTCTTGCTCTTTGCTTATTAACTTCGAAACTTGAGAGCAATCAACATTCCACAATTTTGAAGTAAAGTTTATTGGAGATTCAAACTCCTTACTTACTACTCGTATATTTAATACGTTACTTGACCTCCAAATATCTTCACAAGATATGTCGGTCACTTTCCCTGTAGCAAGATAGTACTTCCTACCTTCTCCACAAGAGATAATAAAACAAACAAATAAAGCTATAGTAATTAATCGAATCAATTTCCTGAACCCCCCGTTGTGCAGCATTAACGCTCTAAGCTGATAAGTATGCGTTTGCAGCGCTAGAGGCGCTAATAGTTTGGTTAACACTTAATGCTCTGAACATATTTGTTGTAGCACCAGCTCCAGTTAAAGCTCCGGGAACGTTTACGCCAATAGCCGCAGCTTGCCTCGCAGTTTCTGCATCCATGCCAGCCCCCATGAAAGCTTTTTCGGTACCTCGCTGTACTGGATCATACCCAGTTGTTTGCTCCAGCATATCACTAGCTCCTACTGTTGCAGCAGTGGCGGCTAAGGCACATCCGGCCCCAGCAGTAAATGCACAAGTTCCCGCACCTGCTATTACGACAGTATTGACAGCAGTTCTAGCAGGGTCTTCAGCTAAAGAACTCATTGTATTAGATATACCGTTACCAATATCGCTCATTACCCCTTCTATTGAACTTCTAAGTTGAGCCGCTCCATCAGCAATACTTCTGAACCACTTAGCCAGTGGAGCATCAGGTGATTCAAACTTAGGGTGGTTGGCGTCATTATACGCTTTCATGAATGCAGCAGTTAAAGCACCGTTAGCAAACTTACCTCCTGTAACCTGAATAACTGTACCACCGACAACAGCAGCAACAACTCTTGCACCCGTATCCTTGAAGGCTGCATAAATCTTGCCTCCTGCCATACTTGATACGCCTGCGGCAGCAAAACCATGTCCAAACTTACCGCCAGAAAGGACGCTGCTTATTCCCCCAGCCATCCCTCGAATAAGCCCTTTTCCAAGTATATTTTGTATCCCGTTATTGGCAATTAACTCACCAGCACCGTAGAAAAGCGCCCCGCTAAATGCACCAACTAATGCCCCCTTTAGAGAGCCAGTTGCAACATAACCAGATAATGCACCACCTGCAATTGCCCAAGCTAACCCAGCTCCAGCAGTCATCACTGTAATGCCTATTTGAACAATCGTTTTCCAATACTTTTTCACAAACTTTTTGAGAGATTTAAAGAAATACCCACTCGGATCTGTATAGCTCATCGGGTTATTTAGAACATACGAATAACGGTTGTAGTTCTGGCTATTCATCGGAGCCTGAATATGTGGGTCAGCTTGAAGGAATCTCCCCAAGGTTGGATCGTAGATCCGACCGTTCATATGGATAATACCTAAATCCGATATTTCTTTGTGACCTGTATAACCTTTACTTTCCACGGGGCTTTGTTGATTCAACAAAGAAACTAATGATCTACTAGTATAGAACCGATTTTGTTTCCCCCACGCATCATAGTTTATGTGCTGAATAACACTGCCATTCGCGTCTGTTACCGTCACGGTAGAGCCTAGATGCTCCTTATGCGTATATAAAGTTTTACTTTGCTTAGCATCCGTACTGTCAATTACTACAGTATTCCCAACATAGTATTTGTGTTCAACATTTCCTGAAGGCAATGTTGAACGCTCATATAGCCCTTTGAGATATAATGTTTCCACACATGGGTCAGGTATTGCCTTTTGCCACTACCATACTCCATGCTTGAATTGTGCAGCTTGAAATAATCACCCAACTCTTTTCTTTGCTCGACAATTACCGCTAACTTACGCCTTGGTTTTGCTTTAGATTTCCCAAATAGGAGTAATATTTTATCGATTTAAATCCATTTTGGAGCTTGTGCTTGTTCCATCATAAAATGTCCTACACGTTGAGAACTTCTATTAAACCATTGCTTATAAACAACATTGGACTAGCTAAAAGGCAAAAAGAAAGACCTGACCATTTTAGTGACACTTTTTAGATGCTACGCTAGTAACGCTTTTTCATCAAAGTCTTGCTCATGTAATTTGACTACAAGCTTTTCAAGCAGGTCATCTTTTTCAGGGGCTACAGGCTGCGTTAATAGTAAAGAAGTAACATTGCCAAAACCAGGGTGCTCAAAATCAGGGTTCTTAAGGCCATGTTGTGCTCTTAACGTTAACAGCATAAGTGCAGCATAAGGCGTAAATTGCCAGTTCATATTATCGAACTCAAAAAACATCTTACTCGGTGGTGATGCAACCTGAGCGACTTGATCGTCACATAACTGATTTAGATAAGCGGTAACTTTTGTTAAGTCTGTACTATCCCAGTTATCTATAATAGATTGGTAAGCAAAATCATCTACGATCGGTTTTAGGGTATTGCCACCTTCTACCTTATCAAACAACAGGATAATAAAGTCACCTATATGACTTTTCGAACGGTTTATCCAATTTTTCATGTAACCATTTTGAAATAATTTATAAAATTGCTGCGCATAATCATACTGATGTGATAAAACAGCTGTAGCTAATTGAAATACACTTCCAGGTGATATCACTCTTTCATTATCTTCCCCGAAGCGAATAACACAGCGCTTTTGTCTTATATGAGCAATAGTTAGCTGATAATACCCATAGCTCAAATAATATCCCAACTGCTCGATATTGAGTACGCTACCCTTCACTAAACTAGCTTGTGCCTGCATTTCATAAAAATAACCTGGAATTGACAATTCAACATTAAGCTTTTCCCAAGGAGCAAAAGGTAAACTCTCATTAAAAAATTCTTCACCTTTTGTTTTGCCATGTTCTAAGTAAAAAGTAATTCTCGTTATATTTCTATCGTAGACATTTCTATACTTTTCTGGGTTTTTAATTGCTTGCTTACGCTTACGTAAAAATTTTTCTAATATTTTGTCCATTATTTACCAACTGGGGTCATTGAGGTTGTAGCTGTGTCAGCAAGCATCTAGGGGTCAGGTCTTGCTTTTTGCCACTACCATACTTCATGCTTGAATTGTGCAGCTTGAAATAATCACCCAACTCTTTTCTTTGCTCAACAAATACCGCGCACTTTAGCCTTGCTATCACTTTAGATTTGTCAAATTGAAGTAACACTTTGTCGATTTCAAGCCACTCTGGAGCTTGTGCTTGCCCATCACAAAATGCCCAACATTTTGATGACTTTTATTAAACATTGCTTATAAACAACATTGGACTAGCTAAAAGGCAAAAAGAAAGACCTGACCATTTAGTGACACTTTTTAGATGCTACGCTAGTAACGCTTTTTCATCAAAGCCTTGCTCATGTAATTTGACTACAAGCTGTTCAAGCAGGTCATCTTTTTCAGGGGCTACAGGCTGCGTTAATAGTAAAGAAGTCACATTGCCAAAACCAGGGTGCTCAAAATCAGGGTTCTCAAGGCCATGTTGTGCTCTTAGCGTTAGCAGCATAAGTGCAGCATAAGGTGTAAATTGCCAGTTCATATTATCGAA
>Ga0208060_1000065_pt1 | contig 31592 bp, 27 predicted proteins | sample DeeseametaMP0901_FD_184200 | JGI IMG/M metagenome (GOLD analysis project Ga0208060, IMG submission 184200) | Marine microbial communities from the Deep Indian Ocean - MP0901 (SPAdes) | ecosystem: Environmental > Aquatic > Marine > Oceanic | place: East of Durban, South Africa, South Indian Ocean... | reverse complement strand
AGTTTCAGTTGGAATTAAAAGCGATTTAGGCAAGGCATTGATTGCAAATAATAGTGGTTCTATTGTTAAAATCAATAACGCAGTATAAATCGCTTTTAAGCCAACCCTCTGGGCGTTTCACAGGCACTTACTCTCATCGTTGTTACTTCTTAAAAGGGACCACCATTCTTGCAAAGTAACGCCTTGATATTAAGCACCTGTGAAACGCTGAATTCTGCATCTTGAGGTGGCTTGGGTATATATACGCCGTTTATGGTATCTCAGTTCAACCATTTTGTAAGTAAAAAAAAGCCCAAGCAGGGGACTGCTTGGGCATAAATGCTGATAGATGATATAGCCTATTCTATCAATTTATCTTAGGGGAAGATTAACCTTGATTAATATTCAACTGGCCAAATGTGTAGACCTTGAATAAATAAAATGTGTTGATCAACACCAAGCTCATGTTTGATATTACGCTTGATGACATCAGATCTAAACTAAACGATAAAAATAATAAACTACACGCGCTAATCGCTGCAAAACGCAGTAATGTTAGCTGGTTAATAAAAAATGCACCTAGTCCTAGTGCAAGTAACGTTAAGTTTAAAAGCCAATCTAGCTCGTTTAGCATGGTCGTATCTGATCGTGTCTGTGTTGAAAAAGGAGCGCCATTATGGTGATCTTTTACACAGCTTTCAACCAAGTAATTTTAAATTTTCGGATTAGATTTTTTAATCCATTATCAGTTTTTTCATCGCTGCAAAAAATCCATTTTGTTCTGTAACTCGGTACTTCTGACAGGTGTCTGGTTTACGCTTATCTTGGCACAGGTAAATAATGTTGCGGCTTAGGTCTGCACGGGGGCTAAGAGTAGAATCAAATAAGTTTGCACCATAACCAAAAACCCCGGGCCAAAATATACTTTGTGAGACCATACCTAGCTTTTCGTAAGTGATTAACACGGGTTTTGGCGTAATTAGCAGAATTAATACAACTGCTGCGAGTGCATACCACCGTGTTTTGCTTTTCTTAAGTTCTACTTCAGGAGCACTGTGCTGAGCAGCTTGTGCGCGCGCTTGTTGTTGGTTTACTGGTTTTTGGCGCTTTGCTTGTGTTGGTTTCTTTCGTGCAGGAGCTTTACCAAGTAAAGATTGTTTTTTTATTTTATTAGACATAAAGCTTATCTGGCCTTTTAAATATAGGTCTCTATAATGAGATTATAACGAAGTTTTTGATATAATAGTCAAATTCAAATCACTCATAGCTTAAATGCGTTACACTCTACAGTGCAATGAGTGTTTATCTTCATAGTTTAAGAGGAATAGTATGGATACGCAGCTTTCAATTCTAATTGTGGACGACGTAGGTACGGTCCGCAGTTTTCTAAATCAAACATTAATGCACCTTGGTATCGATAATGTACGTGAAGCTTCTACAGCCGCACAGTGTTTAAGCGCATGTAAAGAGAAAGAGTTCAATATAATTTTTCTAGATATTGAATTACCCGATGGAGATGGTAAAGAGATTATCACGCAAATAAATGAAATTTCGCCCGAAGCGAATGTCGTGATGGTTTCGGCTCATTCAACAGTAGAAAACGTTAAAGAAGCAATTGAAAAGGGCGCTAAAGGATTTGTAGTAAAACCGTTTACACCTAAGAAAATTGCGGCAATGCTGAAAAAGTTTTACCCAGAACTAGAAATTGTCTAGCTAATTAACTATTGGGGCATTTAGAAAAGTGCCTTGTTAAATTACAAACAAAAAAAAACCGGCAAAAGCCGGTTTTTCATATTCATCAAAAACAAATTATAGCGCTTTGATTTTAGCTGCTAAACGGCTCTTATGACGAGCTGCTTTGTTCTTGTGGATTAGACCTTTAGTTGCGTAACGGTCTAGGATAGGTGTTGCAACAGCGAATGCCGCTTGTGCAGCTTCTTTGTCGCCCGCTTCAATTGCAGCAACTACTTTTTTGAAGTAAGTACGCATCATTGAACGACGGCTTGCGTTATGTTGACGATTTTTTTCGCTCGTAATAGCGCGTTTTTTTGCAGACTTGATGTTAGCCAAGGTTTGCTCCTAACAATCTTAAAATAAGCTTAATTTAAAGGCCGTGGAATATGCCTGTTTTTATCATGAATGTCAACGAAATTTTGACATCTCAAGAAAAACTGCTCCTTATAACGAACATCAATTTGCCGCTTTAGCAGTTAATATCGCCATTGTAACAAAGGGTCGGGTTCGAGCCTAGTGCTTTAAAGATATTTTAGGCATAATCGCCCATCTTAGAAGTTTTTTGATAATGGGTTTAAGGTGGCAAAAGGATTATTTCGTTCTGGGATGATTGTTAGTGCAATGACGATGATCTCGCGTATTTTAGGGTTAGTAAGAGATGCGGTTGTGGCGAATCTCCTAGGTGCCAGTGCTGCTGCGGATGTGTTTTTATTTGCCAATCGAATTCCTAATTTCCTAAGACGCTTATTTGCTGAAGGAGCCTTTGCCCAAGCATTTGTGCCGGTTTTATCTGAGATAAAAGAACAACAAGGCGATGACAAAGTCCGGTTGTTTGTGGCTCAAGCAGCCGGTACGTTAGGAACTATTTTATTAATTGTTACCCTGTTCGGAGTTATTGCTTCTCCAGTTATAGCGGCCTTATTTGGAACAGGCTGGTTTATTGATTGGTGGCAAGGAGGCGAAAATGCCGAAAAGTTCGTACTGGCCAGTGCACTGTTAAAGCTGACTTTCCCTTATTTATTCTTCGTGAGTTTGGTTGCCCTGAGCGGTGCGGTCATGAACGTCTATAATCGCTTTGCTGTTGCAGCGTTTACACCTGTGCTGTTGAATATATCGATTATTAGCTGCGCAGTTTTATTGCACGATAAATTTTCAGTTGGGGCTTATGCCCTTGCCATCGGCGTGTTTGTAGGGGGCTTAGTACAGTTATTGTTCCAGTTGCCATTTTTGTACCGTGCCCGTATGCTGAGCCGCCCAAAATGGGGCTGGCAAGATGAAAACGTTAAAAAAGTGCGAAAACTCATGCTACCAGCCTTGTTTGGCGTGTCTATCAGTCAAATAAACCTGTTGCTCGACACCATGATTGCCTCAATGTTGATGACCGGTTCTATCGCGTGGCTTTACTACTCAGACCGTTTAATTGAGTTTCCTCTTGGCTTATTCGGTATCGGTATCGCGACGGTAATTTTACCCGCATTGTCTAAGCTACATAGCACTAAAAGCACAAAAGATTTTCAGCTAACCCTGGATTGGGGGGTGAGATTTGTTATTTTCTTAGGCTTGCCTGCTATGTTTGGTTTAATGGTGATAAGCCCGCTCATTATTACGGTTTTATTTGATCATGGTGCATTTCAGGACGGTGAAATTGATCATGTAAAAGCGGTAAGTTACGGTGTCATGGCCTACTCAGTTGGACTGGTTAGCTTTATGTTAATCAAGGTGTTAGCACCGGGCTTTTATTCGCGTCAAGATACTAAAACCCCCGTAAAAATTGGTATTAAAACACTGGTGTTAAATATGGTGTTTAACATTATGCTAGCTCCATTTATTGGCTATTTGGGGTTAGCGTTAGCAACCGCGATGTCGGCCAGTTGTAATGCCTATTTGTTGTATCATCAACTACGTAAAGAAGGCGTTTATCAGTTTTCTGCGATGAGCCTTGGTTTCACCTTTAAGTGTTTGTTTTCAAGTTTATTAATGGCCGCATCTGTATGGTATGTGGGCCAGCAATTTGCCTGGAAAGCATGGCACTTTACTGAGCAAGTGCTGCTGTTGAGTGGGTTATTAGTGCTGGCGGTTTTTGTTTACTTTGCGGCCTTATTCATTCTAGGTGTGCGACTAAATACGATAAAAAGTGTTGCAACTACTGAATCAAACTAAAAAAAAGATTATAATCGGCGCTTCAAGCCCGATATCAATGTTTTGGGCTCGCTGATAAAGGCAAAAAGGTGGCATGGAGTTAATTAGAGGTATTCACAATATTCGCGCGCAGCATTATGGCTGTGTGTTGACCATTGGTAATTTTGATGGCGTGCACTTAGGTCATGCAGAAGTGATTAAAGGCTTGCTGCAAGACGCAGAAAAGCATCAATTGCCAAGTACCGTGATGTTATTTGAGCCTCAGCCACAAGAGTTTTTTGCCAAAGATAATGCACCCGCGCGTTTAACTCGACTACGTGATAAGCTCAGTTTGCTTGCTAAATTAGGCGTGGAACGAGTGATTTGTATTAGCTTCAATCAGCAATTTGCCAACATGGAAGCAGAACAATTTGTCAGCCAAGTACTGGTTGAAAAGCTAGGCGTTAAAGCATTAACTGTTGGTGATGACTTTTGTTTTGGCAAACGTCGCCGTGGCGACTTTGCGTTACTAAAAACCATGGGCGCTGAGCTGAACATGGATGTGAAAAGTACTGCAAGTTTTCGCAGACTCAATGATAGAGTAAGTAGTACCCTTATTCGCCATGCGCTTGCTGCAGGGCAATTGGAAGATGCAAAAGCCATGTTAGGTCATGGTTATGCGATTTCTGGGCGTGTTATTCATGGCTGGGCGAAAGGTCGTGAATTAGGGTTCAGAACGGCCAACATAGCGCTAAAACGCCAAGTATGCCCAGTAAATGGGGTATTTGCGGTAAGAGCAAAAGTGGGTGATAAAGAATTATATGGGGTTGCAAATATTGGCAACAAACCCACATTTAATGGGACACGCGCATTGTTAGAGGTTCATCTTTTCGACTTTGCGCAAGACATTTACGGACAATTTATGCACGTGGAGCTAATTAAAAAGCTTCGCGATGAGAAAAAATTCGAGACATTAACACAACTGACGGCGCAGATTGCAGATGATGTAACCGCCGCTAAGCAGTGTTTTGGTTTAAATTAGGTAGCCGATACGGAAAGTAGGATTAATGAGCGACTACAAACATACTTTGAATTTACCGGAAACAGCGTTTCCAATGCGCGGCAATTTGGCACAACGTGAACCAAAGATGCTTAAGACATGGTATGAAGACGATCTTTACGGTCAAATTCGCAGCGCTAAAAAAGGTAAAAAAACCTTCATTTTGCATGACGGCCCTCCGTATGCAAACGGTGATATCCATTTAGGCCACTCGGTAAACAAAATTCTTAAAGATATTATTGTTAAGTCAAAAACCTTGTCTGACTTCGACGCACCTTACGTGCCGGGTTGGGACTGTCACGGTTTACCAATTGAATTAATGGTTGAAAAGAAAGTAGGCAAGCCAGGCGTGAAAGTGTCTGCTGCTGAGTTCCGTGAAAAATGTCGCGCATACGCTAAAAAACAAGTCGAGGGTCAAAAAACAGACTTTAAACGTCTTGGTGTATTTGGTGACTGGGACAAGCCTTACTTAACAATGAACTTTGACTTTGAAGCGAACGCAATTCGCGTGCTTGGTCGCATCATTAAAAATGGTCACTTACACAAAGGTGCTAAGCCTGTTCACTGGTGTACAGATTGTGGTTCAGCACTTGCTGAAGCAGAAGTTGAATACCAAGATAAACAGTCTCCAGCAATCGATGTACGTTTTCAGTTTGCTGATCAAGATGCTGTAATCAATGCGTTTGAACTTGCTGAAGGCCATGAAGGTACCGGTGCAGTTAGTACTGTTATCTGGACGACAACACCGTGGACATTACCAGCTAACCGTGCAGTAGCCGTTCACGAAAAGCTTGAGTATGCCCTTGTACAAATTGATGACGAAGGTGCACAGCAACGTCTAATTTTAGGTTCTGAGCTAGTTAAAGATGCTATGGACCGTTATGGCTTCAAACATTACCACGTACTCGGTTATGTAAAAGGTGCTGCACTTGAGAACTTACAGGTTGCTCACCCGTTCTATGACTTCACAGTGCCTGTGATTGTGGCTGATCACGTAACGACTGATTCTGGTACTGGTGTTGTTCATACTGCACCAGGTCACGGTCAAGAAGATTTCGCGGCAGGTCTTGCTTATGGTTTAGAAGTAGCTAACCCTGTTGGTGCTAACGGTGTTTACTTACCTGACACACCAATGTTTGCAGGTCAGCACGTATTCAAAGCGAATGCGAGCGTCATTGACGTATTAACTGAAAACAATGCGTTATTGCATCATCATGCGCTTACGCACAGCTACCCACATTGCTGGCGTCATAAAACACCTATTATCTTCCGTGCTACGCCACAGTGGTTCGTAAGTATGGACCAAGCTAACCTTCGTCAAGATTCATTAAACGAAATCAAAAAGACTGAGTGGTTACCTGAGTGGGGCGAGAGCCGCATTGCAAACATGGTTGAAGGCCGTCCTGATTGGTGTATTTCACGTCAACGTACATGGGGTGTGCCAATTGCATTATTCGTTGATAAAGACACTGGTGCGCTTCACCCGAATACACAAGAACTTATCGAAGAAGCGGCGAAATTAGTTGAAAAGTCAGGTATTCAAGCTTGGTATGACTTAGACCCAGCTACTTTGCTTGGCGATGACGCTGAGCAATACATGAAAGTTCAAGATACGCTGGATGTATGGTTTGACTCAGGTGTGACTCACGCGTGTGTGGTTGATGCACGTGAAGATTTAACCGGTCCTGCTGATCTTTACCTAGAAGGTTCTGATCAACACCGTGGTTGGTTTATGTCGTCAATGATGACATCGGTTGCTATCAATGGTCATGCGCCATACAAGCAAGTGCTAACACATGGTTTCACGGTTGATGAAAATGGCCGTAAGATGTCTAAGTCATTAGGCAACGTAATTTCACCACAAAATGTGATGAACAAACTAGGTGCTGACATCTTACGCTTATGGGTTGCATCAACTGACTTTACAGCTGAAATGACTGTATCTGATGAAATCTTTAAACGTTCAGCAGACCGTTATCGTCGTATTCGTAATACGAGCCGTTATTTACTTGCGAACTTAAGTGGTTTTGATCCAAAAACAGATCAAGTTGCTATTGAAGACATGGTTGAGCTTGACCGTTGGATTGTGGGCCGTGCAGCTGAGCTGCAAGATGAAATCTTAGCGGCTTACGACAAGTACCAAATGCTACTTGTAACGCAAAAGCTAATGAACTTCTGTACTGGTGAGCTTGGTTCGTTCTACCTAGACGTAATCAAAGATCGTCAATACACAGCGAAAAGCGACAGCCATGCGCGTCGTTCATGTCAAACTGCGCTTTATCACATTGCCGAAGCAATGACTCGTTGGATGGCGCCGATCTTAAGCTTCACTGCGCAAGAAATCTGGGAAGCATTACCAGGTGAGCGTGACAAGTTTGTATTCACTTCTGTGTGGTACGATGGCTTACAAGCTTCTTCACAAGGTAAGTTCAGCAACGATGATTGGTTAACAATCCTAAACGTTCGTGATGAAGTAAACCGTGTGCTAGAAGCGGCGCGTAAAGAAGAAGTTATTGGTGCAACTCTACAAGCAAACGTAAGCATCTATGCAGGTGAAGAGTTAAGTGCGAAATTAGCTGCATTAGGTGATGAACTGCGCTTTGTACTATTAACTTCAGGCGTGACAGTTGAAACTGTGACTACGCAGCCAGAGGATACGCAAGCTACAGAAATTGATGGCTTATACATTAAAGTTGCCGCAACAACCGCTGAAAAATGTGAGCGTTGTTGGCATTACTGTGATGATGTAGGTGCTGATCCTGCACACCCTGAAATCTGTGGCCGTTGTGTAAGCAATGTTGACGGCGATGGTGAACAGCGTCAGTTCGCATAGGAGTTGTTTGTGAGCAAACTAGCCGGAAAAAGTGGCTTGGTTTGGTTATGGCTTAGTCTACTGCTTTTGGTAGTAGACTATGCGACAAAATCACTTGTCGTTAATACCATGGCCTATCAAGAGTCGATAGATATTCTGCCATTCTTTAACTTCACCTATGTACACAACTATGGTGCGGCATTTAGCTTTTTGAGTGATTCAGGTGGCTGGCAGCGCTGGTTCTTTAGTTTGATTGCAGTGTCGATCAGTGTGCTTTTAGTGTGGTGGTTGAAACGTTTACCTGCGTCTAACAAGGTATTATGTTCTGCTTATGCGTTAGTTTTAGCCGGTGCAATAGGCAATTTATACGACCGAATCGCGTATGGCTATGTTATTGACTTCCTGCATGTATATTACGAAAACTGGCACTTTCCTGTTTTTAATATTGCCGATTGTGCGATTTGTATCGGTGCCGCATTACTTTTATTTGATGCCTTCACAGGCGAAAGTCCTAAGGAGCAACAAGCATGAGCCAAGCTGTAATTGGTGAAAACTCTGAAGTGATCTTTCATTTCTCAATTAAGTTAGAAGATGGCTCAGCAGCCGATTCAACTAAAGTACATAATAAACCTGCAAAATTGCGAATGGGTGATGGCAGTCTGACAGCAAATTTTGAAAAGTGCTTACTCGGTTTAGCGGCTGGTGACAGTAAGTCATTTGCATTAGAGCCAGAAGATGCATTTGGTCAGCCAAATCCAGATAACATCTACTATGTTGACCGCAGCAAGTTTGGTGCAGACACGCCTGCTGAAGTAGGTAATATTATTGCCTTTACTCAGCCTGATGGTACTGAGTTACCAGGTCTTGTTCGTGAAGTGCAAGGTGAGTCAGTTACTATTGACTTTAACCACCCACTTGCAGGGCAACGCTTAACCTTTGAAGTCGATATTTTAGAGGTAACAGGTTAATGGATATTTTATTAGCGAACCCACGTGGTTTTTGCGCAGGCGTTGACCGTGCAATCAGTATTGTGGAGCGCGCACTCGATATCTTTGAAAAGCCAATCTATGTGCGTCATGAAGTCGTTCACAACCGATATGTTGTTGATGGCTTAAAAAATCGCGGTGCAGTCTTTGTTGAAGAGCTAGATCAGGTTCCTGACGACAGCATTGTTATCTTTAGTGCGCATGGTGTATCACAAGCTGTTCGAAGCGAAGCAAAGCGTCGTGACCTTAAAGTATTTGATGCAACCTGCCCGTTGGTAACAAAAGTACATATGGAAGTAACACGTGCAAGCCGTAAAGGTACTGAGTGTGTGTTAATTGGCCATCATGGTCATCCAGAAGTAGAAGGTACAATGGGGCAGTACGACAACGAAGCGGGTGGTATTTACTTAGTAGAAACGCCAGAAGATGTTGCAAACTTAACGGTTAAAAACCCTGAGAACCTGTTTTACTGTAGCCAAACAACGTTATCTGTAGATGATACAGCAGATGTGATTGATGCATTACGCACTAAGTTTCCAGCAATTGATGGCCCGCGTAAAGATGACATTTGTTATGCTACGCAAAACCGTCAAGATGCAGTGCGTGACTTAGCTGATAAAGTGGATGTATTGCTTGTAGTTGGGGCTAAAAATAGCTCTAACTCTAATCGTTTACGTGAGCTTGCCGATAAAATGGGCACTACGGCTTATTTGATTGATGATGCAAGTAATGTTGAAGCTGATTGGTTCAACAATGTAAATGCGGTGGGTGTTACTGCAGGTGCATCTGCACCAGAAGTTTTAGTTCAACAAGTTATTGCTCGTCTAAAAGAATTGGGTGGCAATCAAGTTGTTGAAAATCCTGGCGAAGAAGAGAACATAGTATTTGCCGTTCCTGTTGAGCTACGCTAATCTAAGCAAATAGTAGTCAACAGTTAAAAGAGGAGCCCATGAGCAAACAGCCTAATTCAAACGGCTTGCTGATTGCGGCTCTTTTTCAATCTCGTGGTGTCCTTGCCACACTGATCGTCAGCCAAGTCATTGCTATTTTACTCGCCTTTTCACCAATGAGCTTAGGTGATGTTTGGTTACGTCTAGCTATATTTAGCTGCTTTTTACATCTAATTTTTCTTTCAAGCTTGTCGTTACTGTATGTATGCCGGGCTCTACTTACAAAGCTGTCGCACTCTAAACAGTTATTCATTCTGATATCCACTTTACTGGCATTAACGTCTGTTTTTAGCTGGCTGTTTTTGTCTGTGTTTTCAGATGTGTTCGCTATGGAGTCGAGAGCTAACTTTATTGTCAGTAATTTACTGATCATATTTTTGGTCACCGCGTTGTTCAGCCAATTCCTGCTTATTCATAATCAAAAAGAGCAACAAACGAAAGCGTTAGCGCAGGCTGAACTTGATGCATTACAAGCAAGAATACGCCCTCACTTTTTGTTTAATAGTTTAAACACTGCTGCTGAGCTTACCCATTATGATTCTGAGGCGGCTGAACAAGCAATTTTGGCGCTGGCGGCGCTGTCGCAGGCCGCAATGCGCAGCGGTAAAGCCATAAAGCTTGCTGATGAAATCACTTTATGCCAGCAGTATGTGGCACTTGAACGTTGGCGCTATGGCGAACGCCTAGCATTAAGCTGGAAATTACCTGATGAGTTACCAGATATAGATATTCCGTGTCTGACAATACAGCCGATTATTGAAAATGCGGTTTTTTATGGCGTAGAGCCAGCAGAGCAGGGCAACATTTCTGTCGAGATGTATCAATCGAACAAAGCTTATACTTTCATTATAACTAACCCTGTAGCGAAGCAAGGGAGCCATTCACGAGCAGGCAACGGTATGGCACTTGAAAACATCCGCCAGCGTTTGTCACTTTTCTATCATCAAAAAGCGCAACTGACTACGACTGTTCGTGATGAGATCTTTAGGGTGAAACTGGTGATACCTAAGAAGAGAAGCGCATGATAAAAATTTTAATTGCTGATGACGAGCCTTTAGCAAGGGCGCGTATTAAACGTTTATTAGCTACCAACGAACTTTGCACAGTTGTAGGTGAAGCCAGTAACGGCGAACAGGTGATTGAACTTTGTAAGCGGCTCCAGCCTGATTTAGTGATGCTGGATATTAATATGCCCAAACAGTCGGGCCTTGAAGTAGCTGCTGAACTAAAACTGTTTTCGATCCCCCCAGCAGTGATGTTTTTAACAGCGCACCCTGAGTATGCGTTAACTGCATTTGAGCTCGCAGTAGATGGCTATTTAGTTAAACCTGTATCCGAGCAAGCTTTAGCAAAAGCAATGGCGCAGCTTAGTAAATTAAACCGAACTCAAGTATTAACACCTGAAAATAACTATATTTGTTATCAACTTGCAGGCGTATTAAGAAGAGTAAATATAGATGATGTTATTTGCTGTATTGCAGAGCAAAAATACACGCGGGTGGTGTTTTTTGAAGGTGAGGCACTTGTTGAGCAAAGTTTAAAACAACTTGAGCAAACCTATCCGCTGCAGCTACTGAGAATTCATCGTAATACACTTGTCAATAAGCAACAAATTGTAAGCCTTAATAGTCCTTCTTCTGGTGGACATACAGTCACGATGAACCAGTTTAAAGAGCCTTTGTCTGTTAGTCGTCGAGAGCTTAAAAATGTAAAAGCTGTAATGGGTAAATAATAAAAACTCTCAATGCAGCAGCTTATCTCCTAAAGTCCCAGCTTCTTTATTGTTTATTACTTTGCTCTGAAGAAAGTTTCGGTACCGTTTATCGCGCATTATGACCGCTTGTCCATATACAGATTGTTATTTATCTGTGTCGTAATATTCTTATGGTATGTAAAAGTATCAATGAACTTCACCATGATTAAACATTCTGAGCAGAAAGGCTTTACGCTTATTGAAGTGCTTATTGCCTTTGTTATTTTGAGTTTTGGTTTATTAGGTGCCGTGGCCTTACAAGCTAAAGCAAAACAAGCTAGCTTTGATTCAATGCAGCGTGCAGCTGCTGTGGCACTTGGTAATGACATAATCCAACGTATGAGAGCAAATGACTCTTCGGGTTTTGCCGGTTTATACAATGGAGAGTTTAGTAGTCAATCATCAGCCGACAAAGCTCAGGCATGTTTTAACTCCGCTTGTACTGCAAAAAATATAGCTGAGTTTGATAAACAACAATGGATCCGCGCAATTCAAGCTCGTGAAAATACGGGTGCTTTAGATAATGCCACTGTGTGTATAAATAACACCCCAGTCGCAGCAGGAAATGCGAGTGAATTTAATATAAGGGTGGTGATCAGCTGGCAAGGTAGGCAGGAGCAAAAAGCAAATAATGCGACAGCTGCTATTGATTGTGGAACACAAAACGACAAGCGCCGTTTAGTCGTGCTTGAAAGCTACATATACTTAAGGTCATAAGATGAAAAAGCAAACTGGATTTACACTTGTTGAGATGATGGTCGCTTTATTCATTGGCGGCATAGTGCTTGGTGGGGTGATGTTTACTTATTTAAGTATGAAAGTAACAACACGAGACACCATGACGATTGGTGAATTGCAGGAAACAGGTCGGTTAGCTTTAAATATCATGCAGCGTGATATAGAACAGATTGGCTTTTGGGGAACATTCTATGAAGACTCGTTCTCAGATGAAAATACTAATACGGATACTGTAAATAACCCTACAGGTGACTGCTCAGAAGGCCTCAATAATGCGAGCTTCCCTGCTGACAGTGCAACTAGTAATTTTCGCTCGGTTTATGCAGTGGAAACCTCAGATGGTTCTGCGCTTAGTTGTATCAACAATGCAAAGAAAAATACTGATGTTTTACAGATGAAGTTTCTTGAAGGGCTGCAGATCCAACCTAACCAGACAAGCAAAGACTATTACTACTTCATTGCTGAGCAAGAGCGGGCTGAATTTAGAAAAGGTCCAATTTTGGCCGCATCTATCAATGGTAATGCAACTATATGGCGTTATCGACACCATGTTTATTATATTGTTGAAGACTCATTCAAAATAAATGATCAATCAGTTAAAGTCCCCGTTTTACGCCGAAAAAGGTTAACTACTAACCAAAATATGAGAACTGAGAGTGTGATGGAAGGCGTGGAGAATATGCATTTTGTATTTGGTCTAGATACCACGAACAATAGTCGAGTAGATACTTACAAAAGCATAAACCAAATGACAAACAGCGACTGGGAAAATCGAAGAGGCATTTTAACAGTACAAGTTTTTTTACTTGTTAGATCGCTCTTACCGGATTCAAACTTAAAACTAAAAAACCAGACTTACACATTGGGTGAAGATGCCAGTAAGAAAGAGCTGAGTTTCAACGATAATTTTCGTCGAGCCGTGTTCACAACAACAATACGCTTGAATAATGTTGGAGCAAATTTATGGCGCATCTAACCTTGCAAAGGAAACAACAAGGGGTGGTGTTAATCGTTGCTTTGATCATGGTGGTGGCGGTTACGGGGATTGCAGTAACTCTGTTAAGCAGCAGTAGTGTTGATATAAAAATTACTAATGCAGCTCAAGAGCGGGGAGTAGCTGAAAACGTGTTAATGGGTGATGTACAAAATATTATAGCAAATGAAGCAAGTGCGCGAGGTAACAGCCGCTTTTTCTTAAATAAGGAACAAATTGGTGACGCTGGTATTAACTTAGGTAACCTAGGTGATACTACAAACAGGATGTTTAACAGGAATGAAGGCCCTCTGCCATTGAATTGTCCTAGGCGCTTTGACGATACCGAAGGCTTAAAGTGCAATATGATTGAGATAAATTCAGTTATTAAATATGGTTCGAAAAGTAAGCACAACCTCACTATTACAACAGGAATAGCTCAACAAATGCTGAGCTTAAATAGTGATAATTAATGGAGTAAGGCTAGTATGAAAATCAAATTAAGCGGCCTATTTTTTATTTTTTTTAGTGTTTTCAGCCCAAGTATTTTTGCTGAAGATATTGATCTATATATAAATTATAATGTTTCGGAAGACGAAAAGTTACGAATTTTACTCGTTTTTGATACATCAAATAGCATGGCATTCTCTATAGAGACGGGCAGAGTCTGTATGAATAAGGGGAAACTCATACTATGTCCCGAAGGAAGTCGATTAGAAGTCGCACAGGAGGCGATGATTAAATTAATTAACGACAATAGTGATATTGAGTTTGGTTTAATGCGGCTTATTAAAGGCACTGGTGGATATATTATTCATGGAATTGGTACAAACCATAAGGCGATTAAAAATACCATAAGAAACTGGGATGTAAATTCTTTACAGGGAGGAACACCCCTTGTTGAAACCATTACAGAAGCGTGGCGATACCTATCGGGCGATGAAATATTCTATGCTAATTTAGTAGACCCCGTTGAACGCGATACTTCTATAGAGCAAAGTGGTAAGTATATTTCTCCTTTCAAGCAGAACTCAGGTGATCCAATTCGTTGCGATAATAGCGTTAATATCATTTTGATGACAGACGGTGAACCTTATTGGGATTTTAATCAAGATGACTTTATTAAACGCTTGTACAAAAGTATTTATGGTACTGAACCAGGAGCAGTTGGGAAGAGTTATTTACCATCAATGGCAACAATTCTTCATGGTAAAGAGAATGAAAAAAGGGATATTTACCCTGCAACAAGTGTTGTAGATGGCGCAAATGTTTACACGATAGGTTTTGGTAAAGGCTTAGCCAAAAACGCAGGAGATATTTTACAGGCGACTGCTGATAATGGTGGTGGTGACTATATTTTCGCAGACTCTCCAGAAGCGCTAAGTGAGGCATTTTCTTATGTTGTCAACAATATTAGAAAGGTTAACTCAACTTTTTCTTCGCCAGCGGTAGCATCAAATAATTCAGATAAATTATCACACCGTGATGCAGTATATTTTCCAATGTTTTTGCCTTCAAATCATGCTCGTTGGAGAGGAAATCTGAAAAAGTTAAAAGTTTCAAATGGTGTAATTATCGGTGCGGATGCTAAACCTGCTCTTGATAGTAATGGCGCAATTTTATCTAAAGCTAAAACATATTGGCAATCAAATGAGAATCTAAAAGCAGATGGTGGGTTTGTTGATAAAGGAGGTGTTAATTTATTTTTATCAACCCAATCTAGTATCCCTAATAAAGACAGGAAGGTTTTGACAAATGTTTCTGGTGGTCGAATGCTTCCATTTACTGACTATAGAGTCATTATCCATTACGGAAATCGTTTTAAAGCCGCTGAAGATTTTGAGTCTGATCCAGATGAAGTGTTTGATCTTATAGACTGGTCTAGAGGCCGTGATGTTGATGATGAAAATCAAGACGGCCTTACTAATGACACTCGACATGATATTTTTGGAGATGTATTGCATTTTAAACCTGCCACAATAGATTATGGGAATGATGATGTACGCATACTTGTGGGCACTAATGCAGGCTATTTACATATGTTTCAGGATAAAAATGATGTATTGAGTGAAAGCTGGGCATTTATACCAAGAAGTTTATATAAAATTATTAAGCCATTAAGAGATAAAGAAAAACGAAGTAAGGTGTATGGGGTAGATGGCCCAATCTCAATATTCTTTGATGACAAGAATAGCGACGGTGTTGTTAATGGTGCTGATAGGGTGTGGGCATTTTTTGGTTTAAGACGGGGTGGTAATGAATATTATGCACTCAATATTACAAACCCTAATTCGCCGAAGTTAATGTGGGGTGCTCCCATTGTTGGTGGCGCTGCAGGTTTTAAAGAGCTGGCGCAAAGTTGGTCTAAACCAAAGGTTACCTTTATTAATCTTAAAGGCTATGAAAATAGACCTGTTCTGATTTTTGGTGCGGGTTACGACACTAACAAAGATAACTCTATCTCAGCAGACTCAATAGGTCGAGGGTTGTATATTGTTGACGCAGAAACAGGTAAAAGATTATGGGCGTTAACAAACTCAGAAGGTGGCTTTAAAGGTGAGCATAGTATAGCTTCAGACATACATTTACTTGATTCTGACTATGATGGATATACAGACCGATTGTATGCAAGTGACACAGGTGGTGGTATTTGGCGAGTAGATTTAGCTACAAATGATTCTCGTAACTGGACGCACTATCAACTGGCAAAGTTAGGCAATAACAACCGTCGATTTTTTTATGAGCCTTATGTATCTAGAACTCTGTTCAGTAAAGTAACAGAAACAACAATCGATGGTGAAAAAACTTTTTCAAGAATTGATACCCCTTTTGATGCGGTACTTATTGGTAGTGGAGATCGTACTGATCCTTTAAATTTAAAAGTGAGTGACAAACTCTACATGATCCGTGATGCAAATACTGTAACTCGCAGCTTCAAAAATAGCGAGATACCCGAGACAATTAAACAAACAGATTTAATGAATGTTAACAGTGATCCTTTTTCAAAAGTGACTGATAATATACATGACTTTCAAGAATTAGAAGTAGACCTAGCTGGTAAAGATGGGTGGTTTTTCAATTTAGGGTGGGGAGAAAAAGCCACAGCCAAAGCAACTGTAATTGGTGGGATTGCATATTTTACTACTCATAAACCAGATACAAGCTCAAAGTCACGTTTTGAATGCTCTATTGCTGCTGGCCAAGGCTACCTTTATGCTTTTCATCTTCATTACGGAACAAAAGTTTACGATTGGTGGAGGAGCCCAACTGCTTCAGAATTACCCGATACACCGACAATGTATGTGAAAGATGGAAAAGTTTACCTATTTCCATTACCTCCAAAAGATATAAATTGCATTGAAGATTGTGAGAAAATAGAGGTTGGATCTATTAATGGCCCAATGCCGACGATTGATGAAAATGGAAAAGTTCAATTATATGATAAAGAACCTCTTAAATTAAAAGTCAAACAAAGCTATATATATAAACTAGAGAGGAATGATAATAGCTTGTAGTTATATATTAAAATCTTATTTTCTTATTTCAGATGGCCCAAATTTATTTGGGCTTTTTTTGTTTAAATGGGTTTTTATTAATAATATAAATTTCTTCAAATTTTTAAATTGTAGGCTCTGTTTTTATAGATTTGCATTTTCATTCCCTCTTTATGGTTAGCTTATGATTTTATTCTTTTTATACTTCTATACTCTTGAAAATGTTGGATCTTATTTTTTAAATCGTTGTTATCTCATTGTTTAACATTGCTGATTAACATTTTTGGATTGATATTATATATTTTTTATAATAATCTTGTACTAGTATTAATTTGCTAGCTTTTTATAGTGCTTTTGTTTTTGATAGTTGAATTTTCGCTAAGGGTGTTGGGTGGATATTTTTAAATGGGTTGGTTATGGAAAAAGTTTTAATCAATAGAAATAAAAAATATAGCGTTTCAAGTTTGCATAAACAGCAGGGTATTGTACTAGTTATAGCATTGATTATGGTCGTTGCTGTAACAGGTATTGCTGTTACATTGATGAGTAGCAGTAGTGTAGATATTAAAGTTGCAAACTCAGCCCAAGAGCGAGAAACGGCCGAAAATAGTCTAATTGGTATAGTGCAAAAAGTTATCGCTAATGAAGCGGCAGCAGGTGGCAATAGTGCTTTTTTAATGAAAGCATCTGAAATACCTGAGGGAGGTTTTGATATGGATGATATGGATGGCGCATCTAATACTATGACAAACCTAAATAATGGTGTGCTAGATTTACCATGCCCACGTAAATTTAACTTTACTGCCGGTGTATCATGTAACATGGTCCAAGTTGATACCACTATTACTTATGGCACTAAGAGTAAACATACCTTAACGATCAGCACAGGCGTTGCCCAAGAAATGGCTAGCCTCAATACCGGTGGTTAGTGGAGAAAAGTAATGAATATAGAAAAAATTACTCAACGAATATTGCTAGCTTCATTAGCTGTAATTAGTTTTTTGGGCCACGCCGAAGATATAGAGCTTTATGTCAATCATAATGTTGATCTCGATGAGAAACCTCGCGTATTAATTGTATTCGATACTTCTGGAAGTATGGCCTTCTCAACATCGACTGGTAACAGCTGTGGTTACAGTAATTATTCAGGCTATATCCTTTGTTCTGATAGTCGGTTAGGTGTTGCACAAAGTGCTATAACAAGCTTAGTTGAAGGTAATGACGATATTGACTTTGGCTTGATGCGCTTTAATAGTACTGATGGTGGTTATGTATTATCTGGGATAGGTTCGTCTAGTTCCTTCTTAAAACAAACAATTGCCGCCTTACCTGCAAATGGGGGGACCCCTCTAACAGAAACCCTCTGGGAAGCATATCTGTATATTACAGGACAAAATGTTTTTTACGGTGAAAAAGTTAATGAAGCGCTCAGAGATACGTCAATTGAGAAAAGGAAACAGACAGGTAGTTGGTGGAATCCAAAATACGACTATACCTATATTTCTCCATTTGATAACTCCGAAGAAGTTAAGCGTTGTGATAACTCGGTCAATATTATTTATATGACCGATGGTGACCCTTCTGCAGGTTCAGATAATCAACAAGATGGAAATATTAGCAATCTTTTTTACTCTCATTTTGGGACCTACCTTTATAACTCAGATAAAATTGCAGGGGTTCTCCTACACAAGTTAGCTCAGATCATACATGGCACTGATGATGTTGAAGTCGACTTAAGGCCAACCACAACGGATATCCATGAAACAGGGCGTGTATATACCATCGGCTTTGGTAGTGGGATGAGTAATAACGGTAAAACTCTACTTTCGGAAACCGCTCGATTAGGCGGTGGCCAGTACCTGCATGCGAATACGTCGGAGCAATTATCCGAGGCATTGAAAAATACAATCACCCAAATCCGTGAAGTAAATGATAGTTTCACTTCACCGTCAATCGCGAGTAACAATGTTGATCAAACCCGTAGCCGCGAATCGATTTACTACGCTATGTTTTACCCTGAAACGGGTGCGCGTTGGCGTGGAAATTTGAAAAAATTAAAAGTTTCTGGTGATCAAATTGTTGATTCAACAGGTAAATCTGCACTTAATGAAGATGGTTTGATTTCTAATAAAGCGAGAACGTTCTGGCTACCAACTAATGAAGAAGCTGATGGAAATACAGTGCAACGTGGTGGCGTAAATCTACATTTAACTAAACTAGCATCGCGAAAGTTATACACAGACGCGGGTAAGTCTAGTCTAGTAGATTTTACCAAAGCAAATGTTTCGAGTGCCTTAGGTGGCGATGAAAAAGCCGCGAAGTTGTTTGGGGTTGATAAGTCACAATTACAAAAAACAATTGATTGGGCGCGCGGGATAGATGTTGATAACGAGGATGGAGATTCTTCATCAGTGGACCAGCGACAAGATATTTTCGGTGATCCGCTACATTCTAAACCCGTTACAATTGATTATGGTAATGATGACATTCGCATTTTAATTGGTACAAATGCAGGCTTTTTACACTTTTTCCAAGATAAAAAGGACGTTCTTAAAGAAAGCTGGGCATTTATTCCAAGTAGTTTGTACAAAATAATTAGGCCGCTACGAGAGAATCAAGCGAACACTAAAGTATATGGTGTTGATGGTCCAATATCTGTATTTTTCGATGACAAAAATAATGATGGTGTGGTAAATGGGAGTGATCGTGTTTGGGCATTTTTTGGTTTGAGGCGTGGTGGTAATTATTACTATGGCTTAGATATTACAAACCCCGACTCACCTAGTTTACTGTGGGATCAACCTATTGAAGGTGGTTCCGGTGACTTCAAAGAGTTAGGTCAAACTTGGTCTAAGCCTACGGTTACCTATATTAATATGGAAGGTTACAAAAACCGCCCTGTATTGATTTTTGGTGCAGGTTACGACACCAACAAGGATAACGTGATCCGAACAGATGATAACGAAGGCCGCGGGATCTATATTGTTGATGCGCAAACAGGAAATAAAATTTGGGCACTAACTCCAACCGAAAACGGTTTTAAAGGTAAGCACAGTATTGCGGCTGATGTTAGTGTTCTTGATTCGGATTATGATGGCTTTGTTGACCGTTTATATGCAACTGACACAGGTGGTGATATTTGGCGAATAGATATGCCGAGTGAAAAACCAAATAGCTCTGATAGTCCCTGGACTCACTTCAAACTTGCAAGCTTGGGCAGTTCTTTGAGTACGCAAGATAGGCGTTTTTTCTACAAGCCGCTGATAGCAAGAACTATGTTCAGTAAGGTAACAGAAACAACTATTAATGGGAAAAAAATATTTTCTCGAAAAGATACACCCTTTGATGCAGTTTTAGTTGGCAGTGGTAATCGTTCAAAGCCAACTTCAACAGTAACTAAGGATCAACTTTTCATGATTCGAGATATTAATACAGTTACTCAATCTTTTGTAGGTAGTGACGTACCCAAAGTAATCACTCAATCTGATTTAATGAATATGGATTCAGATCCATTTGGTAATGCGCTGGATAATGTTGATAAATTTACCAAGCTAGAAGTTGAACTTGGAGCTTATAAAGGCTGGTATTATAACCTCACGTCAGTGGGAGAAAAATCACTTGCTGCGAGTACAGTTATAGGGGGTGTTGCCTATTTCACAAGCTATACCCCTGCTTCTGCAACCGAGACAACTAACCAGTGCTCGTTAACTGGTGGCTCAGGAAGCGTATATGCCTTTCATTTACACTATGGCACAAAGGTTTACGATAGCCTGAAATTTACTACTTCCAATGATGTTCCGGACACACCTCAGTTGTATTTTGGCGTGGGGAATAGTTGTGTTGATAATAATAATAATGGCTATTGTGATGACTTACCTGATCCTGACAACCCAGATGTCATTAAAGATACTGAAGATAAAGTCGAAGAGTTAAGTCAATTTCTAACAATTGGACCTGGTATTAAGGGGCAAGAAAACCCATTTAAGGTTCAAGAAATCTTAGGTCCAGGTATAACTGTTGAAGACGGTAAAATTAAGCTTGTTAGTGATGCAGTGCCTATTGGCTTTGGCTTTAAAACACAACAAACTTTCATCTACAAGCAAGAGCGAAACGATAATAGCCAATAAAGCACTAAGCGAATGCTCTGCCTTAGATGTTAAGGCAGAGCATGTGGTAGCGATTTGAATACTCGCCTTAATTGCATAATTATTGTTAGCCATCTAAGATAAGAACAAATAGGGGTAATTCCTGTAAAAAACAATCATATAGGTTTTTAAAAAATGAACTTTATAAGAACAAAGGGTCATAACGGTTTTACGCTAATCGAGCTGATGATTACTGTAGCTATCTTAGGGATCATCGCTAGCATTGCTATTCCTAGTTATTTTGAGCACGTAAAACGTACTGCTCGAACTGAGGCAATTACTTCGTTATTAGATGCAGCTAATAAGCAAGAGCAATATTTTGTCGATAATCGAGAATATACAAGCACAATTGCTGATTTAGGTGTTTCTAGTACTACAGAAAATAACTTTTATACCATTAGTGTCGAGGTAGATAATGACGCAGGTACATTTACATTTAAGGCAACACCTGAGTCTGGACCGCCGTTACAAGATGCCGAATGTAAAACATTGTCTATTTCTGATACGGGTTTAAAAACGTCAACAGGTTCTGCTGACTCAAGCACCTGTTGGGGTAAATAAGCTTTATCAATTATCAGTTTGGCATTTATCAGTATCAATTAACCTGACCCGTCCAAATGGACTAACGCTTATAGCAAGCCCTTTGAGGCTTGCTTTACTATATTCTGGGCAGTAGATAAAAGTACCATTACCTAGCCCCATCGGCATACCTGCTGGGCTAAATGTGACTGAATGACGCGGATAAGTCAGCATATCAAATTTATTAATCGCTTCGATTTCCATTAACTTGGTATCACCACTTTCAAATACACCTAGCACGCCTCTGTCTACAAAAACGGTTAACGATTTGTGCCATATAGCTTTGTTGCATCTGTTGTGTTTTAAGGCGCAGAAGGTGACATAGGCATTATTTGTTTGCGCTTTTAGGCGAGTAAACTGCAGCGCTCTTTTCACCGTTTGCATGTTGCTTTCTAAACGGTTTTTAGCTAGAAGTGGCTTATATTCAAATAAGGCGATATGCAGCAGGAGTGATAAAATTGATAGCACTACGAGGCTTTCAATTAACGTCGCTCCATTGAGGCTGCGCAGAGTTGTAAATGCCTTCATCCTTGAAGACTCCAAAATTGCGACTGTTTATTTAACTATAATTCGAGAGTGTGGGCTGTCAATTTACCAAGCTTAATTACAGCCATCTGTCGTAGTACCAATATATAAAGCAGTCCCTGAGGTAAATACTTCTAGTTGTTTGTTATTATCGTCATCAGCTTTTGAAGGGCAGTAAGTGAACTTTCCTTGACTTGACGTGAGCATACCGCTGGTATCAAAAATAATAGAATTATCTCCAGTGAAATTTAACTGACTGCTTTCTGGAACTTCTTCCATGACTCTTAAAATGATATCGCCAACTCTTGGGTTATAAACGCCATTTTGATTCGAATCGAAAAAGACGAATACAGTACCTTGGCTCCAATCGTTTAAACATGGAACTCGTCTGTTACTTTCAACTCTTGAAGTGTTGCCACTACAAACAACAATAATTGCATCACTACTTGTTGCTTTTGCGCGTGCAAAACTGAGTGTGCGTTTTAACTCTAACAAATAGCTCTCTGCACGGTCATTTTCAAGCATGTCTGAGCTATCCCATAGTGCTATTAGTGCAACGATACCCACAATGGCAAGCGTGACCATTAGCTCTAATAATGTAAAACCCCGTTGTAATGATTTCATTGTTGTCTCTATTTTGAATCACTTTGTTTAATAATATCATGATTGCTGATTTAATCACCGTAATTCATAGCTTTGTTTGCCATCAGCAATGGGATTGTCTAAAATCGAGGCAATCGAGAAATAATAAGTAATCCGAAATGAAAAAAATCGAAGCAATTATTAAACCATTTAAGCTTGATGATGTGCGCGAAGCATTATCAGATGTGGGCATCACAGGTATGACGGTAAGCGAAGTAAAAGGCTTTGGCCGTCAAAAAGGACACACCGAGCTTTATCGCGGTGCTGAGTATATGGTGGACTTTTTACCTAAGGTAAAATTAGATATCGTATTAAGCGATGAAGATGTTGACCGTGCTATCGATGTTATCGTTAAAACATCGCAAACAGGTAAAATTGGTGACGGTAAAATCTTTGTCACTGACGTTGAGCGTGTCGTACGTATTCGTACTGCTGAAGAAGATGAAGACGCGATTTAATTCCAACTGACACTCGCACCTTGAGGTGGTTTGGGTATATTCGATCGCAAACATTAAAAAAGGCGCCTCAGGCGCCTTTTTGCTTTTTGTCTATTTTAACGCTTATTAGCTTCACGTGTTGCTTTAGCGTGTTCACTTAGCTCAGGTAAGCCAAGTTTGTTGTAGCTTTTTTCCATGATCTCTAGTGCTTGATCAAGGTAGCTGCTTTGTGAGTAGTGCTCAACCACGTATTTACCACGGTTTGCTGCAGCAAGGTATGCCTCACGCTCATAGTAGTATTCAGCAACTTTTAACTCATAGCGAGCCATTTTATTCAGTAGCCACACTAAACGTTTTTTCGCTTCTGGCGCATAAGCACTGTTAGGAAAACGTTTTAATAGCGTTGATAAGTCTGTAAATGCGACACGAGTACGGTTTGCATCTCTGTCAGCACGGTCTACACCAAAATATTCTTGGAATGCGTTTTCATCCGCTTTGATGTTTACCAAGCCACGCATGTAGTACATGTAGTCTAAGTCTTTATGGTTTGGGTTTAAGCGAATAAAACGGTCGATTGTTGCGAGTGCTTGCTCAGTATTACCTGCTTGATAATGCGCATACACTAAGTCCATTTGTACTTGTTTTGATAAAGGACCAAAAGGGTAGCGAGAATCAATAGCGCTTAATAGCTCAATTGCACGGGCATATAAGCCAGAATCTAATGTTTGTTTTGCATCTTCATATAAAGCTTGCGCAGATTTATTAGGAACGCGTTGGATATCTTCTTGATCCGGTGCTGATGAACAGGCACCTAAGCCAAGTACAGATACTGAAAAAACTATGGCGAACGCACGTTTCCCTATTTTATTTATCATTTTATTTCTTACCTTCGATGTCTTCGGCTAGGCCAAGTGAGGAAAACCGAGTAAACTATACGTATTATATTAAAGCGATTCTAACCCAGTCGAGCACAGCTTGCACTGGTAAATTGGGTAAAGTTACTAATGTCAGAGCAAATTTCTCTCCAAGCCGAGGTTCCAATTGACCTTGGCGGTAAACGTCTAGACCAAGTATTAGCGCAATTGTTCCCTGATTATTCTCGATCACGTATAAAAACGTGGATTTTGGATGATAAAATCACTGTAAACGGCGAAATATTAAACACGCCGCGCGAAAAACTACTCGGTGGCGAAATGGTGAGTGTAGAAACAACCATCGAAGCCCCTCGTGAATATGAGGCACAAAATATCAAATTAAACATCGTTTATGAAGACGATGATATTTTGGTAATTAATAAACCAATGGGATTAGTCGTTCATCCAGGTGCGGGTAACCCAGATGGCACGGTATTAAATGCTTTGCTACACCATTACCCAGACATCATTAATGTGCCTCGTGCGGGTATTGTGCATCGTCTAGATAAAGACACCACAGGTTTAATGGTAGTGGCGAAAACTATTCCGGCACAAACACATTTAGTGTCTGCGTTACAAAAGCGTGAAAACTTCACCCGTGAATACGAAGCAATTTGTAATGGCACAATGACTGCTGGTGGCATGGTTGAAAAACCAATTGGTCGTCATGCAACAAAACGTACTCACATGGCCGTGCATGAAATGGGCAAACCAGCGGTTACGCATTATCGTGTTGCAGAAAAATTCCGTGCACATACACGCTTACGTTTACGTCTAGAAACAGGCCGTACACACCAAATCCGTGTACACATGGCTTATTTAAATCACCCATTAGTTGGCGATCAACTGTATGGTGGTCGTCCGCGCCCGCCAAAAGGTGCGACGCCAGAGTTGTTTCAAATGCTACGCGACTTTAAACGCCAAGCATTACATGCTGTAAAACTATCAATTGCACACCCAATTACGGGTGAGTTAATGACTTGGCAAGCCCCTATTCCAGATGATATGGCAGCTATGACAGAAGCATTACGCGCTGATACTAAAGCAAACCCAAATATTGAGTTTTAAGCGTTATGATCACACCAGCATGGACTGCCCCAAACACTGTTAGTGCACTGAGTACGACCCGAGAGGGCGGTGTATCAGTTGCACCCTTTGATAGTTTTAATGTGGGTTTACATGTTGGTGATGATGAGCAAGCAGTGCTTGCAAATCGCGCGTTACTTACAAATCAGCTGCCAAACCCTGCTGTGTGGTTAAACCAAACACATAGCAGCGATGTAGTCGTGATTGATGAAGAGTCTGATTTAAGCCTCGTGCGCTCTGCTGATGCGCTCTACACCCGTTTAGTAAAGCAGCCGCTTGCTATAATGACTGCAGACTGTTTGCCGGTACTACTTTGTTCGAGTTCAGGGGATGAAGTCGCAGCAGTACATGGTGGCTGGCGTGGTTTAGCACAAGGTATAGTGGCAAACACGGTTTCGCATTTTCAAGCGCCAGCGAGCGATATTATTGCTTGGTTAGGCCCTGCCATTGGTCCTTCGCAATTTGAAGTCGGGCAAGAAGTAAAAGACTGTTTTTGTTCGCAAAACCCACTGCATCAACAAGCCTTTACAGCTAAACATGAAAAATACTTGGCTGATATCTACTTACTAGCACGCCAGCAATTGGCACAATTAGGCGTGGTCAAAATACATGGTGGTGAGCACTGTACCGTCACTGATAAATCACAGTTTTTCTCTTATCGACGCGACGGACAAACAGGCCGTATGGCAAGTTTGATCTGGCGCAATTAATACGCCTTTTTTGCGATTAAATTTTCTTCTTTTACTTGAACAAATCACTAAGCATACCCATTAATTAAGCAATTAGATTTTTTAATAGGTAAACCCTTATGCGTTTAGATAGATTTACAAGTAAATTTCAATCTGCGCTTTCAGATGCGCAGTCATTAGCACTTGGGCGCGATCATCAATTTATTGAGCCTGTGCATTTAATGTATTCATTGCTTCAGCAAAATGGTTCAAGCGTGCGTGCGCTACTTGCACAAGCAGGTGTCAGTGCTGATGAGTTAAATACCAAGTTATCTCAAGAAATCGAAAAACTGTTTAAAGTTGAAGGTATTGGTGGTGATGTTCAGCTGTCAAATAACCTGATTTCGTTAATTAACTTATGCGATAAATATGCTCAAAAACGAAAAGATAAATTCATTTCGAGTGAGTTATTTGTCCTTGCCGCGTGTGATGATAAAGGTCCATTAGGCGAAATTTTTAAAGCACTGAATATTACTTCTAGCAAGATTGAATCTGCAATTGAAGCCATTCGTGGCGGCCAAAAAGTAGAAGATCCAAATGCTGAAGAAACTCGTCAGGCATTAAAAAAATTCACCATCGATTTAACTGAGCGAGCAGAGCAAGGTAAGCTTGATCCAGTCATTGGCCGTGATGACGAAATTCGTCGTACTATCCAAGTATTACAACGCCGTACTAAAAATAATCCGGTGTTAATTGGTGAGCCGGGGGTAGGTAAAACGGCAATTGCCGAAGGCCTTGCGCAACGAATTATCAATGGAGAAGTACCTGAAGGCTTAAAAAACAAGCGAGTATTATCGCTTGATTTAGGTGCTTTGGTTGCGGGTGCTAAATACCGTGGTGAATTTGAAGAGCGTTTAAAATCAGTATTGAATGAACTTGCCAAAGAAGAAGGCCAAGTCATCCTCTTTATTGATGAAATTCATACTATGGTAGGCGCAGGTAAAACAGACGGAGCAATGGATGCGGGTAATATGTTAAAGCCTGCACTTGCCCGTGGTGAGTTACATTGCGTGGGTGCCACAACCCTTGATGAGTATCGTCAATACATTGAAAAAGATGCGGCACTTGAGCGTCGTTTCCAAAAGGTATTTGTTGATGAACCATCGGTTGAAGACACCATTGCGATTTTACGTGGTTTAAAAGAGCGTTATGAGCTGCATCACTCAGTTGATATTACCGATCCGGCTATTGTTGCTGCGGCGCAGTTGTCGCACCGTTACATCAGCGATCGCCAATTACCAGATAAGGCAATAGATTTAATTGACGAAGCGGGTTCTTCAATTCGTTTGCAAATTGACTCAAAACCAGAGTCTTTAGATAAGCTAGAACGTCGTATTATTCAGTTAAAACTGGAAGACAATGCGCTGGCGAAAGAAAAAGACGAAGCGAGTCAAAAGCGCCGCACCGAAATGCAAGAGCTGATCACTGAACTTGAAGCACAATACCGCGAGCTAGACGAAGTGTGGAATGCCGAGAAGGCCTCATTGCAAGGCACGCAAGTTATTAAAGCTGAGCTTGAGCAAGCGCGCCTTGATTTAGAAGTGGCACGTCGTGCTAGTGATTTACAGCGCATGTCTGAACTACAATATGGTCGTATACCTGAGCTTGAGCGTAAACTCGACCTTGCTTCGCAAGCTGAAATGCAAGAAATGAGCTTGCTTAAAAACCAAGTAGGTGAAGACGAAATTGCGGAGATTTTATCGCGCTGGACAGGCATTCCGGTATCGAAAATGCTGCAAGGTGAACGTGAAAAACTACTGCAAATGGAAGATCAATTACATCACAAAGTGATTGGTCAAGATGAAGCCGTTGTCGCTGTTGCGAATGCAATTCGTCGCTCTCGCGCTGGGCTTGCTGATCCAAATCGCCCAATCGGTTCATTTCTATTCTTAGGCCCAACAGGGGTGGGTAAAACTGAGCTGACAAAAGCACTAGCCAGCTTTATGTTTGACACTGAAGATGCCATGGTGCGCATTGATATGTCGGAGTTTATGGAGAAACACTCGGTGGCACGTTTAGTCGGTGCACCTCCGGGTTATGTTGGCTATGAAGAGGGCGGCTATTTAACTGAAGCTGTACGCCGTCGTCCGTATTCAGTCATTTTATTGGATGAGGTCGAAAAAGCGCACCCTGATGTATTTAACATCTTACTGCAAGTGCTTGATGATGGCCGCTTAACAGATGGTCAGGGTCGCACCGTTGATTTTAAAAATACGGTCATCATCATGACCTCTAACTTGGGTTCAGATATTATCCAAGAGCAAGCGGGTTCAAATGATTATGCCGGGTTGAAAGAAAAAGTGATGGGTGTATTGGTCAGTCAGTTCCGCCCTGAGTTTATTAACCGCATCGACGAAACCGTGGTATTCCACCCACTTGCTAATGAGCACATTAAAGAAATTGCTGATATTCAGTTAAGTAAGCTACGTGAGCGATTAACTGAAAAAGGCTACATTCTTGAAGTTACAGATGCAGCTTTAGACCGCATCGCAGAAAGTGGTTTTGATCCTGTGTATGGTGCAAGGCCTTTAAAACGTGCTATTCAACATACCATTGAAAACCCATTAGCACAGCGATTATTAGGCGGGGATTACCAGCCAGGTGCCATCATTCATATTGATGCTGATGAGAATGGACTTGTATTCTCGAGTCGTTAATTAGCCTAAAAAACAAAAGCCGCATCATTTATGATGCGGCTTTTTTGTATTAATCAGCTTTAAACTTTAAAGGTTAACAGCATATCGTTAACTTTGCGTGACCCTTCAACAAGCCCCGCTGCATCTTTAGCCACGTTGTAGCTAAGCTTTAAGTTCTCTTCGCTGTGTCCTTTTATGCTTTCTACATTTTCGCGAATATCGGTGCTGACAACTTGTTGTTCCTCAGCAGCCGTCGATATCTCAGTCGCAAGGCCTGATATTTCATCAATTTGCGCGAAGATGCTCGCTAGCTCAGTTTGAGTGTGAGCAGTCGTATCAACACAACTATCTGCTTGCGCTTTAGTTGATTGCATCACTTTAGACCAGCTAAATAAAGTATCTTGAATTTCTTTAATTGAGCTGTGAATTTGCGAAGTTGCATTTTGAGTACGTGAAGAAAGTGCGCGTACTTCATCTGCTACAACTGCAAAACCACGGCCATGCTCACCTGCACGTGCTGCTTCAATTGCTGCATTCAGTGCTAATAAGTTTGTTTGTTCAGCAATGCCTTCAATCTCACTCATTACTTGGCCTATTTTGTCAGCTTCACTAGCAAGAGAGTTAGCAGTAGTGGCAGCTTGCTCTACTTGGTTAGCTAGATCAGACACCATGCTACTGTTATCTTCAATATGCAGTTTGATATCGTTACAGCTTTGATAAGTTGTCTTAACCTTATCAGCTGTATGATGAGTATTAGCAGAAATTTCGCCAATCGTTGCGCTCATTTGCGTCATTGCTGTGGCAATATCACTCAAACGTTGACTTTGTGCAGCAATGCCTTGCTCAGTTAGTGACGATTGTTTATCTAAGCTGGTGGCAATATTTTTAAACGAGTAAGTAGAGTCTTTAACACGACCGAGCACCGTTCTGAGCTTTGCAAACAGCATTTGCTGATTAAAGGCAGCAATGCTAAATGGATGTGATCCTGAATAGACATACCTTGATACTGAATCAAACTCTGCACGTTGCTGCTTTAAATGGCTAGGCGTAACAACCAGTTCGTCATAATTTAGAGCAAAAAGTAGCGCTATAAGCGCACATGCGGCTAAAGCAATCATCCATGACGCGGCCACAGCTAAACCAACAATACCTGCAACTAATAAAATCGCAGACACTATTTGTCTTAGTGAAATATTCTCTCGCAATGATGCGATTGATTTACCATCATTAATTTTAGTGTAGAGCGCTTTTGCACGACTCTTTAATTGCTCAGTTGGTTTGGTACGTACAGATTGATAGCCAACTAACTGCCCATGTTCGTAAATTGGCGTTACGAACGCATCGACCCAATAGTAGCGACCATCTTTGCAGCGGTTCTTCACCATGCCACGCCAAGAGTGACCTTGTTTTAGTTTTTCCCACATCTCTTTAAATGCCGCTTTAGGCATATCTGGGTGGCGTACTATGTTATGGTTTTTTCCGAGGAGTTCTTCTTCGCTGTAACCAGCAATAGCACAAAATTCCTTATTTACGTATGTGATAACACCACGTAAGTCAGTGGTAGAGACAAGCTCTTGATTGTCAGAGTATGTTACTTCCTGATTAATGATTTCTTGCCCACGACGCATATGAGTCCTTGAAATATACTTTTTTATGGTGCGCGGATTATAAACTCAGAAAAATGTAAGGGAAGAGCTTGAAGATTGATCTTTGTTAAACTTTTAAAAATTGTTTAAGAGAATTGATCTAGAACAATAACGAAGCAGAAAAAATATGGTTGCTCTAGTTCTTTAGTATTGGATGAAAGAATTGTTATCTTGTTTCGGTCTTTGTTTGCACTAATAAAATTTATACTCGTCACAGCGGTCACTAAAGCAATTGTATAATATGACTTACAGTGGCAAGATTAACTTTCAGTGTAAGGACTTTTCAGAAACTTATAATTGGCTCTTGAGTAATTATTTTTAGCCCCCATACACTTAGGATTAAAGCCACCTGGCTCGAGGAAGCATTTTTGATAAAACATGATTTAAATAAAACGCTAGCAGCGTTAACAGCTCAATTTCCTAACGCAATTAATGGGATTAAACGTGGTATCGAGCGAGAAGCTTTAAGGATCAAACCAAGTGGTCACATATCAAAGCTGGGGCATCCAAAAGGCGTGGGGAGTGCGTTAACTAATGAGCATATCACGACTGACTTTTCTGAATCTTTGCTAGAATTTATCACTCCAGTGAGCACATCAGCTGAGCAAACCCTAGCCCAGCTAAAAGACTTACAAAAGTTCACATTGTCACATATGAATGATGAACTTCTATGGCCGATTAGTATGCCATGTTTTATTGAGCATCAAGACGACATTGTATTGGCGCAGTTTGGTGATTCAAATATAGGGCGTATGAAAACACTTTATCGTGAAGGCCTTAAAAATCGTTATGGCAGTATGATGCAAGCGATTGCTGGTGTTCACTTTAATATTTCATTTCCTGAAACCTTATGGCAGAGCTTATATCAGCTAAATGAAAGTAAAGTAAGCTTGTCGGACTTTATATCACAAGGTTATTTAGGTCTGATCCGCAATTTTAAGCGTGAGCTTTGGCTTATCAGTTATTTGTTTGGTGCTTCACCGGCTTTGTGTAATTCGTTTCTACAAGGGCGTGAAACAGATTTACCCTTTAAAAAATTAGGTAAAGGCACGCTTTATTTAGAAGTCGGTACAGCACTACGTCTGGGAAATCTTGGCTACACAAATAGTGCACAATCGTCTTTGCGTGTTATGTATAACTCATTAGAAGAATATGTAGCTGGGTTAAAAGAAGCAATCCACTTATCTTCGGATTTGTATGGTCATCTTGATGATTATAAAAGTGCCGAACCAAAGCAGCTAAACAAAAACATACTGCAAATCGAAAACGAGTTTTACTCGCCAATTCGTCCTAAGCGTAATGCAGCTTCGGGTGAAACACCGACTGATGCGTTGTTACGTGGCGGTATAGAATATATAGAAGTACGTGCATTGGATGTTAATCCGTTTAGTGAAACTGGAATTGATCTACAGCAAATTCGCTTCTTAGATGTTTTCTTAACCTATTGCCTATTAAGCGAATCTCCAGAAATGGATTGGCAAGAGCAAAAATTAAGTACTGCAAATTTAGATGCGGTCGTTAATGATGGTCGTGATCCAGAGTTAATGTTAACAAAAGAGGGGCGGGCTACTAGCTTAACTGAGTGGGCGCATGCTATTTTTGATAAATTACACCCAGTAGCACAGTACATGGATAAAGCTTACGGTGTGAGCTATTA
>Ga0208060_1000030_pt1 | contig 40320 bp, 39 predicted proteins | sample DeeseametaMP0901_FD_184200 | JGI IMG/M metagenome (GOLD analysis project Ga0208060, IMG submission 184200) | Marine microbial communities from the Deep Indian Ocean - MP0901 (SPAdes) | ecosystem: Environmental > Aquatic > Marine > Oceanic | place: East of Durban, South Africa, South Indian Ocean... | reverse complement strand
TAATTGGGTTATCTGCTTTTACTAGGCAACAAAAGCTGTCTTTCCAGATTTGTTTATAGTGAAACGACTGCGGTAAGTTTTCAAAACGGTTGATAGCCATATCTACCTTACCGTTTTCAACATCGTGGAAGGTAACATCACTTGGGGTCAAAATATCGAGTGTGGTATCAGGCGCTTCTTCGTGTAATTTACTTAATAAGCGAGGAGCAAGGGTACTTGCTGCGTAGTCACTGGCCATGATACGAAAAACACGTTTACTTTGTGATGCTTCAAACTCGCGGTTTGGGGCAAGTGTTTCTTCAAGAGTCATTAAAATGCCGCGGATCACCGGCTGTAATTCTTTTGCGCGCTCTGTGGGTACCATACCTTCGCTGGTACGCACTAAAATAGGGTCGTTAAATAAATTACGGAGCCTTTTTAAGCCATTACTCATAGCAGGTTGCGTAATGCTTAGCTGGTTAGCAGCTTTAGTGACATTACACTCCCTTAGTAAAGTATCTAGGTAAACAAGTAAGTTTAAATCTATTTTACTTATATTCATTGTGTGTCCTTGGTGTTTACCAATAATGGATAAATCGTTGTGCAGCAGGGTATGGATAAATGTGGCTAACTACACCTTGCTTATAATTGTATTGTGCTTGTCGCCAATAGGCTGGATCTTCAAGCTCTGGGTGTGTACTCAATAAATATTGCTTATACACCGGGTTTGCTGTCACAAAGGTACATAATTGCTCTGGAAACACATCTTGTGGTGCCACAGAGTAACTTTGCTCATTGGTTAAGTAATCATCGTACGACTTTGCTTTTGGTAAGGCCCGAAAGTTCATGTCTGTTAGGTACTGAACTTCATCATAGTCGTAAAAAATAATGCGATTATGTTTACTCACCCCAAAGTTTTTCAACAGCATGTCGCCCGGGAAAATATTTACGGCGATCATTTCTTTTAATGCTTGGCCATATTCTTCTATCGCCTCAAACGCTTGTTGTTCACTGGCATTTTCAAGATACAGATTTAACGGTGTCATGCGTCTTTCTATATACAAATGCTTGATGATTAACCATTCGCCTTCAATAATCATCGAAGAACCAATGGTTTTATGTAGCTCTGCAAGTAATTTACTATCAAATCGGGCTAGTGGAAATACGACGTTCGAATACTCTATGGTGTCGGCCATACGGCCAACACGGTCATGGCTTTTTACTAATTGATAGCGTTTTAATACGGTATCGCGGCCAAAGGGTTTGCTTTCTCCAAAGGTGTCTTTAATGACTTTAAACACATAACCAAACGAAGGCAGGGTAAATACCATCATCACCATACCCGGTGTACCAGGGGCAATTACAAGCTGATCGTTTGAATGATCTAAATGACTTAAAAACTCTCGGTAAAACTCGGTCTTACCTTGTTTATGAAAGCCTATTGCATTGTAAAGCTCTGCCAGGGTCTTGTTTGGCATAAGTTGATTTAAAAAGCGTACTAACGCTGATGGCGCATGGGTTTCAACCATAAAATAAGCACGGGCAAAACCAAAGATAACCCGCATTTGCGATGATTTGGTGAGTAGGGCATCGAGGTATAACCCTTTGTCTTCATGGTGTAACACCGCAATAATAAATGGCTGTACGCCACTTTCTGATACCACGCGGCCAACAATATAAGCCGCTTTGTTTCGGTAAAACGGGGCTTGCAGTATATCAAAGCGCATTTGCCATGCTTGGTGATGTGTATCGGGCGCTTGTTTATAAAAGGCTTTTACCAGCAAGCGAATATCGCGTTCTAAATCAACAAAGGGCGCTTTAAAATCAAACTGATTAATAATTTTGCGTATTGTGGGTCTTAAGCCATCAACAACAGGGTGGTAACTGCGGTATTCAACTTCCATTGGAAGTGCGGGGGCATCTGCAAGCGTCGCTTTTACAAAGATGAAGTCATTATTAAAATAACGACGATGAAATAAACGACAAAAAACAGAGTTGTAAAAGGTTTCGGCAAGTTCTGCCTGAGGGTGAAAGCGCAAAAATTGCTGATAAAGCTGTTTGGTTTCGAGCCAGCAGGTTTGATCTAAGGTAATAATTTGCTGTTCGTTGAGCGACTTGAGCTTAGCAATGGTTTCGTTAACCCGATCATCGTAATGGCTAATTCTGAGTTTGCTAATCTCATTTATTTTTTGCCAATCACGATGTGCAAACGCAAGTGGTGCTTTGGCTGTAATTGCTTGAAAGAGTTTATAGTGATTGCGAAACCCAGATAAAATTAACTCTGCAATGTGTTGTGGCTGCATATAAACTCCTTACTAATACCAACATAGAGCAATAACTCTATTGGTGTTAAGAATATGTTATTTATTCTTCAAACCCAATAGTAAAGTGTATTTAATTATAGCGAGCGAGTTTTTTCTCAAGTTTTGCGAGTTTTTTATTAACGCTTTTTACGTCGCGCCCGTATTGCTTGTTAATTGCTTTTAGCTGTTTTTTAATGTCTTTATTAATTTGCTTCGCTTCTTTATCAGACAAAATTCGGTTTAAGCGCTGCTCTTGCTGGTACTGAGCTCGGTCTCGATCACGGCTTAAAATATCTAAACGGTGCTTATAGCTGCGAATTTCAGCTTCGAGGTTTCTGATAATTTGCTGGCGCTCAAGCTCGTTGAGCTCTTTAACAGAGTTTTGCGGAGCTTGTAAGTCTGGGTCGGTTACTTGAATTTTATGCTTGGTTGCACGGCTACCACAGGGGAACTCACTAAATACGGTGCCTCTGTCTGTGACACATTTATAGTATTCTGTGGTGGCAGCAAGTGATGTGTTGGTAAAACAAACTAGTGTAAGTGATATTAGATAAATGATTATGGCTTTCATGACGTCCGTGTCTCCTAATCAAATAAGGTGTCTAATATCTAAAGCTAGCTCGAAATATTGATTTATCAATAAGCGCTAGGGCGTATATCGTTTCAGCTTTTTAATGCTTTGAACTAAGAACGGAATATCGAGCCCTTGTTCAATGGCAAAGCCTTGTGCTGCCGAAATGTTTTTAAAATTACCGTCTGAATCAATCAGGGTAATTCTGTCTTTCTTGAATGCGATAAATACATTTTGCGAGTAATTAACACCCGTGTCGTCATGGCGCTTGTATAAGTTACTGCCCAACATGCTTTGTTTTGCGAGTGTTTTACAACCAAGGTAATGCCCCACGCTGGTGGCGATAATATCACTTGGTTGAATAAGGCCTTCGGTTTGTACAACTTTTTTATCTGAGCTGTATAAACGAGAGGCTGTAACAATACCATTGCTCTGCTGTGCAAGACTAAAGGCAAACACGGCATTAGCAGATTCACGTGCTTGTGTTGTAGCGTCTGCACGTACAAGGCGAACCGCTGGGTTTTGGTCATCGTTATTAATAAATTCGAATTGCTCAAAACCATTAATTTGAATTGAGCGATTATCAGCAAGCCACACAGGCAGTTGCTGTTTGTCTAGAATAGGGGCTTTGTAAAATGCTGGCAGGCCATACACTAAACTAAATAACGTATCTTCTGTTTCTACAGGTTGTAAGAACAAGTCTGTTTTACGTAGTGCTGGCTCAGTGGCAACAAATTGCTCAAGGTCAGCATTATTTTCAAATACTAAAATATCGATAGTCGCACTCGACTCAGCTTTACACTCGGCAAGTGGAGTAGGTGCTAAGTAATCGATATTATGTGGGTCAAGCCTCACATCGTGCGCTTCTTTGTAGCTTTCTAGATCTAGCAAATCGTTTTTAGCTAATAAGCTTTTTGCTGTAGTAGGGTAAGACAACGGCAATACATTATCTTGTTTAGTGATATCAAATTTTAAATTGGCATCTGCCCAAATATGAATACTGTGGCTAAGTGCAAAGCACACTAAAATAGTACTGGTTGCATAGCGTGGGAACTTATATTGCTTTAAACGCGCTAGGTGGTGCCACGTATAGTTACTGACTAATAACTGGAACGCTAAAATTAGCAGCACAATGCCGCCCGCAAGAATCGTTGTTAATGCCGGTGAGTTTGTTAAGCGGTGCCACAACAAAGAAACGATTTCAGGTAGCGCAGACGTGTTTAAGTGATAACCCAAGTTAAAATAAACATAGGCATCAAGCGTTAAGAATGACGCGCCGAGGGTTGCAATAATGGCTGCCATCCCTCGGATATGCCGAGGGTATGGAAACACTAAACTTAATGGAAATATCGTTAAAACAAAGGCAATAAAAGTAATAAAGCTGGTGTGGCTTAACCAGGTCACGAGCATATATACATAGCCCATGAAGGTAGTCGGTGCACTGTCTGCAACTAAGTAGCTTAAGCTAATAAATAGCACTAACCCTATGTTTGCAAAGGTGAACCAATGGCCCCAACTTAAAAGCTGACTTACTTTTGAAGAAAACTGACTTTGTTGCGATAAATTCATAAATCTTATTTAACCGACTGTGCTAATGCTTTGGCAAAGTTGTCGGCAACAGCTTGTCTTTTCTCTGATGGTACATGCTCTTTTAAAATATGCGTGATAGAATTTCCTAAACACATAAGGCTTAAATCAACAGGCGCTTTGTGCTCTGTTAGTACATCAATCAGCTGATCAACGATTTGTTCTACTTGCTCATTAGAATATTTTGATATGATAGGCATCAGTTGGTTCGATAAAAAGAGTTATATTCCCGTATTTTAACACCAGAGGCGTGAAAAACAAAGATGACAATAGATGTTAAAAAATTAGTCGTTCATTATGTAGACAAAAAAGATGACGATACAGATATTCATTTACGCAATGATGAGATGGTTGTTAACGATAAAGTAGCCGTTTTTATAGAGCAGCTACACCATGCATATAATGGTAAGCCTGGTAAAGGCTACTGTGCATTCAGCGGCGAGAAAAACAGCATTGTTGCTTCGGCAATGCAAAGTTACCGTAACGACGAACTTGGCTTTTGGCACATGACAGAGCAAGCAACGAATGTGCTAAAAGAAGAGTTAAATAAGTATGCCTTTAACGAAACGGGTTATTTAGTTTTTTGCCATTATCAATATGTTGCAAGTGACTTCTTGTTAATTGCGATGATCAATATTAAAGAGCATTACTCAATTACTTCTGAGCTTGATTTAGCTTCATCTCGTCACTTAGATATTTCGCGTATGCAACTAGCTGCACGTGTCGATTTAACTGCGTGGGATACGCAACCAGAAGAAAATCGCTATGTGTCGTTTATTAAAGGTCGTGCAGGTCGTAAAGTAGCTGATTTCTTTTTAGACTTTTTAGGCTGCGAAGAGGGCATTGATCCTAAACAGCAAAGCCAAGTTATGCTTAGTGCTGTAGAAGATTATTTATCTGAGCAACAATACGACAAGTCAGAAAAAGATGAGCTACGTAAGCAAGTTTTTGATTACTGTAATGATTGCGTAACCACAGGTGAAGATGCCAGCGTTAAAGAGCTTTCTGCTACATTATCGAAAAATGACGACAGTCCATTTGAAAGCTTCTGCCAAGAGCAAAGTTATGACTTAGAAGAGTCGTTCCCTGTCGATAAGAAAACAGTCACTAGCATGGTGAAGTTCTCTGGCATGGGCGGCGGTGTTAGCGTGAGCTTTGAACGTAAACACTTAGGCGAGCGCGTCATGTATAACGAAGCAACCGATACACTGGTGATCAAAGGTATTCCACCTAATCTTAAAGACCAGCTTCAGCGCTTTATGGAGCAAGACGAAAGCTAATCAGGTTCAAGCTTAAGCTTTAAGCGATAAGCCGATAGATATTATTTTTATAGCCCAGCACTTGCTGGGCTTTTTAGTTTTGGGTACTTTAAAACACTATTACTACTACAAGGAAGAAACATTGCATCACTATAGTTTTGTAGCGGCAAATAGTTTAGATACTAATATGTTAAATAACTTAGAGTCTCGGTTTGAGTTGCAAGAATCTGTATGCCTGAATAATTTAGAAGAGCTCAAATTATTGCTTGCAATGCACGGGCTGAGTTTAAGCAAAATAATTAACCTTGATTTAATAGATATAGAACATTGTTGGTTAGTAGAAGGGGCCTCAAAAGAAATTGCTTATTCTGACTTTGATGACTTTTACCAGCATTGGTTATGTGTATCTCACAGAGTGTCAACGATGGATGAATACGGTCAGTTAATTTATTTAAACTCTTTTATGAATCGCTTTAAAAAAGCAAAGTTCAAACTAATATGCCAAGAGATTAAGGATTAAAAGCCATCTTAATACCATACTAGGTTGGAACGCTAAGAAGCTTGTAATGGTGCATGATAAACTTGTGTTGGGTGATGCTCATTCGTTCTTAGAGAAGTCTTTTGAATGGCTAAATAACAACAAAAATTAGCTCGTAAAATAATGACAAAGAAACTTATATTATTCATATCACTGTTTGTTCTTGGTTGTTCACCGCTTTGGGAAGAACCTCCATATCAAGTCTATTTTAGTGATAACTCAAAAAAGTTAGGCTACTCGCTTGGTGAAGGTGCATTCATTGGACGTATAGATGAACCTAAATTGATTGTGTCAAACGATAAATACATTTCGGTTTTGGCTTGCCCTGAAAATATCTGTTCTTACTTTTATATTGATAAAGTGAACGATCATAAATATGCAGAACATAATGAGTTTGTTTTTGGGCCTTACACGAAAGAAGAATTTACAGCTTTAGAACTTCAACTCGCTTTACCTAAGCTAAAGTAAAAATTTACTTCTAATATTTTCTTTGCTTTTATAGAAAAATTAGTAACGATGTTTTCTAAGCTTCAAAATAGTAAAAGGATATTCAGTATGATTGTTTTAGCCATATTTTTAATTGTGATTGGTATTGTTAATATTTTTAATGATCATCATTTAGCTTTTGCATGGTCAGCCCTGGTCGTGGGTATTTTGTTATTAGGGACAGGCATTTCTAGAAAATCGCCATCAAGTGGAAGCTCCTCCACAGGGAGTAGCTTTAGTTTATCAGACAGTTCATGTTCTGACGGCGGCGGTGATTGCGGTGGCGGAGATTAGATAAAGTACTTCCATTTGCCTTCATTGATTTAGTAAAACATCTACTGATGGTTTTAAGCATGGTTAATATAAAAATTCGAATAGTGGAAGGCGTAAAAATGCTTTTCTTTTCCTTCAGTATCGCTTAGTTTTAAAACATTAAAGGTACAAATTCCCCCGATGGCTAAGGAGAGTCATAAATGAAACTTGCCCAACTAAATATTGCTCTTGCTAAATACCCATTGGATGCCCCAGAAATAAAAGACTTTGTTGATAATCTCGATTTAATTAATGGGGTGGCTGAAAACAGTGTTGGTTTTGTATGGCGATTAAAAGACGAATCAGGCGATGCCACCAATATTAAATTGTTTGATGATCCAAATATGATTATCAATATGTCTGTGTGGGAAAGCGTTGAAGATCTTAAAAATTTTATGTTTCGCACTCACCACAGAGATTTCATGCGCAGAAAAGGTGAATGGTTTCACCGCTTAGCAGAAGATAGCTATGTTTTATGGTGGATTGAAGATAACCATATTCCAACCCCTCAAGAGGCATTAGAAAGGTTGCAAAATCTTCGTGAAAACGGCGACACACTACATGCTTTTACATTTAAAAGTAATTTTACGGCTGAAGATCTAAGAGGTTAAATGGCTCTTTCATTTAATACACCGAGACTAAACGTCATTGAAATAAACTCTAATACCGCTAAATTAGAGCAAACTACTTTAGTTAACGCTTTACCTTCGATATTAACCCCTGCTGTAGTTGCAAACTTACCTGGTTATTTTCAGGGGATAGATTCTATAGCTGCTGCTGAAAAGTGGCTGGCTAACATGCTTGACGAGTGCCGTTTACTAATGCTGCAATCTCAACAGCAAGAAGTTGTTGGCCTTTTATTTATCTATACCGAAAAGCATGATGCTCATATCGGTTATTTGTTAGCTGAGCAATATTGGGGGCAGGGTCTTGCATTTGAATTATTGCAGGGATTTATAAACCTCGCTGGTACTCAGTCACACTGGCATAAGCTCATCGCAGGTGTTGATGAGTCAAATACACCATCAATTAAGCTTTTAAAAAAGTTGGCTTTTGAAGAGCAAGCATCTAAGGAAAATGGCATGTTGTTTTTTGAATTTAATTTAAAACAAGGCACACAATAATGACAATAACCGCATTTTTAGTTAACTCTTTTAGTGCAAATAATTCAGGCGGCAACCCAGCAGGTGTCGTGTTGAATGCAGATAAACTCACAAACGCAGAAAAACTGACGATTGCAAAAGAAATTGGCTATTCAGAAACCGCATTTGTGGCGCAAGATCATGAAGTTGATTTTGCTGTGTCATTTTTTACGACAACTGAAGAAGTTGATTTTTGTGGCCACGCAACCCTAGCTGTGTTTGCTACGCTCTTCGAACAAGGGTTATTAAAACCTGGCTATTACACTCAACGAACAAAAGCGGGCTTGTTAGGTGTAACAATTGCCGAAGATGGGCAAATTACCATGGAGCAAGCCTTGCCAAAATACCTAGGCAACTTTGCTTATGACGACCTTGCAGGCTTATTAGGGCTTGATGAAACGACTCTGGCAGAAACTGGCTTGCCGATCGATGTAATAACTACAGGATTGCCGGATATTATAGTCGCTGTGCCGAATGGCTACTTAGATAAAATTGTTATTGATGAGGCAGCGCTTAGCGAGTTCTGCCAACAGCATAATGTGATTGGTGTGCATGCCTTTGAATTATGTGAAGAGCAAAGTGAGCTGACCGCAAGTTGTCGTAACTTTGCGCCTTTGGTTGGTATACCTGAAGAGTCAGCAACCGGTAGCGCCAGTGGCGCGCTTGCATGCTACTTATCAAAACACGTATTTGTACAGCAAGAAAACCATTTCAAGTTTGAACAAGGCCGAGCAATGGGGTGCAGTTCACATATTTCTGCCAGTGTTTATTCGGATGAGCAGGGGGTTTATAAGGTTCTTGTAGGTGGCTATGCAAATCACCTAGGTATACAAAATATTGCTTTATAAGAAGAATACATACAAAAAAGCCGCGTTATAAACGCGGCTTTTTTACTTAAGCGACTAAATTAATCAGCCGCTAAGGTTTTTGCCATATCAGCACGGGCTCTGCCAGCAGGTTTAATTGAACCTGCACGAAGGCCGCTATCTGGAATAGCTGTACGCTTGTCATGCGCCATAGCCGCTGGTGTTGGCTCTGGCTCACTATCTGCAACTGGCGTAGGTTTTGCCATTGCAGCACTTGCTGAACCTTTTACTAAAATAGTTTTTTCATTTTTAGCAGGTTCTACAGCTTTCACTGACTCTTCAGCTTGTGCTGGCTCTTCAGCTTTCACTGGTTCTTCAGCTTTTACTGGCTCTTCAGCTTGTACTGGCTCTTCAGTTTTAACTGGTTCTTCAGCTTTCACTGGTTCTTCAGCTTGCACTGGTTCTTCAGCTTTAACAGGTTCTTCAGCTTTAACTGGCTCTTCAGCTTTCACTGGTTCTTCAGTTTTAACTGGCTCTTCAGCTTGCGCAGGTTTTTCAGTTTTAACTGGCTCTTCAGCTTTAACTGGTTCTTCAGTTTTCACTGGTTCTTCAGCTTTAACTGGTTCTTCAGTTTTAACTGGTTCTTCAGTTTTCACTGGTTCTTCAGCTTTAACTGGTTCTTCAGTTTTAACTGGTTCTTCAGTTTTAACTGGTTCTTCAGTTTTAACTGGTTCTTCAGTTTTAACTGGCTCTTCAGTTTTAACAGGCTCTTCAGCTTTTACAGGTTCTTCAGTTTCAGCCTGAGCCTGTTTTGCCTTTAGCTCAGCTTCATATTCAGCAGCAGCTTGATCTGCTACAGGAATAAATGCTGGCGCATCAGCTTTGTCATCACTCGACTTTTCATCATGCTCAGGGCGACGGCGACGTTGACCAGCAGCACGTAAGTGGCGAGGTGAACGACGAGATCGTGTACGAGGTTGAGCTTGTTCTTCATCAGTTGATGTTTCAACTACCGATTCAGTTTGCTCTGCTTGTTTAGGTTCAGCGTCAGCTTTTACTGGTTCTGCAGGTACTTGCTTTTCAGCAACAGGCTGTTCTGCTTGTTCAGTTTCAACTGCTACTTTTTCTTTTGCAGGCTTAGCTGGTTTTTCAGCTTTAGGTGCTTGCTCAGTTGTTTCAGTAGTTTGTACTGCTTTTGCTTCATCTGCGCTTTCATCTGTTACGCGAACTTTTTTGCGTAAGTTGCGACGTTGACGACGAACCTTAGGTTTAGTTTCCTTTGCTTGCTCAGATTTCGCCTCTGGTGCAGTGTCTTTATTCGTTTGTTCTACATCATCATTACGTTTTTCATTACGTTTTCTGTTGTTAGAATTACGACGACGTTTGTTGCGATTCTCGTTACCTTCTTTTTGCTCAGGCTTATTTGAAGTATTTGTGTTTTCTTCTTTAGCTTGTGCATCGTCAGGGCGTTTATTACGAGAGTTGCGACGGCGTTGGTTGTTGCTACGACGACGGTTGTCGTTGTTGCGACGATTATTGCTACGTCTTTGTGCTGCTTTTTTCTCTTCTTGCTCTTTTTCAGCTTCTTCTTCGGCATTGCTGAATAACGACTTGAAGAACTTACCAATTGCAGCAAATAATCCACCTTCTGACTTTTTAGCCGCAGGAGTCGTTTGCTCAGCTTTTGGTGCAGCTTGAGGTGCAGGTGTAGTAGGCATAACAACACCTTTAAGAACCGGCTCTTCACGAACTGGTGCTGAAGGCGCTTTAGCCATTTCAAATGCTTCTGGCTCAGGAGCAACAACTTGCTCGTAGCTTACTGTTTCGATTGTTTCGTCTTTACGTAAGCGAACTACTTCATAATGTGGCGTTTCCATGTGTTGATTAGGAATGATCACAACATCAACGTTATGGCGTTTTTCGATGCGTTGAACACTACGACGTTTTTCGTTTAATAGGTAAGCGGCAACAGCCACAGGCACCTGTGCATTTACTTGTGATGTGTTGTCTTTAATTGCTTCTTCTTCGATTAAACGAAGGATAGACAGTGCAATTGATTCGTTAGAACGAATCGTACCTTGACCATTACAACGAGGACATGGACCTTGGCTTGCTTCACCTAATGAAGGGCGTAAGCGCTGACGCGACATTTCAAGCAGACCAAAGCGTGAGATCTTACCAATCTGAACACGGGCACGGTCAGGACGAGCAGCGTCTTTTAAACGATTCTCTACTTCGCGTTGGTGGCGTGGTGGTGTCATATCGATGAAGTCGATAACAATAAGACCACCTAAGTCACGTAAACGTAATTGACGGGCAATCTCGTCTGCTGCTTCTAAGTTAGTATTAAGTGCTGTTTCTTCGATATCACCGCCTTTAGTGGCTTTAGATGAGTTGATATCGATAGACGTAAGTGCTTCAGTTGGGTCAATTACAATTGAACCACCTGATGGTAAGCGAACTTCACGTTGGAAAGCAGACTCAATTTGGCTTTCAATTTGGTAGTGGGTGAATAGTGGTACATCGCCCTGATAAAGCTTAACGCGGCTCATGAAATCTGGACGGAAACGCTCAATATGCGCTTTCGCTTCTTCAAATACACGTGCTTTATCAATTAAAATTTCACCAATATCACGACGTAAATAGTCACGGATTGCGCGGAAAATTACGTTACTTTCTTGGTGAATTAAGAACGGAGCAGGGCCGCTATCAGCAGCTTGCTGAATCGCTTGCCAATGCACTAATAGTGCTTTTAAGTCGTACTCTAGTTCTTCAAATGATTTACCAACACCTGCAGTACGAACAATTAAGCCCATACCTTTAGGTAGTTCTAAACGGCTTAGTGCTTCTTTAAGTTCAGTACGCTCATCACCTTCGATACGGCGAGAAATACCACCGGCACGAGGGTTGTTAGGCATAAGTACTAAATAGCTACCTGCAACGCTGATAAAAGTCGTTAACGCAGCGCCTTTTTGGCCACGCTCTTCTTTATCAACTTGCACAATGACTTCTTGGCCTTCTTTGATCACGTCACGGATATTTGGACGACCTTGGAATGTATAGCCTTGTGGGAAGTAGGTGCGAGCTATTTCTTTAAGAGGAAGGAAACCGTGTCTTTCAGCGCCATAATCAACAAAGGCAGCTTCTAGTGACGGTTCGATACGGGTAATTTTACCCTTGTAAATATTTGCTTTTTTTTGTTCGTGACCTGGGCTCTCTATGTCTAAATCATACAGGCGCTGGCCATCAACCAGTGCAACGCGCATTTCTTCTTGCTGCGTCGCATTGATTAGCATACGTTTCATATTGTTACTCTACTAATTCTGTCGCTGACATGACGATATAAACTCGTCTGTTCAGTGGTTTCTGACGGTTGTTTTTGTGCAGTCTCACGACTGGGTAAAGTCAAAACCTGAAGTTGTTTGCTTACATTGAGCATCACTAAGTGTGGCTGACAATAACATGTTGTCACGTTATTAAATTCTTATAGGTGTCAAAACTGCCGCCAATTCTGCGGTTTTAATTTACGAGTTTTGTCCCGAAGTCGACCATGTTCAAATTTTTATTCAATGTCTTGCTACAACAGCTGCTTCTGAATGACGTTGCTACGTCGTCACTATCAGTCAATTTATCTTGTTCAATTGCTTTTTATGTTCATTAATCAACATTCGTGCTCAAATTATTCAGGCAATATATTACGCGCATCGCCGATAATTGAACGCTCGTGTTGGCTGGGTAATTATAAAAGCTTTGGAAAACTTAGCGCGGATCTGTATGATCGGCAACCCAGAATATGCTTCACGAATGTATTAATGTGATAAAAGCACCGTTGTTACTTGCAAACTTATGTTCGCGACGGTGATTATCCCACTATTACAGTCGCGTTAGCAACTAAATTATTTACTTAAATCAGTGATTAGGCAATGTCAGAAAAAACCGGCTTACAAGTTTCGTTTGTTACCATAGGTGAAGACCATCTAGGTCAACGTATTGATAACTTTCTTATTACTCACCTAAAAGGTGTGCCTAAAAGTGCAGTTTATAAAATCCTTCGTAAAGGCGAAGTGCGAGTAAATAAAAAACGCATAAAACCTGTCTACAAACTACAACTAAACGATGTGATTCGTATTCCACCTATCAAAGTGGCCGAAAAAGAAGAGTTTGTGCCAAAGAAACTCGATAAAGTAAAACAACTTGAAGACGCCATTTTGTTTGAAGACAAGTATTTAATGGTGATCAACAAGCCTTCGGGTATGGCTGTGCATGGTGGCAGTGGCCTAAGTTATGGCTTAATCGAAGCACTTCGCGTACTTCGTCCTGAAGAGCGTAGTTTAGAGCTTGTACACAGACTAGACCGTGACACATCAGGTTGCTTGCTTATTTCTAAACGTCGTTCAGTGTTAACTGATTTACATAAACAGTTACGTGAAAAAACCATGGAGAAAAACTATTGGGCATTAGTTGATGGTCAATGGGATTCTAAAACGAAAAACGTTACCGAAGGACTTCGTAAAAACACCTTAAAGTCTGGTGAGCGTGTGGTGCGTGTTGATAATACTGAAGGTAAACCATCGCACACGCGTTTTCGTGTGCTTGAGCGCTATGCTGAGTGCTCATTAGTACAAGCGTCGCCGGTAACGGGGCGTACTCACCAAATTCGTGTGCATACGCAATGTAAAGGTCATCCAATTGCTTGTGATGATAAATATGGCGTTGCAGAGTTCGATCAATACGTGAATAAACTGACTGGTTTAAATCGTTTGTTTTTACATGCCCACGATTTACGTTTTATGCACCCTAAAAATGAAACAACCATGCATGTTGAAGCGCCACTCGATAATGCACTTCAAAATTGTATCAAAAAGCTACGTGCAGATAATGAACAAGTTTAAGCTGGTTATTTTTGATTGGGATGGCACAGTGATGGACTCTGTGCCAAAAATTGTCACCTGCTTGCGAAATACTGCGCGAGACTTAGGTATTCCTGTTCCAACAGAGCAACAAGCGAAAGACGTTATTGGTTTATCGCTGGCAAAAGCCACTGAAGTGCTTTTTCCGGCGCATTTACATTTAAGCGACGAACTCGTTGCAGGTTACAAAGCACAGTACCGTGAGTTAGATGTTACACCTACACCTTTATTTAAAGATGTAGAATCCGTTTTAAAGCAGTTAAGCGATGCAGGTATGCAATTGGCTGTTGCTACCGGTAAAGGACGTGAAGGCATTGATAGGCTTCTTAATGAGTCAGGCCTTGGTAAGTACTTTGTGAATATAAAATGCTCTGACGATGCTGAGTCGAAGCCATCTCCAGATATGCTTGAGCAAATTTTACGTGAGCAGGGCATCGCAAAAAGCGATGCTGTGATGATTGGCGATAGCCAACTCGATATGGCAATGGCTAATGCCGCAGGTATTGCTTGTATTGGAGTGAGTTTTGGTGCCCATAGCCCGGCGCAGTTACAACAACATACGCCGTTATGTGTTGTTGATTCATACCAACAACTTTTGCAGGTTTTAACTACGCCCCTTGCAGCGTTAACACGTCAACACCAAACTCAGCCAGCACTTTAGTTAGTGTGATCAGTGGCAGGCCTATCAATGTATTAGGATCATCGCCACTGAGCTTTTCAAATAAACAGATACCTAACCCTTCACTTTTAAAGCTGCCTGCACAGTTGTATGGCTGCTCTGCATCGCAATAAGCATTGATCTGCTCAAGTGTGAGTGTTTTAAATGTCACATCAAATGGCACTACTGTGGTAATTGCTTTATCGCTTTGTATATCAAATACACTTAAACCCGTTAAAAAGGTCACTGTATGGCCACTAAACGATAAAAGCTGCTTAATGGCATTCTCTTTAGTATGAGGTTTACCTAAAATTGTATCGTTGAATACCGCAACTTGATCAGAGCCAATTACCAAACCTTCACTATAATGTTGTTTGGCAACTCGGGCTTTTTGTTCGCTTAAACGAGCAACTAATTGCTCTGGCGTTTCAGCTGCGATAGGGGACTCATCAATATCTGGAGAAAAACTTTGAAAAGGTAAGTTAAACTTAGTTAATAATTGCTGTCTAAATGGTGAGCTTGACGCTAATATAAGTGTTGGTTTCATAATAAATTCTGGATGAAAATTGTATTTTGCCAAGGATAAGCCACAATGAATCCGAAAACAAAGCAGAAGATCGTTAAAAACCTACCAAAATTGGTTTTTTACTTTGACTAACTTACTAACTATCTATATGATGCAGCCCCTATGCAAAAGGTGAAAATTCCCATCACTCTTCATCCCAGCAAAGCAGCTCAACATCGTTTAACGTATGACGGTATTGTCCCGCTTGAAAAACTTTCTCGTTTAGAGCAAGTTGTGCAGGAGGAAGCAGGTGAAATAGCGGTAAAGATTCATTGCAAAATTGACGAGCAAGGTTTAGTGGTAATAAGTGGTAACTTATCAACACATGTAACTGTAACTTGCCAACGCTGTAATGGAGAATTAGGGTTGGATTTGGAACAAGACTTTGTGTATTCGCCAATTGGTTTGGATGCAGAGTCAGATCATCTACCTGAAGGTTACGATGAAGTAGAGCTGGACGAAAACGGTGAAATCAACGTATTTGAGTTAATCGAAGACGAACTGATTTTAGCTATTCCAATAGTGCCTACACACAACGAAGCTTCATGCAGTTATTCATCAGAGCCTACTAGCTTTGGTAAATTAGCAGCAAAAGATGACAAACCAAATCCATTTGATATTTTGAAACAACTTAAGAAAGATTCTTAGGAGAAGACTAATGGCTGTACAAAAAAGCAAAAAGTCTCGTGCAAGACGCGGCATGCGCCGTTCACACGATGCGATCAGTGGTCCAACTTTAACTGTAGATCAAGTTTCTGGTGAGACTCACCGTCGTCACCACGTAACTGCTGACGGTTACTACAAAGGCGTTAAAGTAATTTCTAACTAAGAGATTGCTATATGCTGACCAATCTAACCATAGCGTTAGATATGATGGGGGGCGATTACGGCCCCCGTTCATCTATCCCCGCTGCCGTGCAAGCGGTAAATGCTAATACCAACTTAAGACTCATCTTATGTGGTAATCAGCAAGTTATTCTAAAAGAACTCGAAGCACTCGATTCTGTTTCACACCCTCGTTTAATTATTCGCCATTGTAGCGAAGTCGTCACAAATGCGTGTGAACCTGCTTCAGCGGTTCGTTCTAAAAAAGATTCATCAATGCGAGTTGCCCTCGATTTAGTTAAATCGGGTGAAGCGCAAGCGTGTGTAAGCTCTGGTAATACAGGCGCGTTATTTTTTATGGCGCATTATGTATTAAAGATGCTTCCAGGCGTAAAACGTCCTGCATTAATCTCTGCTGTTCCAACCGAACGTAAAAACCCTGTTTATTTACTTGATTTAGGCGCTAATGTGCATTGTGACGCACAAACCCTTTATCAATTTGGCATTATGGGTTCTGTGGTAGCAGGGCAGGCACTTGGGTGTGATAACCCAAGAGTTAGTTTATTGAATATTGGCTCTGAAGACATCAAAGGGCATGAAGGAATAAAACAAGCTGCACAGTTAATGCAGCAGTGTGAATATCTCAACTACACAGGTTACAGTGAAGGTAGTGATATTTTCAGCGGAAAAGCCGATGTTATTGTGTGCGAAGGATTTGTTGGTAATGTGGCATTAAAAACCTGTGAAGGTATTGCCAAACTGATCATGCATAAACTCACCAAAGCCTTACACAAACATTTCTTATACAAAAGTTTAGCGTTTTTATTGCGTCCAGTGATAAAAAAACTCTACAAGCGGGTGAACCCCGACCAGTATAACGGCGCAAGTCTGGTAGGATTGCGCGGTATTGTTGTTAAAAGCCATGGCAATGCCTCACCAAAGGCGTTTCATGCTGCTATTGATGAAGCCGCGCGGGAAGTCGAACGCCAACTCCCTGAAAAAATCGCTGCGATTTTTGAGCAAACACATCCAACAACAAAGTAGTGCAGCATATCTAAAACTTGTTATGCTGCCTGCTACAGAATATTTTTTTGTTTAATTATAAGAGCAAAGTATGGCACATAAAATTGCACTCGTATTTCCAGGTCAAGGCTCACAAACTGTGGGCATGTTATCTGAACTATTAGCTGATTCTCAAATTGCTAAAGCAACATTCGCTGAAGCATCTGAAGCTCTTGGCTATGATCTAGCTGCACTTGTACTAAATGGTCCAGAAGAAGAATTAAATCAAACCCATCGTACACAACCAGCACTTCTTACAGCTAGTGTTGCTATTTACCGTCAATGGTTAGACGCAAACCCTGATGCCGATGTTGTTATGGCTGGTCACAGTTTAGGCGAGTATTCAGCATTAGTTTGTGCTGGCGTTGTAAGCTTAAGCGAAGCAGTTAAACTAGTAGAAAATCGTGGTTTATATATGCAAGAAGCAGTACCTGCGGGTGTTGGTTCTATGGCTGCAATCATCGGCTTAGGTGACGACGAAATCAAAGCAGCGTGTGAAGCATCAGCAAATGGTGAAGTGGTTTCACCAGTGAACTACAACTCACCAGGTCAGGTTGTTATTGCCGGCCATAAAGCGGCAGTTGAGCGTGCATCAGAAGCATGTAAAGAAGCAGGTGCTAAACGTGCTTTACCACTTGCAGTAAGCGTACCTTCTCACTGTGAACTAATGAAACCAGCTGCAGAGAAATTAGCTGCTGATTTAGCCACTTTAACATTTAATACACCTAAGTGTGATGTAATCAACAACGTTGATGTAAAAGCTGAGCAATCAAGTGAAGCAATTAAAGATGCATTAGTACGCCAACTATACAGCCCAGTACGCTGGACTGAAACTGTACAAGCATTAGTTGCGCAAGGTATCACACAAAGCTATGAGTTTGGCCCAGGTAAAGTATTAACGGGCCTTGCTAAACGAATTGATAAAGCAATGGTATGTGCTGCGGTTAATACGCAAGCTGCTATTGATGAAGCGAAATAAGTAGGAATAGAATGACAAATTTATTTTCTCTTGAGGGCAAGGTTGTCCTAATCACTGGTGCAAGCCGTGGTATTGGTAAAGCGATTGCAAATACGCTAGTTGCACAAGGTGCAAAAGTAGCGGGTACTGCAACAAGCGAATCAGGTGCTGCTAAAATCAGTGAATATCTAGGTGACAACGGTAAAGGTTATGCCCTTAACGTTACAGATCCTGAATCGATTGAGGCGACACTTGCTGCGATCAAGGCTGATTTAGGCGATATCGACGTATTAGTTAACAATGCGGGTATTACTCGCGATAACTTATTAATGCGTATGAAAGACGGTGAGTGGGATGACATCATCGATACTAACCTAAGCTCAATTTTCCGTTTATCAAAGGCTGTTTTACGCCCTATGATGAAAAAGAAAAATGGTCGTATCATTAATATCGGTTCTGTAGTTGGCACTATGGGTAATGCGGGTCAAGCTAACTATGCTGCAGCGAAAGCGGGTGTAATTGGTTTTACTAAGTCATTAGCACGCGAAGTGGCATCACGTGGCATCACAGTGAACGTTGTTGCACCGGGTTTTATCCAAACAGATATGACAGACGAGCTGACTGAAGACCAAAAAGCAGCTACGCTTGCAAATGTACCTGCAGGGCGTTTAGGTCAACCTGAAGAAATCGCTGCTGCGGTATGCTATTTAGCATCTGACGCTGCTGCGTATGTATCAGGCGAAACATTGCACGTAAATGGCGCGATGTACATGGTTTAATGAAAGTTAGCAAAAATTTGCTAGCGAAAGATTATCGAAAATTGTTGAAATTTTTGTGATCTTGCTTTAAACATACTTGAATTCGCTATGAAAATAAGCGATAAATGAACAAATACTATTCGAGAGGTTTGACCAGATAAGTAATTATCAGCAAATCCTTGAATCACAGAATTATGCGGCGTAAACTACGCCGCAATCTGAAAATAACGCATTGGCGTTTTTAATAAAGGAAAGAAGAATGAGCGACATCCAAGAACGCGTAAAGAAAATTATCATTGAGCAACTAGGTGTTAAAGAAGAAGAAGTAAAACATGAAGCTTCTTTCGTTGACGACTTAGGTGCTGATTCACTTGACACTGTAGAACTAGTAATGGCTCTTGAAGAAGAGTTCGACACTGAGATCCCAGACGAAGAAGCTGAAAAGATCACTACAGTTCAAGCTGCAATCGATTACGTTACAGCTCACGCTGAGTAATTTTACGCATTTTGATTTTAAGGGCAGCATTAAGCTGCCCTTAGTCTATCTATAGAATGATACTAATAAATTTGGTATACACCCCACCTAAAATAATTTCCTTATTGGAGGCAACCCGTGGCTAAACGTCGAGTCGTCGTAACTGGCTTAGGAATGTTGACACCGCTAGGTAATGATGTTGAATCTACTTGGCAAGGTTTGTTAAACGGTAAAAGTGGTATTCAAACTATCACGCATTTCGATACCTCAAGTTTCGGCACCAAATTCGCAGGTTTGCTGAATGACTTTGATGCATCAGCTTACATGTCACCGAAAGATGCAAAGAAAATGGATTTGTTTATCCAATATGGCATTGCAGCGGGTGTACAAGCACTACAAGATTCTGGTCTAGAGATCACTGAAGAAAACGCCACTCGTGTTGGTGTAGCAGTGGGTTCTGGCATCGGTGGTTTAACTTTAATTGAAGAAAACCACATTAAACTATTAAATAGCGGCCCGCGTAAGCTTTCTCCGTTCTACGTGCCTTCGACCATTATCAATATGATCTCTGGTCATTTATCGATTATGCACGGTTTACGTGGCCCTAATATTTCAATCGTTACAGCCTGTACTACAGGTCTGCATAACATTGGTCATGCTGCGCGTATGATTGCATACGGCGATGCAGATGCAATGGTAGCCGGTGGTGCTGAAAAAGCATCAACACCAATTGGTATGGGTGGCTTTAATGCGGCACGTGCATTATCAACTCGTAACGACGATCCACAAGCAGCATCTCGTCCTTGGGATAAAGACCGTGATGGTTTTGTTCTTGCTGATGGTGCTGGTGTTATCGTACTTGAAGAATATGAGCATGCTAAAGCACGTGGCGCGAAAATCTACGCTGAACTCGTTGGTTTTGGTATGAGTGGCGATGCATATCACATGACGTCTCCACCTGAAGACGGTGCAGGCGCAGCTCTAGCGATGGAAAATGCCCTAAACGATGCACAAGTTAATGCAGACCAAGTTGGTTACATTAATGCTCACGGTACATCGACGAATGCAGGCGATAAAGCCGAAACATCTGCTGTTAAAACTATTTTTGGCGATGCAGCGAAAGATGTGATGGTAAGTTCATCTAAATCAATGATGGGTCACTTGTTAGGTGCAGCAGGCTCGGTAGAGTCAATAATTACTATCTTGTCACTTGTTGACCAGAAAGTAAGCCCTACAATCAACCTTGATAACCCAGATGAAGGCTGTGATTTAGACTACGTACCGCACACTGCACGTGACGCTAAATTGGATTACGCACTATGTAATTCATTTGGTTTTGGTGGTACTAATGGCTCGTTGCTGTTTAAAAAGGTATAATTCTTTTTAACAACGGACTAAAAAGAAGAGCCCAGTTGTTTAACTGGGCTTTTTTGTATGAGTAAATTAAAACAAACAATAACAATAATCACACCAGACACCACAATAAGCACGCAAGATCGTGGCTTAAATTATGGTGACGGCTTTTTCACCACTGCCTCGGTGGTGAATTCTGTCGTTGAGCACTGGGATTTACACAAAGCGCGTTTAGAAGAATGCGCGCAAAGACTATTTTTCCCCGAATTAGATTTAACCGCAATTGAGCGTGAAGTTAACCACGCAATCAGTGATACACAAACCGGTATTTTAAAAATAGTTGTCACCCGTGGTGCAGGTGGGCGTGGTTATGGCTTACCAGACACACCAAGTATCCAAGTGCTGATCAGTACCATGCCTGCAGTTTCACACTATAAAAGTTGGCAGCAGCAGGGGGCAAACCTTGAAATCAGCGACGTGAAACTTGCACATCAACCTTTACTTGCAGGCTTAAAAACATTGAACCGTTTAGAGCAAGTGCTTATCAAAAAGCAAATGAGCAGCCTTGAATGTGATGACGTTGTTGTACTTGATTATGATAACAATGTGATTGAGTGCTCTGCTGCAAATATTTTTGCTATTAAAGACGGTCAAGTTATATCACCTAAGTTAGACCGCTGCGGCATCACTGGGGTTTATCTCAGCGCTTTATGTGATAAGTTAGCCATTGAATTTAAAGCAATCCAACTAGATGAGCTTTTAGCTATGGATGCCGTATTTATGTGTAATAGTTTAATGGGCGTGGTTCCCGTTGCACGAATTGCTGATACACAGTTTGATATTGAATGCAGTAAAGCGCTATTAACGGCGCAGTTTGCCAAGGAGAGTGTGTGATAAAAGTCATTGTTAGCGTGCTGTTATTAGCATTGCTATGTTGTGGTATTGGCTATCAACAACTTCAATCAGCATTAAAAATGCCGTTAAAAGTTGAAAATAGTACTTTATTTAAAGTGGAGCGTGGCACCGGCTTTAATCAACTTTGCCAAGCATGGCAAACAAAGCAGTGGGTTGATAGTTGTTTTAAATTTCAGGTACTCGCTAAATTAGATCCTACGCTTACTGATTTAAAAGCGGGTCTTTATGAGCTGGATACCAGCGCCGTTATTGATAATATTCGTCGTATCAATCAAGGTGCACAAGCGAGCTTTAGCTTCACAATTATTGAAGGTCAGCCACTTCGTGACGTTGTTGCTAATATTCAAAAACAAGCGCATTTAAGCCAAGACTTAGATACAGAAAATTTAGCGACGCAGATAAGTAACACGCAAGAGAATTTAGAAGGCTGGTTGTTCCCTGATACCTATCACTACCACAGCGAAGATAGTGCCAGCGGCTTATTAAAACGCGCATACAACAAAATGCAGCAGGAATTAGACACCGCATGGCAAACTAGAGCGCCAGATTTAGTATTAAGCTCACCGTATGAAGCGTTAATACTGGCTTCTATCATCGAAAAAGAAACGGGCCTTGCTTCTGAGCGACCATTAATTTCTGCGGTATTTACCAATCGTTTAAAAACCAATATGCGCTTACAAACCGATCCAACGGTTATTTATGGTATTGGTGCTGATTTTGATGGCGATATAAAACGAAAAGATTTAACAACCTATACACCGTATAACACGTATAAGATAAAAGGCTTGCCGCCAACACCCATAGCCATGCCTTCGAAAGCAGCGATTTTGGCCGCGGTTAATCCACCTGAGTCTGAATATGTGTATTTTGTTGCGAAAGGGGATGGCAGCCATCAATTTTCGAAAACATTGCAAGAACATAATCGAGCGGTAAAGCAGTACCAATTAAACTAACAACCAGAATTGAGTCATATGACAGCGAAATTTATAGTGATTGAAGGCCTAGAAGGGGCCGGAAAATCAACGGCTATTGCCGTATGCCAAGCTTATTTAGAAAACAAGCAAGTCGATTTTATTAATGTACGTGAGCCTGGCGGTACAGCTATGGCTGAAGAGCTGCGTAATATCGTCAAACAGGCTCACCAAGAAACAGTGACGAGTGAAACAGAGCTGTTAATCATGTATGCAGCACGCTCGCAATTGGTTGCTAATGTTATTAATCCGGCACTTGAAAAGGGCACTTGGGTTTTAGGTGATCGCCATGATCTTTCATCACAAGCATATCAAGGTGGTGGTCGTGGTATTGAACAAACTAAACTCTCTTTTTTAGCTAATATGGTGCTAAATGGTTTAAAGCCTGATTTAACTATTTATTTAGACATTGACCCAGCTGTGGGTCTTGCCCGTGCAAAAGGCCGTGGTGAACTTGATCGTATCGAACAAGAAGCATTAGGCTTTTTTGAGCGCACTCGCGAACGCTACATTGAAATAGCTAAAACTGATAGCAGTATCAAAACAGTGGATGCAAACCAAACAATGCCAGAAGTACATGCGGCAATCACAACCGTGCTTGATAACTTTTTTGCAGGTTTAAATTAATATGCCTTTGCCATGGCTTGAAGGGCTTTATCAGAAACTTGCGCAAAGTTTTGCACAGCAACGCTTTCATCATGCACAGCTATTTAATGGTGATAAAGGTGTTGGCAAGCAACGTTTAGTCGATTCGCTCGCTGATGGGCTACTTTGTACGTCACCTGTAAACTTAAAAGCCTGTGGCAATTGTAAAAGCTGCCAACTAAATCAAGCGGGTACTCATCCTGATAAACGTGTTGTAAAAGTAGAAGGCCAAACAATAGGCGTTGATGAAATTCGGGAGATCAGTGATTTTATCAACCATTCAGCAGCGCAAAATGGTAACAAAGTAGTGGTGCTTGAACAGTGTCATAAAATGACCACTGCAGCGGCTAATGCTTTATTAAAAACCCTTGAAGAGCCAAGTTTGCGCCGTTATTTATTGTTAACGTGCGAACAAACAGCATTATTACCTGCAACAATTTTAAGTCGCTGTGCGGTACACGAAATAAAGGTTAACCCAGAATATACAACACAATGGTTAGCATCACTGAACATTGCTAATTATTCATGGTTAGAGTTGTTCGCTAGACAGCCACTGCTTGTTCAGCAGTGGCAAAATGATAACCAACTTGAAGCTATTGATTCACTCTTTAAATTTGCAACTAAGCTAAAAGACAGCCATAATTTCAGTGCGTTAGTCGACATCCTTAATAAAGATCATAGCTTGGTTAATGTATTTGCCTTGTTTTTAACAGAGCATCTTAAAACGCAATTAGTATTAGGAATGGACTTTTTCAATTATCAAAAAGCACAATCTGCTATTTCAGAGTTTCTTTATAACAGCTCGCATGTGCTTGGCTTAAATATGGATCTAGCCATTTCACAATTAGCGTTTACTTTACGTGAAAGTCAAAATTAGGATATATCGTGCAAGAATTATTAGTAGATATCGAAGACTTAGAAGAATTATACCGCTGTTACATGCCTTATCTAAAAAATGGTGGTTTGTTTGTTCGCACTAATATGCGCTTTGAAATGGGTCATTCATTGGCTTTAAAAGTCACATTACCAGATGCACTCGAAGATGATGTAGTAACGGGTAAAGTTGCTTGGATCACACCACAAGGTGCGCAAAGCTCAAACCCGCCAGGTATTGGTGTGAATTTTATCGATGATAAAACCAATTTGAATGCCAAAATCGAAAAACTACTCGGTACTATGTTAAACTCAGGCAATCCGACCTATACCATGTAATAAAAGTAGTACCATGATTGTAGATTCTCATTGTCATTTAGATCGTTTAGATTTTGATAAACTCGATTTAGACTTAGACCAAGTTTTAGATAATGCTCGCGCTAAAAAGGTTGAACACTTTTTATGTGTCAGTGTAACTTTAGATCAATTCCCATCAATGCTGGATAAAATTAAACACTATCCAGATGTTTCTGCATCATGCGGTGTGCATCCACTTGATCAAAAAGACGCACTCGATAAGCAAAAGCTTATTTCACTTGCAAGCCACGACAAAGTGGTGGCAATTGGCGAAACGGGTCTTGATTACTATTACTCAAAAGAGACCCATATTGTTCAGCAAGAAAGCTTTGTTGGTCATATCGAGGTTGCTAATGAGCTCAATAAACCGCTAATCATTCATACACGAGATGCCAGAGAAGACACCATCAACTTAATGCGCGCTCACAATGCCGAGAAGTGTGGTGGTGTATTGCATTGCTTTACAGAAAACTGGGATATGGCCAAAAAAGCCATTGATATGGGCTTTTATATTTCGATTTCGGGCATTGTTACGTTTAAAAATGCCGTAGAGTTAAAAGACGTTGTAAAGCAAATTCCGCTAGATCGCTTACTAATCGAAACAGATTCACCGTATTTAGCGCCTGTTCCATATCGTGGTAAAACAAATCAACCAGCCTATGTTGAAGATGTGGCTTACTACATCGCTGAGTTAAAAGGGCTTACTTTTAACGAATTAGCTGAAGCAACAACCAACAACTTTTACTCGTTGTTTAATCAAGCTAAAAGGGCGTAATAGTGGACGGCGTATCGAACTTACCTCAGTTAGTAATGGGGCCAATGGTACGCCGAGCAGATGCAGGGCGAGTGTGCTTTCAATTTGTTACAACTAGGCCTTGCCACTACCGAATTGAGTTTAGCGGAGTTGAAACATACTCGAACTTAGAGTCCATCCAATTAGGGCAACATCTTTACTTAAATTTCATCAATGTCATGCCTGTCAATGGCCAGTTTGCAGTTGACTCACTGATCTACTATTCATTACATGATGAAGAAAAAAGCCTTGATTTATCGTCTTATTGCTATGAACGTGCAGAATCTCCTGCATTTGTGATCCCAAATCGACTCGATAGAATTCTGCATGGTTCGTGTCGTAACCCTCATCATCCTGCAAAAGATAGCCTTGTAGCTGCAGATAATTGGCAAAATGATCAGCGCCAGTCACTTAATGCAGGTGCTGATCTATTATTGTTATCTGGCGATCAAATATATGCGGATGATGTCGCAGGGCCTATGCTGCTCGCGATGGAAAAAGTGATTAGTCTATTTGGTGTATTTCAAGAGCCAGCGCTTGATTTAGATTTACCAGCAGGGTTCGAGCAGCAACTTTATCAGCGCCATTTACACTTACCCAAAGTACCTTGGCAAAAACGGAGCAAATTTGGTGTTGGTTATTGGCTTAAAAAAGATGAGCCACACTTCTCAAGCTTAAAAGCTGAAAACCATTTAATTCATTTTCAAGAATTTATAGCGCTATATTTATTAAACTTCAGTGCTGTTACTTGGCAGCTAATTGAGTTTGAATCAATTGAATGCCCAGCATTAGCCCCTAAATACGCTAACCTATTTAAACTTGAAAAGGACGCACTGGTTGGCTTTGCAAATGGCCTTCAGAGTGTTGAAAGATTATTCGCCAATGTGTCGACACTAATGATGTTTGATGATCATGATGTCACCGATGATTGGAACTTAACCGCAGGGTGGGAGCAAGCTATTTATCAGCACCCAGCTAGCCGTCGTATTGTAAATAATGGCCTGATTAGTTATTGGTTAATGCAGGGGATTGGTAATGATGCAGGTGATAACACTTTGTCTTTATTACCCAGTTTTAAACAAAGCCTGCAACAACAGAGCTGGCATTTTAAAGACTTTGATAAGCTAATACTCAATTTTAACCATTGGCATTACGAGCTTAATACCATCCCCAAAGTTGTGGTTCTCGATACCCGAACCCATCGCTGGCGTAATGAGCAAAATTTCAATGAACCATCAGGCTTACTTGATTGGGAAAGGCTCACTGAATTAGAAGAAAGCTTATTGTCTCACGATAAAGTGATTATTGTATCTCCAGCACCGGTGTTTGGTGTTAAATCGATTGAAGCAATCCAAGCTATTTTTAATTTTTGCGGGCAGCCATTGTTGGTTGATGTTGAAAACTGGATGGCCCATGAAGGTTCTGCTAAAAAACTGCTAGATACTTTTCGCCGTGAAGATACGCCAAAAGAAACCTTGATCCTCTCTGGTGATGTTCATTATTCATTTTGTTTTTCAGTGCAAAAGCGCTTTGGTAAGCATAAAAACCGTATTTGGCAGTTAACCGCCAGTGGCATTAAAAATGAGTTCCCACGCAAACTTATTAATGTACTCGATAAGCTCGACTCAATTTTATATGCCCCGAAAAGCCCACTTAACTTTTTTACTAAACGTTGGCAGATGGAAGTTGATAAACACCAAACCATAGGCGAAGGGCAAAAGTATTTGGTCAGTAATGCGGCTATCAGCTTAATTGAGCTCAATGACGGTTTGCTTGCTAAATATGAACTTATTCATGCTGATAACCAAATAACTGAATTTGATTTAAACGATAATTAATCGAATCCTTTGCGATTCGCCTCAACGTAGTCAGCAACATTACTTACTGTATCTAACCAAAAACCATTTTTAGGATCTTGTAGATAAACTATGAGCTGCTCTAGGGCGTCGGTGCCTGTAGTGTACTGATTTCGTTTGCCAATATCGTGGCCTGCCAGAATGATCCAACTATTGTTAGTTCGGTGCTGCTCTATGGTTTTTTTGATCTCTTCGAAAGTAAGCCCATCAATGGGTAAGCTAGTTAACTGCGAAAAGTCTGTAAAGTTGGGGTTATTCGCCGTTTCGTCGAGCCAAGTTCTACCTGTTTTAAAGTGCTTGGCTATTAACGGTACATAACTTTTAGTATTTGCACCACGGCCAACAAAGGTGTTACCGCAAGGGTAGGCAAAAGCGGTTGGTGTCACGTTGAGTGTGGCTTTTATATAGTCTTGCCCCTTTAAGATATCTTGCTCCATTTCTTTTAACGTAAATTGTTCAAGCGACACCCCAAGTTCACGAAGCCATTCAAAGTTGCCGGTACACAAGTGGCTTGCCGTATGATTAGCAATTTCGTGACCTGTTTTTACAGCCATTTGCCACTTTTCAACACGTTCTTTTACGTTAAAAGGGGATACATAAAATGTCGCTTTTATTTGGTATTTGTTTAAAAGCGCTAAACCGGTATCAACTTGGCTATGTCTTGCATCATCAAAAGTGATACTGACAGCATTTTTAGCCTTATTAGGGTAGTCAAAGCCTAGGTAGTCACTGCTTTTTGCCAGACTTTGGCAGCTTATTATAAATGGTAGTACGACGCACAAGGGTTTAAGCATAATCAATCCTTTATCATTGTTTCTACAATGAAATCAAAAAGGCTAATGCTTTGCTATGCGACTTTTGAATAAAAAAACGCCCAGAACGAATCCGCATTGTTCTGGGCTTAGGGGGTGGCTCGTGTGAGCCTGCGCTAACTATAAAAAACACCTTCTAAATTCAGTAGGGAGAAGTAGAAAGTACTTTTAAGTGTAGTTAATCAGCAGGAAATTGCACGGTAAATGTACAAATTTTATACTAGTTTAAAATCAGTCTGTTACAGCTTTTTACCTAAATTAGCGCCTTATTTATACAGTCTTTATGCGCAACTTATACCCAAGTTATCAACTGGGCATTTTGGACCAAATCACGAGGTAATGAGTTCTTAATTTTATTCTTTTGCCACTTACCTAGGCCTACCGGACAACCACATAACATTAAAACTACTTCACCATTATCTTGCGTTGGTTTTTCGAGCCGAATATCTTTACCGTTAAAGTAATCGTTTGCTTGGCAAGCAGACATCTCAAAGGTATTTTTATCGCAATCTTGGCCAAAGACAGTGGCAAACTCGTGAGTTAAGCGAACACCACCTTTGTGGATCACACCAAGTTGAATACCTAAACGTGAGTATTTAATTTTATCATGCAGTTCATCAAAGCCATCAGGAAACAACCAAAGCTCTTTATCACGTTGCATTAAGGTGCCTTGAAGTGATTTTAGACCGAACTGTTTTTTAATTGTTTGCATAAACGCTTGGCTTTGCTTTTTATCAAATTCAGCAAACGGAAATGCGCCTTTTTTAACTTTTTGATTTGGGTTATCGCTTGATGCTACTTTCTTAAATTTAGCGATGAAGAAACCTTCACTGTCGTAAGTTTGCGGCCAAACATGTAAATAACCTTCACTGGTTGTCGCTTTGTCTGCGCCATCAAACAGGCTGTCGAGCGGTTGTACTTCGATGCAATCAGGAAACTCTGCTAATAGATACTCACACACTTGTTGGTTTTCAAGGGGTGTTAAAGTACAGGTCGAATAGACTAATGTGCCGCCTGGTTTTAAGGCATAAAAGGCACTTTTGATAAGGGCTTTTTGCACAGCAGCAATATCAATATTAGATTCGATTGACCAATTCTTTAGGGCGTCTGCATCTTTACGAACTGTGCCTTCACCTGAACACGGGGCATCTAGCAAAATGTTGTCGAAGCACTCATACATGTAATCCCCGAATATCACACCGTCAAAATGTGATAATGCACAATTACCCACCCCCATACGTTTGAGGGTTGCAGCCAATACTTTTAAGCGTGACGATGACAACTCATTGGCCACTAACACGCCACTATTATCCATCATGGCGGCGATTTGTGATGTTTTTGAACCCGGTGCCGATGCCATATCAAGTACTGCATCGCTTTGCTTAACTTCGGCTCTTAGTGCTACCGGCGGTAACATTGAGCTGGCTTCTTGCACATACATAGCACCACTTAAGTGTAAATCGGTATTACCGATGGCAAGGGCGGCTTCTTCGTCGCTTGGTCGTGTTAGCCAGAATCCTTCTTCGCACCATGGAATTGCTGTTAACTCCCATCCTTTTTTGGCACATTGACGCTGAAATTCATCGACTGACATTTTTAATGTATTTACGCGAACAGATCGTCTTAGTGGGCGGCGACAGGCTGCAATAAAGTCGTCTAATGATAAATGTTCAGGAAGGTAGCTTTTTACATCATCAATAAATGAGTCAGGAATATATGTATTAGCGTCCACTAAATGGCTCTCACATCACGTAATAATAGCTGGATCATACCATTTATAGCGCTATCAGGGGATATTTTTAGCTTTTTAAGAGCGATATTGAAGTGTCGACACATTGCTAATATAAATGTTCTTTATAGCCATTATTTTTGATAAATATCAATTTATGTCGACACTTTGCTGGTTTTTTAGTCTATTTTTCCGATCTCAAGGTTGACAGTTTCAATGATAGGGCGCATAGTGAACTCACAAATTGTCGACAATCTTAATTTAGTACTTTGATAGACCTATTATGACAGAGCAAAAAGCCAACGATAACTACAACGATATCACGATAACAACAGCATCAGACCAAGTGTTTGTCGACATGCGTCGTGAAATTGTCCAAGGCACCATCGAGCAGGGTAGCAAAATTTCTGAGCCAGAACTTGCTAAACGCTATGGTGTAAGCCGTGCCACCTTACGTGAGGCACTAAATCGTTTAGAGAGCTGTTATTTGGTAGAGCGTAAAGCGAATGTCGGTTGTCGTGTTGTTGCGCTAACCGCCGAGCGTTTAATCGAAGTCTATCAGGTTCGTAGTGCCTTAGAAGGGCTGGCTTGTCGGTTAGCTGCCGACAACATGGAACCTGAAGAAGTACAGGGTTTAAAACAGTTATTGAATCAGCACTTACAAACACAGCGTGTAAAAGAAGGTGAATCATACTACCAAGAAGCGGGCGACCTTGATTTTCATTATCGCATTATTAAAGGGTCGAAAAACGCACACTTAATTCATCTGTTATGTAATGAGTTGTACCAGTTAATTCGTATGTACCGTGTACAAATGGGGATGGTTGGGCCACGTGTATCAAAAGCGTTTGATGAACACTTGGCTATTATTAATGCCATTGAAAACCATGACGGTGAATTAGCCGAAATGCTTATGAAACGCCATATTAGTGCGTCTCAGGCAAATATTCAGACGAAGTTTGACTTACTCGCAGCAAAAAATCAGTAGCGCCGTAGTTAAACAGTCACAATTTAGATTTAAAAAATAGAGTTAGCCAAAGAGCTGAAACCGTTCAAAGATAGGAGTTATCCAATGTCAGCAGGATTAAAATTCAAACAGGCAATCGCCAACAACAAGCCATTGCAAGTGGTTGGCACCGTCAACGCGTACTGCGCAATGATGGCAGAGAAAACCGGTCACCAAGCACTTTACCTCTCAGGTGCGGGTGTTGCTAACGCATCATACGGCATGCCAGATTTAGGTATGACTAGCCTTGATAACGTACTTGAAGATATTCGTCGAATCACCAGCGCTACCGACTTACCGCTTCTTGTTGATGCTGACACAGGTTGGGGCGGTGCTTTTAATATTGCTCGTACCGTTAAAGAAATGACCAAAGCAGGCGCAGCGGGCTTCCATATTGAAGACCAAGTAGCACAAAAACGTTGTGGTCACCGTCCTAATAAAGAGATCGTGTCTAAAGATGAAATGGTTGACCGTATTAAAGCTGCGGTTGATGCCAAAACAGACAGTGATTTTTATATTATGGCGCGTACTGATGCATTCCAAAAAGAAGGCTTAAATGCCGCGATTGACCGCGCAGCAGCGTGTGTTGAAGCTGGTGCAGACGCTATCTTTGCAGAAGCGGTACATGATTTAGCAGATTACCAAGCGTTTGCTAAAGCTTTAAATGTGCCAATTCTTGCGAATATCACTGAATTTGGTCAAACGCCACTTTATACAAAAGAGCAATTGAGCGAAGTGGGTGTTGAAATTGTACTTTATCCACTCAGTGCATTTAGAGCGATGAACAAAGCCGCACTTAATGTGTATTCGTCTATTCTTAGCGAAGGCTCGCAACAAAGCCAAGTAGACAATATGCAAACACGTGCGGAATTATATGAGTTTTTAGATTATCACTCATATGAAAACACACTCGATAACCTTTTCTCAGCTAAAAAATCATAACGACAACATATAAGGAGAACACTCATGGTAGATAAAGCATTAGGCGGCGCAGGTTTACGTGGTCAAGTAGCAGGTGAAACAGCTCTGTGTACAGTAGGTAAGTCAGGTTCAGGTTTAACTTATTGTGGTTATGATATTAGTGAATTAGCAGATAAAGCGCAGTTTGAAGAAGTGTCTTTTTTACTGTCGCGCGGTGAATTACCAACAGAGTCTGAGCTGACTGAATATAAAGCAAAGCTAAAATCACTTCGTGGTTTACCTGACGCACTAAAAACTGTGCTTGAGAACATTCCTAAAGACGCGCATCCAATGGATGTAATGCGTACGGGTTGTTCAATGCTAGGTAACCTAGAAATGGAGCAAGACTTCTCAGAGGCGAATGATGCGATTGATCGCCTAGTTGCCGTATTCCCAAGCATTATTTGTTACTGGTATCGTTTTAGCCATGACGGCGTTCGTATTGAAACTGAAACAGATGATGATTCGGTAGGTGCACACTTCTTACGTTTATTACATGACGAAGCACCATCAGCACTGTTTGAGCAAGTAATGAATGTGTCTTTAATTCTTTATGCAGAGCATGAGTTTAATGCATCAACATTCACTGCGCGTGTGTGTGCATCAACATTGTCTGATATTCACTCTTGTGTAACGGGTGCAATTGGTAGCTTACGTGGTCCACTGCATGGTGGTGCGAACGAAGCGGCTATGGATATGATTGAAGGCTTTACAAGTGCAGACCAAGCTGAAGATGCGCTGATGGGCATGCTTGAGCGTAAAGACAAGATCATGGGCTTTGGTCACGCTATTTACCGTGAATCAGATCCACGTAACGTGATCATCAAAAAATGGTCAGAAAAGCTGGCTGCAGAAGTGGGTGACGATGTTCTATATCCTGTATCTGTTCGATGTGAAGAAGTTATGTGGCGTGAAAAGAAATTATTCTGTAATGCTGATTTCTTCCATGCATCTGCGTATCACTTCATGGGTATTCCAACTAAGTTATTCACGCCAATTTTCGTGATGAGCCGTGTAACAGGTTGGACAGCACACGTGAAAGAGCAACGTGCTAATAACCGTATTATTCGCCCAAGTGCAGATTATACGGGACCAGAAGCGCGCAGCTATACGCCAATTTCTGAGCGTTAATCGTTAATTAAATCAGTGATAGGGGTAGCTTAGCTGCCCCTTTATGAAGGGGCGAAATAAATACAAAAACAATCAGCCCACCTTTGTTCACCGTCACCAAGTACAAGTAGAATCATCATGAATACAAATTTTAGAAAACCATTAGCAGGCACCGGCGTCGATTACTTTGATACTCGCGCTGCTGTTGATGCAATTAAACCGGGCAGCTATGCCACACTTCCTTATACATCGCGAGTACTTGCCGAAAACTTAGTTCGTCGTTGTGACCCTGAAATGCTAAATGATGCACTGTCGCAATTGATTAACCGCAAGCGTGATTTAGATTTTCCATGGTTTCCTGCGCGCGTTGTGTGTCACGACATCTTAGGTCAAACAGCGTTAGTTGATTTAGCAGGCCTGCGTGATGCCATAGCTGCAAAAGGCGGCGATCCTGCAAAAGTAAACCCTGTGGTACCGACACAGTTAATTGTTGACCATTCATTAGCGGTTGAACACGCAGGTTTTGAACCTGACGCATTTGAAAAAAACCGTGCTATTGAAGACCGTCGTAACGATGACCGATTCCACTTTATTAATTGGACGAAAACAGCATTTAAAAATATTGATGTGATCCCGCCGGGTAACGGCATTATGCATCAAATCAATTTAGAGAAAATGTCACCTGTGATCCAAAAACGTGACGGCGTGGCATTCCCAGATACATTAGTTGGTACAGATAGCCACACACCTATGGTCGATGCATTAGGTGTTATTGCAGTCGGTGTAGGTGGTCTTGAAGCTGAAAGCGTGATGCTTGGCCGTGCATCTTACATGCGTTTACCTGATATTGTGGGTGTTGAGCTCAAAGGCAAGCCACAACCGGGTATTACTGCAACCGATATCGTATTAGCGATCACCGAATTTTTACGTAATGAAAGAGTTGTATCGACCTACCTTGAGTTTTATGGCGAAGGTGCCGATGCACTTACATTAGGCGATAGAGCAACTATTTCTAATATGACGCCAGAGTTTGGCGCAACAGCTGCGATGTTTTACATTGATGACAACACGCTTGATTATCTACGTTTAACAGGCCGTGAAGAAGAGCAAGTTAAACTCGTCGAAACTTACGCAAAAGAAACTGGCCTTTGGAGTGATAGCCTTAAAACGGCTGAATATGAGCGTGTGTTAACCTTTGATCTATCATCAGTTGGTCGCAATATTGCTGGCCCTTCGAATCCACATCGGCGTGTTGCAACTAGCGACCTTGATAAAGCGGGTATCACTGGCGTTGTTGAGAATGAAGAAGGCTTAATGCCAGATGGCGCTTGTATCATTGCTGCAATCACAAGTTGTACTAATACCAGTAACCCTCGTAACGTTATTGCTGCAGGTTTACTTGCGCGTAATGCTAACGCTAAAGGGTTAACTCGAAAGCCATGGGTTAAAACATCACTGGCACCGGGTTCTAAAGCGGTTAAGTCTTACTTAGAAGAAGCAAACTTATTACCTGAGCTTGAACAACTAGGCTTTGGTATCGTTGCCTTTGCATGTACAACCTGTAACGGCATGAGTGGTGCGCTTGATCCAAAAATTCAGCAAGAAGTGATTGACCGCGACTTATACGCAACCGCTGTACTTTCGGGTAACCGTAACTTCGATGGCCGTATTCACCCTTATGCTAAACAAGCATTCTTAGCTTCACCGCCGCTGGTTGTTGCTTATGCTATCGCCGGTACTATTCGTTTTGATATCGAAAAAGATGTATTAGGGCATGATCAACAAGGTAACGAAATTCGCCTTATGGATTTATGGCCAACAGATGAAGAAATTGATGCAGTGATCAAACAAAGTGTTAAACCTGAACAATTTAAAAAGGTTTACGAGCCAATGTTTGACTTAAGTGTAGATTACGGTGAAGACAACGATCCACTTTACCAATGGCGTCCACAAAGTACCTATATTCGTCGTCCTCCTTATTGGGAAGGCGCATTAGCGGGTGAACGCTCTCTTAGTGATATGCGTGCATTAGCTGTGTTGGGCGACAACATCACTACTGATCACTTATCACCTTCGAATGCGATTTTAGCGTCAAGTGCTGCTGGTGAATACCTGGCTAAAATGGGTCTCCCAGAAGAAGATTTTAACTCCTATGCTACTCACCGAGGTGACCATTTAACAGCACAGCGTGCTACATTCGCTAACCCTAAGTTATTGAATGAAATGGTTAAAGAAAATGGTGAAGTGAAGCAAGGTTCATATGCTCGCATTGAACCAGAAGGCAAAGTGACGCGTATGTGGGAAGCTATCGAAACCTACATGCAGCGCAAACAACCGCTTATCATTGTAGCTGGTGCCGATTATGGTCAAGGTTCGTCACGTGACTGGGCTGCAAAAGGTGTTCGCCTAGCTGGTGTTCAAGTGATTGCAGCAGAAGGCTTTGAGCGTATTCACCGCACTAACTTAATTGGTATGGGCGTATTACCGCTTGAGTTTAAAGCAGGCACGACACGAACTACGCTAGGTATTGATGGTAGTGAGAGTTTTAGTGTCAAAGGTGAGCCAACACCAGGCGCAACACTGACATTAGTAATTACTCGTGCCAATGGTGAAACCGTTGAAGTACCAATGACGTGTCGTTTAGATACCGCTGAAGAAGTGTCAATTTATTCAGCGGGTGGTGTACTGCAACGTTTCGCGCAAGATTTTTTAGAATCTGAGGAGCACTAAGCGATGGCGTTTAAACCACAAATTAAGGTGCCAGCGACCTATATGCGTGGCGGCACCAGTAAAGGGGTTTTCTTTAACTTAACTGACTTACCTGAGCCTGCCCAAGTGGCAGGTGAGGCGCGCGATAACCTGTTGTTACGTGTGATTGGTAGCCCCGATCCTTACCAAAAACAAACTGATGGTATGGGCGGTGCAACCTCAAGTACCAGTAAGACGGTAATATTATCAAAAAGCGCGAAACCTGATCACGATGTTGATTATCTATTTGGTCAAGTAGCTATCGATAAAGCGTTTGTTGATTGGAGTGGTAACTGCGGAAATTTAACTTCTGCAGTCGGAGCCTTTGCTGTGTCGAACGGCCTTGTTGATGCCAGCAAAATTCCAGACAACGGCGTTGTCGAAGTTAAAGTTTGGCAAGTCAATATTAGTAAAACCATTATAGTACATGTGCCAATTACTAACGGCGAAGTGCAAGAAACCGGTGATTTTGAGCTTGATGGCGTGACCTTTCCAGCCGCTGAAGTAAAACTTGAATTTATGGACCCTGCAGATGGCGAAGGGGCCTTATTCCCAACAGGTAACTTAGTCGATGAGCTAGAAGTGCCGGGTATTGGTATGTTGTCTGCAACGATGATCAATGCGGGTATTCCTACAGTTTTCATTAACGCCAGTGAAGTTGGCTATGATGGCACAGAGCTGCAAGAAGCCATTAACGGTGATGCATCGGCACTTGAAAAATTAGAAACAATTCGAGCCTACGGGGCGTTGAAAATGAGGCTAATTTCTCATATTGATGAAGCAAAGGCACGCCAACATACGCCAAAAGTAGCTTGGGTAGCACCTGCTAAAACGTATCACGCATCAAGCGGTAAAGTTGTCAGTGATACAGATATTGATTTAGTGGTACGTGCTATGTCGATGGGTAAATTGCACCATGCTATGATGGGCACCGCTGCGGTAGCAATAGGTACTGCAGCTGCCATTCCTGGTACCTTGGTTAACCTTGCGGCAGGCGGTGGTGAGCGACAAGAGGTAAACTTTGGTCATCCTTCTGGCACTTTAAAAGTGGGCGCTGCTGCAACACTTGTTGATGGCAATTGGCAAGTCACTAAAGCAAGTATGAGCCGAAGTGCGCGTGTGTTGATGGAAGGCTGGGTTAGAGTGCCCGAGTAGTACTCAATCGCGTACTGATATAATCAAAATAAAGCGGCGGTTACGCCGCTTTGTCTGATCCGTAGCACTGTTGTTTCATTCTTTCAATATATTCATCAAACTTGCCGCTTTGTTGCATCAGTTCAATTTCATCATTTAAATCTTGTAAAACTTTTTGCCAGTGCGGCGTTGATTTACTAATAGAATAATAAAGCGGTTTGTATTCAAGCTTTGGTTCTAGCGCGACCAGTGATTCTAAAATTTGTCGTTTGCCGCTAATTGATAATTCAGACTTATAAACACTGGCTTTAAGAACTTCAAGGTCCGCCACAATCAGACTTACTCGATTACTTAGTAAAAGATGGATTAACTGGTATTCATTATTTGCGACGATTGTATCGATTTCTTTATTATCAATCATAGCATCGAGTTTTTTGGTGTTTTTATAAGAGCGGACTACACCAATAGGTAAATTCTCAACTGATTTTAAATCACCATTGAAAGGGATTTGATTTCCTTTTAACGCCACGAATGATAGATCTCCACCAGGTATTTCATGACTTAAAGCAAGTAAATTGTTGCGAGTTTTACTAAGAAAATTATCTGATACAACATCATCTTCAATGAAGTACTCAGGAAAAAGAATATCAGCGCGCCCTAATTCAGCTTCTCTAACGGCACGCGCCCATGGGTAGAAACCAATGTGTATGCCATAACCTTTTTCAAGAAGTGAGCTGATAGTAAATTGATAGAGCCAGCCCTTGTTACACAAGTTTTCGTCAATATAAGGAGGCCAATCTAAAGTGACGAGCTTTAAAACATGTTTGGCACTTAGGTTATAACCGTATCCGCCGTTGAAACGCACCGCTTCTTCAGTGACGATTTCACCATTTTTTTCAAAACTAACAGGTGTTAGACCCGCAAGGGCTTGATATGAGGCGAATAAAAAGAGCACTGTTAATAGTTTCATAAATTGTTTAAGTTTTTGTTATTTATCTAAAGCTTAGCCTTTTGTCGTAAATATACAACCTAGGAACTGTAACAATATCTAACGGATGGAGTACATTTTTCGGTCACAGCTTATAGTTGTAGGCTTAAGTGACAAAAAGTTTGCATTTGTATTATGATATCACTTAATGCTTTTGCAACTTAAGGATAACAACAATGATAAAACTAAGTCTCTATATATCACTTCTCACAAGCTCTATGCTTGCTCACGCACAATTACCGCTTAGCGTTACAAGCCCTGATGGACAAATAACTGTAAAACTCGAAAAACAACAAAACCAGCTTGTTTATAGCGTAAATTATGGCAATCAGGTTTTTTTGCAGCAATCAGAGCTTGGTTTAAATACCAACCTAGGTGATTTTTCACAAATCCTCAAATATAAAAGCCATACAACCGCTTCGGTCAATAAAAGCTATAAATTGCATAATGCGAAGGTGAGTGACGTAAATTACACAGCGAATACACTCAAAGCGCAATTTGAAAACCAAGACGGCAGAATACTTGGCGTCGAGTTTAATGTGTCTGATAGCGATGTTGCATTTCGTTATCAGATATCGGGAGCTGAAACAGATACCCGTATCAAGGTGTTAGCTGAATACAGTGCTTTTAACCTACCAGATAATGCAACTACATTTATAAGCCCACAAGCCTTACCTGAAACGGGCTGGATGCAAACAAAACCAAGTTACGAAGAGCCTTACACCTTTAACGAAGCCCTTGGAACACCGTCAGCGAATGGCGTGGGTTATACCTTTCCTGCATTATTTAAAAATAGCGATAAAGGTTGGCTTTTAATTTCAGAAACCGGTGTTGATAGCCATTATGTTGGCTCAAAATTAAGCGAAGGCACGAAAGACGGTGTATATCGTATTTCATTTCCTCAGGCCGGTGAAAACAATGGCATTGGTGCAACTTATGCCGCTATGGCAATGCCAGCAACCACACCTTGGCGTACCATCACGTTAGGAACAAGTTTAAAACCAATTGTTGAATCAACCGTGGCATTTGATTTGGTTAAACCACTTTATCAAGCAAGTCAAAATTATAAAATGGGTCGATCAACATGGAGCTGGATTGTTTGGCAAGACCCAAGTATCAACTACGATGACCAAATCAAATTTATTGACTTAGCTGCATCATTAAATTTTGAATATGTATTAATCGACAATTGGTGGGATAAAAACATTGGCCGCGAGAGAATGGCTGAATTGGTTAAGTACGCCAATGGAAAGGGCGTTGATGTTATTTTGTGGTACAACTCAAATGGCTGGTGGAATGATGCACCACAGACCCCACAAAATAGAATGAACAGTGCACCTGCACGTCGAAATGAAATGGCGTGGCTGCAAAGCATTGGTGTAAAAGGGCTGAAAGTAGACTTTTTTGGTGGTGATAAACAAGAAACCATTAAACTGTATGAAGATATTCTTACAGATGCAAATCAGTATGGTTTAGTGATCACCTTTCATGGCAGCACCATCCCGCGTGGCTGGGAAAGAATGTATCCTAACTTCGTCACTTCTGAAGCGGTACTGGCATCGGAGAACCTTGTTTTTCATCAAAATTCGTTAGATTTACATGCCTATAACGCGACTATTTTACCATTCACTCGTAATGCTATTGGCGCTATGGATTTTGCCCCAGTGTTTTTAAACAAACGTTTATCGCAAGATCAAACCGTCGGCACTATTCGTAAAACCACAGATGCATTTGAACTGGCAACAGGTGTGCTTTATCAATCACCAGTGCAACATTTTGGCCTGACGCCAAATAACCTTGCAGAGCAACCCCAATTTGTTATTGATACTTTAAAGGCGATGCCAACGGTATGGGATGAAACACGCTATATTGCAGGTCAGCCGGGTCAAGATGCAACGATCGCAAGGCGTCATCAACAAACATGGTGGGTAGCAGCCGTGAATGGTGAAAATAAAGCCAAAACAGTAGATATTGATTTACCTATGTTAGCGGGTAAAAAAATCACCCTGTTGTTTGATAAAAAAGATGGCAGCGCTGGTACTAAGCAAGTCACAGTAAGTAACAGTGGCAAGTTAACCTTAAACTTATTAGCTCAAGGTGGCGCACTGATTATTGGTCGCTAACTGTGAGTTTATAGGCGACGAATAAAAGCCAAGTATAAAAAAGCGAGCAGATTGCTCGCTTTTTTGTGGCTATAGTTGCCTTGGTAATTTGGGCGTGCTAAATTGCGCCGTGTGTGGTGATGTTCTACACCGCTTTAAGGACGACCTTAAAGTTGAAATTAAATTCGGGGACGACCCCATAAAGAGGTCGACCATGAACTGGATCCTACTTATTGCTGCTGGCTTACTTGAAGTCGCTTGGGCTTATGGCTTAAAACAATCAGACGGTTTTACAAAACCCCTCATTTCATTCTTTACAATCTTAACCATGGCTGCCAGCTTTTATTGCTTAAGTGTGGCGCTCAAATCATTACCACTTAGTTTGGCTTATGCGGTTTGGGTTGGTATCGGCGTTATTGGCTCAGCAATAATAGGCATGACACTATTAGCTGAAGGCGTGAGTCTATTAAAAATAGCCAGCTTACTACTGATCGCCCTTGGCATTATTGGTTTGAAACTCGCCAATTAATATATTTTTTACTGCTCCTACTCAGTTTCATAACGTTAATTCAGGGTATGAGACTGAGAGCAAACGATTGAAGCAGTCGTGCGTTAAACAACTGAACAACATATTTTAAATTTGTAAAATTAAGAATTGGTACGACCGAGTGGATTCGAACCACCGAATTTGGCGTGGGTCATAGAGAGCGGTAGTGTTCTAACCAACTGAGCTACAGATATTTTAAATTTGGAAAATTAAGTATTGGTACGACC
>Ga0208060_1000027_pt1 | contig 41051 bp, 38 predicted proteins | sample DeeseametaMP0901_FD_184200 | JGI IMG/M metagenome (GOLD analysis project Ga0208060, IMG submission 184200) | Marine microbial communities from the Deep Indian Ocean - MP0901 (SPAdes) | ecosystem: Environmental > Aquatic > Marine > Oceanic | place: East of Durban, South Africa, South Indian Ocean... | reverse complement strand
AACTCCATCACCAGCTGTACAAACGGTGTCCGCCCCTGTGGAAAACACCAGTGTTTTGCAGAGTGAGATTTCTGACATGCGTCAGGCAGTTGTATCTATGAGTGTTAGTCAGCCAAGTACTGCGACACGGATAGTGAAGGAATGGATGGAAGATGATACCCCTCCACCCGAACCTGATCCAGTAGCTGCGGCTGCACCCGCTGAACCAGAAGAGGATGGCGGTAAAAAGAAGAAAAAGAAGAAAAAATAAGGCAATCTCATGATTACAGATATTAACAGACTTTCAGGCCTTCAAAAGGCAGCAATACTGTTCTCTGTTTTAGGAGAAGGGCTTGCTCTTACGTTGGTAAAAGACTTATCAAAAACATCGGTACGTAAAGTTCGAGCTGCAATGCGCGATCTTGATAATGTATCATTTGCTGTGAAAAAACATGTAATGGAAGAATTTTACTTCAGTTTTGTTAGTGAAAAATTTCAAGATGAAGAATCTGATGAACCAAAAAAACCCTTTATATTTTTGGACGATTTAACAGATGAGCAGCTAATTGCTCTCGTTAAACCCGAATCGGATTCAGTTGCAGCAATTGCACTTGCTCAAATTCCTGGAGAGAGGCGCAATAAAGTGATGAACAGTTTATCTGCCGAATCAAAAGGAAAAATTATAATGGAGATGGGAAATTTAAACGACATTCCTTTAGAAGCTATGGTGAACGTGGCTAATGATCTCCATAAAAAATCAAAATTTTTACCTAAAACAGTTGCATTTTCACGGGGTGGAGGTAAAGAAGTTGCGGAAATTTTGGGTGGTTTAAGTTCCGAAGAAGAAGCACAATTTTTGGAAAATATTGCCAGAGAAAACCCTGATCTTGCTGCTGAAGTGAAAAAATATCACCTAACGTGGGATGCTCTATTTGATTTATTAACCGATAGTATTATACGGGATTTAATGAATTCTGTGGAGCTTGATACAATAGCAATGGCCTTGAAGGGAATGTCAGAAGACATTACTAACCGGGTAATAGAAAACCTACCAAAGAAAAAACAAGCTATGTTTGAGCCTGTAGAAGGCGCTGTTGCAAAGCGGGAAGTAGAACTTGCAAGAAAGACAATTGTTGCATCGGCAAAACAGATGGAAAAAGATGGAGCTTTCAATCTAGCAGATTTAGTTGGTGGCGGTGAAATGGTAGAATAAGCATTATATTAAAAAACCGCTTATTATTATAAACAGCCTTCGCATTCAGCGGAGGCTGTTTTATTTTCAGGACTATTATAAACCCAATTTAATCAAATTATATTAAAAAAAGGTAAATATTGAATCATTTTGCTGAACAAATAGAAACCCATATTCTCTCCGGATGTACATATGGCCAAGAAAGGGCCATAGGAGTGGAAATTGAGACTATAATATATAATAATGATGGAGAGCGAATCCCAGTTAATCCCTGTCCAAAATACTCAGCCGTAGATGTTATTATGGACATAGAGTCCATATATAGAGATATAGGTACATATGTTAGCTGTTCTCTAGAGCCTGGCGGTCAAGTAGAATGGGCATCGCAGCCTGCATTTAATTTGCATGATATTCAGAAAGAATGGGATGCAATTGACAATACAATAAAAAGTATATGTACAGAAAACCAACTTACAATTATTGATTTAGCTCTAGAGCCAATTTATCAGCCTTCAGATATAATATTAATTAATCAACGCAAATATAAATTGATGCATGAACGTTTTGTTGGTGTTGGTAAATACGGTCCCTGGATGATGCGCAATACTGCAAGCGTGCAAGTAAATATCGATTTATTGAATAAGCAGGACGCAGAAGAATGTGGATTTATTGCTGATTGTATCAGCCCATTGGCAACTATACTTTTTTCCAATGCGCCTTTTATTAATAATAAGCCTACTGGTTATGATAATATGCGTTATCGGATTTGGGAGGATACAGATCCGATTCGATGCGGTCATTTAATGGATCATGGTTTATATGGTAGTACAAACCTTTTGACTCAATATTGTAATTATATTTTAGACGTACCCGTGATTTTTACGACACCTAATTTATTAGGTGAAGTAGGATCTTTCAACGGGACGATTCAACAATGGTTAGAAATAACAGCTGTAAACAATGAACTTAATTCAAAAGATATTAAAACAGCTCTTCACCAGATTTTTACTCATGAACGTTATAAAACAGTACTGGAAATTCGTTCTACAGATCGACCACCTATTGGATTAGAATTAGCCCCCGTTGCATTTTGGCTCGCTCTTATGGAACAAGGGAAAACGCGCGATATATTATTAGAAGAAGTTAGTTGTTGGCCCTTATCTGAACGTATTGATTTAAACTTAAAAGTCTCCACATTAGACATGAAACAATCTGCAGTAAACGGCAAAACAATTCTTCAAGCGCTTGAATGGTTAGCGGGATTAGTTTATGATAGTTTGGATGAGCGATCAGAGCGATTAAATATTGAATCGGAACGAAAATATATTGAACCATTTTTTGAAAGTGTGTTTTCAAAGGATGTATTTTCATTGCAAACTCAACAACGATTTGCTAAACAGAATATCCCAATAAAAGAATTTATACTGGAAAAGACCACCTATGTTTAGCCTGGATTATTTACATCATCAAGTTATTCACTTCCCTATTGCATTATTATCAATAAGTATATTTTTTGATTTTTTGGCTATTTATTTTAAAAATCACAAATTGTTTTTTTCAGGTTGGTGTACATTATTGACAGGTGCTCTTTTATCAGTTGTTGCCATAATAACAGGTTTTATCGCGGATATAGTTTATGGGCATATGTCTGAACCATTTCCAATATTTCAAACACATGGATCTACACAAATTATAGCAGCTATTTTCTTTATTGGTTTATGTTTATGGCGTTATAGTAATAACCATATACATACAAGGCCGCCAGCAGGGTATTATATTTTAGGAGTTATTTCTGTATGTATTTTATTTTACGGAAGCCATTTAGGTGCAGGATTAGCGGGTCATTATTAAATAATTTTCCATGAATTGGTTTCTTTAGTTGTTAAATAATTTTCCATGAATTGGTTTCTTTAGTTGTTAAATAATTTTTAATTTATTACTTAGATAATTAATAATTATTTACTTTAATCTAATTTTATAATGAATCAACCAACAGGCGGACACAAACAGGGGTTTTTATCTACTAATAGAACAGATAGATGGTGGATTGAGCCTACACTTACAGGACTAGGCTTTATTGCTTTTGTTGTCTATACAACTTGGTCCATGTTACAGGGAGAGTATTATTGGTGGAGTGCCGGACAAGAAGGGTTTGGAGGGTATTTATCCCCTTTTTATTCTCCTTTGATATTTATTAACCCAACAGTTGCAGGAGCTGCTCCAGCGGCCCATGCTTGGCTCGGCTCATTCCCCAGTTGGTGGCCAAGCTTAATTCCAATGACGCCGGCAATTCTAATTTTAGCTGGACCCCTATCGTTTCGTTTAACATGTTATTATTATAGAAAATTTTATTACCGATCATTTTTCTTATCCCCTCCGGGATGTGCTGTCGGTGGAGTAACCCAAAAAAATTATTCAGGGGAAACAGTACTTTTGGTAATTCAAAATATTCATCGCTATACATTATATATAGCCTTTGGAATTATTGCTGTTCTATCTTACGATGCGGTTTTATCATTTTTTCGCGAGGGTAAACTCGGTATAGGTGTTGGATCTATAATATTACTTATTAACCCCATATTGTTAGCGGGTTACACATTCGGCTGCCATGCTTTACGGCACTTGTCTGGCGGTAGAATGGATTGTTTTTCATGTCCAAATGGTAAAGAAAAATTTAAACATAAATTATGGAAGGGTGTTTCTTCGTTAAATGACAAACATATGTTTTGGGCATGGATAAGTATGATATGGGTAGCTTTTGCAGACATTTATGTACGGATGGTTGCTATGGGAAACTGGACTGATTTTAATACGTGGAGCCTATAAGTGGATTTTTCTGATATTCAAACAGTTGAACATGATGTATTAGTTGTTGGTGCTGGTGGCGCTGGAATTCGCGCCGCTGTTGAATGTGCTCAAAATGGGTTAAACACTGGAATGATTTCTAAATCATTACTGGGGAAGGCCCATACGGTTATGGCGGAAGGTGGAGTGGCCGCAGCGATGGGGAATGTGGATTCCAGAGATAATTGGAAAATTCATTTTAGAGATACAATGCGTGGGGGAAAATTCTTAAATCAATGGCGACTAGCTGAATTACATGCTAAACAAGCCCCTGAACGCGTGCGCGAACTAGAAGAATGGGGTGCTGTTTTTGATCGTACAGAAAATGGCTTGATTAACCAGCGCAATTTTGGCGGTCACCGTTATCCCCGATTAGCACATGTGGGTGATCGTACAGGATTGGAAATTTTACGTACCCTTCAAGATTTTTGCATTCATAAAGGAATTCACACCCACATGGAATGTACCGGTCTTGACCTAGTGCTTGATAATGGGCGTGTCGCAGGATTGGTTGGTTATTGGAGAGAAACTGGCAGGTTTATTTTATTTAAAGCAAAAGCGGTTATATTTGCTACGGGCGGCGGTGGTAAAGCATGGCGGATAACGTCTAATTCTTGGGAATATTCTGGAGATGGTTTAGGGATGGCCTATAGAGCAGGCGCTGAATTAATTGATATGGAATTTACTCAATTTCACCCAACGGGAATGGTGTGGCCACCTTCAGTTCGAGGTATTCTTGTTACAGAAGGTGTTCGTGGTGATGGCGGTATATTGAAAAATAGTGACGGGAAGCGCTTTATGTTTGATTATATACCAAAGATATTTGCGAGTGAAACAGCTGATACCGTTGAAGAAGCAAATCTATGGCTGTCTGGAGATCGAGATGCTAGGCGACCACCAGAATTATTAACTAGAGATGTTGTTGCAAGAGCTATTAAGGCTGAAGTTGAAGCTGGGCGCGGTTCTCCGAATGGCGGTGTCTTTTTAGACATTGCATCACAACAATCAGCAGAATTTATAAAGCGAAAATTGCCTTCTATGTATCATCAGTTTAAAGAATTGGCCGTTATTGATATTACCGAGGACCCCATGGAAGTTGGTCCAACCCTACATTATTTTATGGGTGGTATTCGCGTGGATAGCAATTCACAAGAAACAAATATTCCCGGTTTATTTGCTTGCGGTGAATGTGCCGGAGGTATGCATGGAGCTAACCGATTAGGTGGAAATTCACTTTCGGATTTACTTGTTTTTGGAAAGTTGGCCGGTGATGGAGTAACAAATTATATTAATAATCTTTCGAATAAACCGCAAGTCAACAATTTAAAAATAAAAGAAATTATTACATCTGCTATAGATATATTAAATCGAGATGAAGGCATTAACCCGTTTGTTCTTCATGAAAAATTACAAGAAACCATGCAAAAGCATGTTGGTATTGTTCGAACGGGCGATGAGCTTCAATTGGGGCTTGAAAAACTTGAAAAAATAAAAGAAGATGTGGGTAGAGTATATGCCCACGCATCACCTCAATATAATCCAGGCTGGAATGAAGCTCTTGATTTAAAAAATCTCTTGGTAACTGCCGAAGCTGTCACTAAAGCTGCATTTTTAAGGGAAGAGAGTCGCGGTGCACATACTCGATTAGATTTTGAAGGTGAGAGCGAAGAGGGGATGAAGTATAATGTTGTTATCCGAAATACATCCTCTGGTATGGTAGCTGAAAAAAGACACCGCGAAGAACCTCCTAAAGAATTATCGGATATTGCTTTTGCCACATTGTCAGAATTAGAAGGTGAATCAAGTGGATCGTAAATTTAAGGTTTGGCGAGGGAATAAAAAGAGCGGGGAATTTATTTCATATTCTGTAGCAGTTGAACAAGGAATGGTTGTTTTAGATGCAGTGCATCGTATTCAAGCCGAACATGCATCTGATCTTGCTGTTCGCTGGAATTGTAAAGCAGGAAAATGTGGGTCTTGCAGTGTTGAGATAAATGGTAAACCAAAATTAGCCTGCATGACTAGATTAAATGATTATAGAGAAGATGAAGAAATAACAATACAGCCAATTAAGGCCTTTCCCATAATCAAGGATTTGGTTGCTGATGTTTCCTGGAATTATGAACAGAATAAAAGAATTCAACCGCTTAAGATTAGAGCAAGAGATAAAGATGGTAACCATAGAATGTTTCAACGGGATGTAGAAAGAATTCAAGAATTCAGAAAATGTATAGAATGTTTTCTTTGTCAAGATGTATGCCATGTTTTGCGAGATCACAATAAAAAAGATAAATTTATAGGCCCAAGATTTATGATACGTTTAGCTTCTTTAGAAATGCACCCTCTGGATGAAGCAGACCGCATTCCAGCTATTAAAGAAGAATTTGGGTCAGGCATGTGTAATATTACCCGCTGTTGTACAGATGTCTGTCCAGAACATATACAAATAACAGATAATGGGATTATTCCCCTAAAGGAACGAGTGGTGGATAAATATTATGATCCTGTTATGTGGTTATATAGGAAAATTTTTAAACGTAACTGATAAAATTTTAAAATCAATAAAAAATTTATTATATAAAAAAGCCCGGATGAATATCGAGGCTTTTTAGTTTATTTCAATCTGAAATTCACTGGAATAGATATCCAAACACCCACAGCCCGTTCACGCTGCTTAGCCGGCAAAAAGCGGGTTTTACGGATTGCCTTTATAGCTGCTTCATCCAACCCAGTGTTTGGGATACCTTTTAAAATAATTGTTTCTTTTACTCGTCCTTTTTTATCTACAAAGACCTGAACAATAACAGTCCCCTCGATTCCAGCTTCTTGAGCAATTTCAGGATATTTTGGGCGAATAGGCGTGAGCGGCCTCGGGGGATCATCATAAGGAATAAATTTAACTCTAGGTCCCTCTGGTGGAGGTGGAGGGGCATCCCACGCTTCAAAACTTTCCAAATCGGTTTCTTCAATTGTAACATCTTCTAAATCTTCATCCTCTGATTCAATGGGCACAGAGGGTCTTGCAGGGGGCGGCGGCAAATCAATTTGTTGAGTAAGAGGGATATCTATTTGTTCAATAATGATTTGATTAGCATCTTCTAAAACCAGAACCACAAAACTTCTAGGGACAAATAAAAACCCAAATGTTATAATTAAAATACCAGAAAAACCTGCTATACGCACTATAACAGGGTAGTTGAATTTTAATACGGGGGAATATTTAACCATTATTATTCAACAGCTGTTTTGGTTGAATAATTTAATTTCAACGCATCTGCTTTTCTCAATTCATTATGAATCTCTGAAATCAAGCCCATTTTTGCAGATTTATCCGCTTTTAAAGAAACGGTTAACAATGGGTCTGCAGCGCGAATATCATACATCACATGACGAATATTTTCAACGCTATGTAATTTGTCTTGAATTGAAACTAATCCTTCTTTTGAAACCCAGATATTAGACGTGTGTCGTTTTGATTTAAGCTTTTCAATCCGTTTTGCCCTGGGGAGTTCCACAGGAAGGCCGGAATATTTACGCAGGACAGTTGTAACCATAAAAAATATCAGCAACATGAAAATGATATCAGGCATAGATGCTGTTGGGATTTCGCTCGATATTTTTGTTTTACGTTTGAGTTTCACTATTCAACTTCCGCAATAGATATACGTTTTGCATTCGCCATTTTGAGTTGATCTATAACAGCGATATAATCACTATATTTTGTTTTTTCATGAGCCTTAACAGAAATAATCAGTTTTTGATTTTCAGCAATTTTCCGCCGAACCTCTTTTCCAATATCCTTTGTTTTAATTGGTTCACCGCCCAACAAAACATTTCCACTTGAATTAATCAAACAATTGAGAATATTATCTTTTTTAATCTCTATCTCTTCTCCCTCAGCGGGTAGAACAATACCCAGTCCTTTGTCCATATCAATTGTAGTAGTCACTAGAAAAAATATGAGCAACAAAAAGGCTATGTCGGCCATAGAAGCTGTGGGGATTTCTCCGCGTCGAAAGCGGCGTTTCTTTTTCATCAGACTATTGGTTTATTTCTTTTTATTCTTTACTTCCATCTCGTAAAGATGGTCAACAAGTTTTATGGAATTCTCTTCCATATCTAGAACCAATTTATCAATTCGGGATACAAAGATATTCTGAAAAATTTGAATAATCATTGCCACGATCAAACCAAAGGCAGTTGTTAATAATGCCTGAGAAATTCCACCCGCTACAACCGCAGGTGAAATATCGTCTGCAGCTGCAATTGCATCAAAAGCATTTACCATACCAGCCACTGTACCTGTAAATCCTAGCATAGGCGCAATCGTGATAACTGCATTGAGCCAGATCATGTTTTTTTCCAGAAAAGACATTTCTATCGAACCAGCATTTTGAATAGCTTTTTCTACTTCTTCAATTCCACGATGAACTCGAGAAAGTCCAGCGTGGAAAATTTCAGCAACTGGGCCGTTTGTTTTTTCACACAACTCAAGTGTAGCCTCTACCCCTTCATTGTCTAATGTATTATTTACATCCTCAAAAAACTTCTGTGCGTTTATTGATGACATAATTAATGAATAAAAGCGTTCACCTGCAAAAGCAAGACCAAAAACAAGTGACAGTAAAATGGGCCACATGAAAGGTCCGCCGTTTACGAAATATTCGACTAGCATCTAGTCCTCCGTTCTTCTATTGATTGTTTATATTAATCGAAAAAATTGCCGCTGAAATTATCAATTTCAAATGGGAATGTCAATGAATCCAATAAATTAATTTTACTGAGAAATTTTGATGAAACCAGCTGCCTCATTAAAATAATTTAAAGCACTCATAACTTGATTATCATAACGTAAACGAATACCAATTGCTTCATCTTTTCCCCAATAAGAACTAGCAATTTCTGATTTCAACATGTTTAAGATATAATCTTTATCAATTTCAAGCTCATCTAAATTTAACTCAATCTCCTGATTGCGAACATAATCTAAAAATGTAAGAAAGTCATTTTGATCAAGAATCCAGTAAGAATTAAAATTTTCATATGTTTCGAATTCATCGCGGTGACTGTTGGCATAATTTGAACCCCAATTGAAAAATGGACGTTTAGAATGAGTAAGTAATTTTTGAGTATTTTTTTGGAGCTTTAAATTCCAAGCTATATATTGATCGGGAGTGATACCACCACCGCCATATACAATTCTTCCTAAACGCGTTTTATATTTAGGTCTGAGCTCCTTTAACGAATCCAAAACCGTTTCACGATTTTCAATATATAGATCTTTATAATATTCTTTTGCATCACCATTTGTATATGGTCGTTGAATAAGACGGCCGCTAGGAGTATAATAGCGGGCTATTGTAACGCGCATAGCCGATCCGTCATTTAATGGTAACTGTCGTTGGACAAGGCCTTTACCAAAGCTGGTTTCGCCTACTACAAGTCCTCGATCAAGATCTTGGATGGCCCCAGCAACGATTTCACTGGCACTTGCAGAACCGCGATTGATTAATACAATCAAGGGATAATCTTCTCTCCCTTGCTCGGGGTCAGCAATAAACACCTGTTGCATTTTTTTGCTTTTTCCTTTCGTAAAGACAAGCGTGTCTTTACGGGCAATAAATAAATTACTGATAGCTGCGGCCTGTTCTAAATATCCACCACTATTATTACGGAGATCCAAAATCAACCTTTTCATTCCTTGTGCTTCAAGCTGATTAAATGCAGTGCGGACTTCTTCGTCTGTGGTTGCTGAAAAGCGGGTTAGCCAGATATACCCTGTTTCATTATCCAACATTAATGTTGCTCGAACACTATAAATGGGAATATCATCACGTATAATTGTTACATCAAATTTATCTCCGCCTAATCGCAAAATGGAGATTTCAACACTAGTCCCTTTTGGCCCACGCAGTTTTTTAAACACATCTTTTTTAGTGATTTCATATGCATCTTCACCATCGATTGCAATTATTTGATCACCGGGCATGAGCCCTGCCCGCTCTGATGGACTATCCGCCACTGGGGAAATAACGGTAATATAACCATTTAAAACATCGAACTCAATTCCAATGCCTTGGAAAGAGCCTCGAAAGAGTTCATCGATTTCTTCTTGCTGTTTCGCTGGGATATAAATTGAATGAGGATCCAATTGTTTGAATATGCCTTGAAAAGCGCCTTCCATAAGTTCATCCATATCAACATCTTCAAAATACAGTTGGTTGATATAATATAATATTTGATTCATAACCTTAAGCTTGCCTTCAATGGCGCTGTAAGGATTTTTGGAATATAAAATCTGTGAAAGTGGTATTAATGCAAATAATGTGACGGTAATAAGCGTCAGCACAAAAGGAGCTTTTTTGAAGAGAGTCTTATTTTTCATTTAATTAATTTTAAGATAAGTAAAACAAAGCCAGCGAGAAACTATAAACCAAAATAAAACATGGTGCGTATAGTTATGCCTTGTAATGTCGATTTTGGAGAGTCAGCAATTTGTTTGCGATCATTCAAACGCCATTCTCCTGCGTCAATAGTTCCCTGGTTATAGCCAAGGCTCAAACGTAATCCCATACGATCCATAATTTGCCATTTTATAGCTACATAAGGTTGAAAATTAAAAAATGTGCCACTCAAGTCAGTCATTCCACCATATCCATTTACCGGAGAAAGGGTCGTTCCCTGCATGGTTTCTATAAGATCATTCGCAACAGAATCTGTTAAAGAAGAATCAACGCTGAAGTATAAAGCGCCATTTGAAACAGTTCCATATGCGTTAGAAAACAAATTGCTCCATTGTGCCTCGCCGGTATGTTGATCAATGCTGATGTTCACTCGCCCAAGCCCCATTAATACACCGCCTGAAATTTCCAAATCCCTGAAGATAGGTACAACGTATTCTAATATAACAGCCCCAAGTGTAAAAGAAAACTTTGCAGTTACCGTCGGACGAAAACTGCCTTCATAGGGGACGATTTTATCCCCATCATTTAACAACGGTGACGAATTTTGTTGAATACCAATAGAATCATTGGTCTCTTGGTAAAAATACACATCCATAATATTGCTGATTCTTGAAGATCCAATTCCAGCGTAACCGCCAAGTCGCCAACGACCTGAAATATGAGTAAAACCTTCCCCCCCGTGAACGATAAATGGACTATCAAAATTTTTCGTATTTAATCCCAAAGCTGTCATCATTTTGGTTCCGGGAATTGAATCCAAGGAGATATACATTGGGCTATACCCAACCCCACCACCATAATAGTCCTGTATTGGGTATAAGTCGCTTTGAGCGCTTAATAACAGCGGAATTAATTGTGATATGAAAAATATTCGTTTCAGCATTTTTCTGTGCAATACGTTATTTAATTTATATTTGCAGACTTCAATTTGAGAAGGGAAATATTGTAACAAATTTAGACAATTCCATAGGTAAAACAGGCCCTTTTCCTTGTATTTTTCGAGATGTGTAAACTATATTCCTTTTCAGTTGAGGTAAGGGAACGTCATTTAAGAGACATTTTGATGCTGATTTAATTCGTTTTCCTTCCAAGAGTTGATTCGAGGGAATTCAAAACGGTGATTAAATGAACTCAAATAAGTTGTATATATACGCAGTTTTTCTGCAGATGAGTATCCATGCGGGCATATTAAATATTGGCGGTCCATTTGATCTCAATAATAATAATATGGACGAAGCGCTCTTGTTTAATGAAAATCATCTACGGTATGTTGAAATTCTAAACGATGGATCACATGTATTAATGTGGGAAATTATTCCAGACAATTATATAATAAAAGATGCCAATATTTACGATATTAACAATGATGGTAAAACAAATTTAATAATTGTAGCTGATTATTTGCCCGGTAAGCGCAGTAAGGAAAATAAGTGGCTCCATTTATTTTCTTGGGCAGATTCTCTTTTTGTTCCGCAATCCATTGAAATGGATAATGACGATTTATTGCATCCAAATAATTGTGATATTGATGTGCAGTCTAGAGTACTATCAATAGCCGTTGGCACGCCTTATCGAGCAGCCGTATTGCTTGAGGTTCAAAATCAAGAAGAAAGCCTTACTGGTTCAACTATGAATATTGAATTGCCCGATAAGCTACACAACGGGTTTGGACCTGTGTTTTCTAGTTTTATGAATTTATCTGGCGAGGCCCACTTGGCCGTATTTAGCCCGGAAAATGATTCATTAAAAGTTGTATTGTATCGTGCCGATGAAAAAGCTGTAGTCGTAACAGAAAACATATTGCCCTTGAACGGCGCTCGTAACTTGATAGGTTCCGCAATCCAAAAAACAGATTTAGATAAAAATGATTTTGAAGAACTTCAATTACCATTTATCAGTGGCGAAGTATTAACCTTGGCGTTTCTCGATAGTTTGTTGGTTTTATCCGAAAGTGATTTGAGCGGACAAAATCTTTTCATCCTTCCAGATAGCGCCGATTCGAAAAGAATAAATGAAATTTTATCTAATAGAGCAGATCTTGGAGTGTATGATTTAGTTAAAATACCCGAACCAGATACTATAATATCTATCATTCCCGATGATACTTTAAGACTGGGGGATACACTCAATTATAAAGCAGCAGTGGATACGGCTATAGAATTTTATAGTTTTAATTGGTTATCAAAACCTCCATCCAATGCCTATTTTGACCCGAGTTCAGGAACTATTTCATGGATACCAAGACGAGAAGATATTGGAGTACATGAATTCAAATTTTTTATAGAGCAACGATTAAACGAAGAACTGGTATCGGATGAAGACGATTTAGGTGATCGTCATAGAATCTTCCCCGTTCTAGAAGGATTAGAGCGCTCCTATGCGGTTATTGTAATTGATACGACAAAACCGCCTATTATTTATGTTCCACCGCCTTATGAGCCCTATAGTGTTCTGGTGCTCACTCCCAGAAAAGCAGCCGGGAATGAACGCTTTCTTTTTGATGGCGTACCTCCTTTTAGTGTATCGGTTAATGAAATAGACATTCCAAAATACCCATCCTTTTCCCATTCAATATTTGCGAATCTTGGGAGAGTCAATGTTGATAAACATGTCAATTTTTCTTACACATCAAACAAAGACAGTAGTGATAAAATGATGACCCTAATGCTGAATCACGATTTGACAGAAAATATTATTTACGCAAAAATTGAACCGACCATAGATTCACTGAATACAATATCGAGCTTGAATCCATCAAGCTGGCGGTCATCCTTACAACATTATCCCATGTATGAATTTGAGGGATTCCCTGAATCCATGCGTTTGGGTGATAGTGATAATGGAATTTCTTTATACTCTAGTGAAGCAGGGTTGAAAACCAAAAATAATTCATATATTTCAGTATTAACTCCATTATCTGGAAATGGACACAATATTTCAATTAGCATGAAAGCTATCGAATTGTGGAATATTACCGGGGATGTAAAAATGGATAGCCTTGGAAATAAAACCGTGAATACAACCATCACTTTTAGAGGTGAATTTTCCCCTTACAGTATACATGCCGAAATGTATGACCGTGAAAATTTTACCAAACGGTTAAAAGAAATGAAATTTCAAATTCTAGAGTTTATGGGTGTAGATAGTGTTGTTGTAGATTCTTCTCGAATAAATATACGATGAATAGACTCTCCACAATCATTTTACTAATTTTTAGCCTTGTTTTCAGCAAGGATCTGCAGATTATTCATATGGAGGGAACATTTGATCTTGATCAGGATGGCCTTTATGAGTTTGCTACAATTGAAACCGGGCAAGACAACGGTAGATCCGTTTCTATGATCCGTTATTATGAGATTGATGGCGATGGATATCAGCAATTGAATTGGGAATTGGCTGCTCCGGATGGTTTATTGGGTAATTTTGTGAATTTAAAATTGGGCGATTTGGATGGTGACGGCGTTCCTGAACTTATAACTATAATGAACCTCGCGGATGAAAACGAGGAACACATTTTACAACCTATCGTGTATTATTATCCTTGGGACGGTGAAGGTTTCAGCGAAACGCCCGCGAGCACATTAAACCTATCAGAACGTAATACATTTCTACGTTGTCACAATTTTGAATTGTTGAACCGAGACGGCGATGATGATCAGGAATTGGTTGTTTCTCTGGGAAGCCCGGTCCGCGGATTGGCTATTGTTGATGTGAATAAGGATGGACAGCTTTTTATAAGTAATCGCTTGGAACCAGAAGCAATGCGCTTCGGGTCTGGTTTTGTATATGTCGGAGTAGTAGACTGGAATAACGATGGTTTTGATGATATAATCAGTTTCAGCCCTGAAGGAAATGTAATGAAGGCACAACCGTTTTTTAATAAAAACGGTTCATTTATTCAAGGAGAAGAAAATTATATTACAGTTTCTGGAATGAATGGATTTCTTAATCGGTCGATTACAATTACGGATTGGGATGCTGATGGCTTTTTGGATGTAATTGCACCATTCCAAAGCGGTCATTTAATTGCATTAACATTGTCACAAGCTGGGATTGATATAGATAATATTCCCAACGAAGCAGGACCTCTTTCCGACGTACAAATTGCTGATTTTGATCATGACACATATACAGACCTATTATTAGTGTCCGGTGAAATGAATATGATGACCGTTTCTTTTGGAGCAGAAAAACCGGAAGAAAAAAGTGAAAGTTATTTTACACTCACTATTGATACCCTGGACATTCAGGTTTTTTCAGCTTTGCCGGTTATGCAGCAAGGTCAATACACAGGCACGTCCATCGCCGCCGGTTGGGATGGTGATGAAACATCCGTTTTTCTAACAGACTTGGGTTTGCCACCGCCAGTTGATAAACCAACGGTACTGGATACGTTAACAGATTCCATAGATTTATTGGATATATTTCCGGAAATCACAGGTCTTGATATTGGCACATTGGCCGCCGGAACAAAACCGATGAAATCACTGGGCCAGCCCTTGCCAAAAGGTGTACTGCCACGCCACGTACTGCCTGTTGAACAATTATTTGTATATTCAATTCCGGAAGATGAAGCAAATCAGTTTTATAGTTTTCGCTGGTTGGCTCCACCTCCAAAAGGAATGTTTTTTCATTATGAAACACGCTCCATTCAATGGGTACCGAATGGGACACAGCTTGGCGCTTACAAGTTGGCGTATCATGTAGAAATAAAAACAGGAGAAACGGTTGAGTTAGAATCTGAAGAAATCGATTCGTTACTCACGTACAAAGTTATCCCCTATTTAGAAGGTTATGATGAACGCCTATGGATTTATGTAAATGATGCTCCGGAATTTATTTCTGAACCAACCATTACTGAATTTGTTGCCAAATCGCTATTTACATATTCCCCCATTATTAATGATTATAACCAAGATGCCAAGATTCAGTTTATGCTGGAAGTATCCCCTGATGGTATGGAAATGGATTCCAGCGGTGCCCTGTATTGGCAAACGGACAGTAGTCATGTGAATATTTATGATGTACGCATTGTTGCTTCCGATGGATTTGATCGCGCAGCCCAGGAGTTTCAGCTGTTTGCCCGTGCCGGTGTAAAAATCCTGTCAGAAGCAGATTCCATTATTCGCGTGAATGAACTTTTCAAATATAAGGTGGATGTTTGGCGCCCGGATTTAGATCAGGAATTGACATATAAAATGCTTTATCATCCGGAAGGCATGACCTTGTCTGAATCAGGATTAATCGAATGGACACCTGCCGTTTCTCAAATTGATTCGCAAAATTTTGCAATCGTTGCCAATCACGGTGTTGCGGCTGATACACAAGAAGTTATTTTATTTGTCAACCATCCGCCGGTTATTGATCGTGCACCGCCACCCATGAATAAGGTTAATTTGGGTTATGTTTGGGATTTCCAATTGGACGTAACAGATCCCAATGTGAATGACGTCCTAACCTATACGGCTGTGGAAATGCCTGATGGAATGCGCATGGATCCTTTTACAGGACGTTTGCGCTGGGAACCCACCCGAGATGAAATGGACTTTGGTCATTTGAAGATCGAAGTGGATGACGGAAAAGATGTCCGGATAATTGAAGCAGATTTCTTTATCAATTCCCCTATTAAATTGGTATCGATTCCAGTCATGCAAGCAACGGTGGGACAGCAGTATAAATATAAAATTATGACGACGGATCTGAATAAAGGATCCCTTTTACCTTTTAGCCATGTTGTAAAACTGGAAGACACAGAAAAAGCACGAGTGTATGCAGTCAATATTACAGATGATGTGTATCGTGAAAATGTGGATCGTTATATCGGGGATTGGAATGCAGCTGAAGTTGTTTATATGACCAGCCAAGGGGAGATGGAGTCAGATGAATTCAGCCGCCTGAATTTGAAGCGTTATGTACACTCTATTTTTTGGGAGGACGATCGGCTGATGGTAATCATCGAAGAAAAAGATGATCGCTCTGTGAGTGTTAAAGATGTTCTCTGGGAATTTTTCCAGGGATCAAAAGGTAAGCCGCCCAAAGTCATTGTAGAACGCAGGAGCGCCATTCGTTATACATTAGAAGAATTCCCCGATGGCATGGAAGTGGATGAATTTACCGGAACATTGTTATGGACGCCGGGGAAAGACCAATACGATACCTATCCTATAAAACTGGTAGTGTCTGATGGATATACCAAAGATGAGCAATCATTTGAGCTATATGTGAATCATCCGGCAACGATTGTTTCCCAGGCGCCGAAAGCTGCGCTCGTTGAAGAAATGTATAAATATCAAGTACAGGTGGAGGATAAAAACGCCGATGCCGAACTCCATTATGAACTCTTGAAAGGTCCCCAGGGAATGCAGATGTCCAACACGGGGAAGATTGTTTGGATTCCAAAATCGTCCCAAGTGAATAAGCATACATTTTCTATAAAAGTATCAGACGGCTATCATGAAGATAACCAAACAGGACGCGTCTTTGTGAATATTCCACCCTCGATCATTTCCAAGCCTAAACCTGTGGGCTTAACAGGTTATGAGTACCGCTATACAGTTGTTGCGGAAGACTTGAATGGCGACCGTGTGGCTTTCCGTTCTATCCGCTTACCCAAATATGCGTCATTTAATAAAAAGACAGGACTTTTCAAATGGCGTCCTCGAAATAATCAGCGCGGACCTCACGATGTAATCATCACTGCCATAGATGTTCGGGGCGCAACAACAGCCCATCAATTTCAAATCCATGTATTTGAAAACCCCGATGCCCGACGTTTTGTGAATACCGGCTGGCCGCTCATGCTCACCTTTGTAGGTGTTATGTTCGCCTGGGGCGTGGCGCAGTTCTAATCTGTAATAAATGACTTATTTTTTTACTTTATAAAAATCTGTTGGGGGGGTATTTGTTTGTAACTTTTGTCAACATGTAGATTTAAGATGAAGATCTTAAAAATTTACCTTTAATAATAACCGGTATTTTGGCTGGTACCAAGTTTGATATTTGCCAAGCTGCCGGGTCATTTACCATGGATGACCACTGTAACTGACACGTTCAACTTTCAGATCTGGGACGGTAATAATATTGCCACATGGATGAGCAATAACGGTGCCTATGCAACGTATAGAGCAACAGGAAATTCCGGATTAGAGTTGGCGCCCCGGCCGGAAGTGATATTGGAGCTGTATTTGATGGCGGCGGTACATATGAATATAAGCGAGATTAAGAAAATTGTTGATATGAGAAATAAACTGTAAAGAAGACTAACGGATTTATTTTAAAAAAAGCACCGTTAACTACGGCACTCTAACACACTAAATTTATTAACTTCTCCCCGTCTTTTGTATTAAGCGAAACACCTACTGGCAAAGCATAAACAGGCAGGTCTTTTAGATCCTCTAGTTTTGCTAAATCTTTTTCTGTCGTAATAATTGCCTGGGCTTCAGCCGCTAAAAATACTTCCCGAATAACTTCCAAGTCCATAGCTGAATAATCCGCATGATCATCGTGACGGAAATGATGGACATAATCCAATCCAGCTTCTTCCATTATCACTTCAAAACTATCCGGATCGCCCACGCCGGAAACGGCCACTACAGGGCCATTGAAATCGCTTACAGGTTTTGTTGAACCATCTAATCCAATCAACTGCGTATTTGGTATTAAATCAGACTCCATAGTAAAACTGCAATAGTTGGATACTGCATTGACTAGTTTTTCATCGGGAGGCGTCAAATTAGCTTTGGTGAAAATGACTGCATCAGCACGTTTAATGTTTCTCAATGGTTCCCGGAGCAGTCCGTAAGGCAGCAGTTTTGGACGGCGGTGATTGCTGTTGATTAAAACAATATCCACATCCCTGAACACCCGCCGGTGCTGGAAGGCATCATCCATGAGAATCACATCAGGGTTATATTCATTACATATTAACTGCCCGCCCCGATAGCGGTTCTCATCCACAACGACGGGTATTCCTTTTAATTTATTGGCCAGCATAAAAGGTTCATCGCCACTATTTTCCAGGTCTGATTGAACTGCGTTTCCATCACTGACGACAAGCGTTCCGGCTGACTTACGTTTATAGCCCCTGCTCAAAACAGCAACCTTCAATCCTGTGGCTTTTAAAGTATTGGCCAGAAATAAAACAAAGGGTGTTTTGCCTGTTCCGCCCACAGAAAGATTGCCAATACTTACCACCTTGCAGGGCAATTTTCGGGAAACAAAAAAGCCTAAATTATAAAAGAAGTTCCGCCAGAAGATCAGCAGCCAATAGAAAAACCCCAGGGGCCAGAGAAACATTCGGTATTTTTTTATAGATTGGGGATCAAACTGCGGCACGACGCTTGGCCTCCTCTTCCAATCTGTCTAGCTCATTTTTTAATAGATTTGAACATTCATCAAAATCGTCATTTTCAGAAAACGCCAGCGGCTTGCCAATCAACAAGTGGATTTTACCAAAGGGTTTAGCTACATAAAAGGTATCCCAGTTTGTAGACGCCCAGTGTTTTGTAGCATAGCTCCCGGTGGGTAATAATACGGCACCGGTTCGCATGGCAGCTTTTACTGCTCCCGGTTTGGGTTCTTTAGCCGGACCTTTGGGTCCATCCGGTGTAATAAACACAAGGGAGCCTTTTTCATTTAACACATTTACAATTTGTTTATAAGCTTTTCTCCCACCATCCGAACTGGAACCGCGGATTGTTTTATAACCAAGTTTTACAGCAATTCGTGAAATGATTTCTGCATCTCCGTGTTTTCCCGCCACACCGTAGGGTTGTTTATCTGCCACATATAAATAACCGGGCAATAAATTTCCATGCCACGTTGTAAAAATAATGGACTTGCCTTCCGCACGTAATTTTTCAATTTGCCCATCACCTTCGATATTCCATCGGTTGGTACTATAAAGAAATTTCAATGCCCATTTTCCAAGAAACACACCCAGAAAAAAGAGGAGTTTTTTCTTCATTATATATCCCTTTGTGTTTCCCATGTCATAGGGGAGAAGCGAAGAGGGGTTTTATTCTGTTTTGAAAAGTTCATTTCAACGAACTGTTCGTGATAATATAGCATCTGCCGCACGTTCGTAGGCTCCCGGCATACCCAGTGTTTTCCTAACTTCTTCGTAGCCCATAAGCATATTTTTTCTTTCATGAGAATTATTAAGCAATGGCTTAACAGCTCCAGCTAGGTTTTCCGGTGTCATTTCATATTGTAGAAATTCCGGGACGATTTGTTTCCCGGCAATAAGATTGGTCATAGCTGCAAACGGTACTCTTGACAAGTTTTTGGCAAGGAGCCAGCTTCCGGCTGAAAGTTTATAACTCACAACGGCTGGAATGTCCTGAACGGCAGATTGGAGCGTAGCGGTTCCTGAAGATGTCAATACAGCAGTACCATGTTCCAGACAAAGGCTCGTATCCTCCTCTTCTATTTTCCAATTATTGGGGATGGACGGCAATGATATGTTGGGTGCCTTGCCCATAATGAGTTGAAGATTGCTATCATTAATTAAAGAAACTGTTTTTTTAAAAATGGGAAGATGACGATTTATCTCTTGTTGGCGGCTACCAGGGAAAAGAACGAGCAATGGTTTGTTTATATCCAAATGGTGTTTCTGGAAAAAAGCATCCTTATGCATTGTAGGCTTGTGGAATTCTGAAAACGGATGCCCAACAAAATAAGCATTGACTCCACGTTGTTCAAACCATTCTTGTTCAAAAGGGAAAATACATAATGCTTGATCAACGCATTTACGGATTGTCTTTACCCGTTTTTCTTTCCAGGCCCACACTTGAGGCATTATAAAATATGTGATGGGCAATCCTAAAGGATGAATATTTTTTGCCAAACGCAAGTTAAACCCGGGGTAATCAATAAGAATTAAGCGATGGGGTTTTATTTCCTGAATTTTCCCCAATGTTTTCCCCATTACATTTATCATATAAGGAAGATGCATTAATACTTCTGTAAAACCCATCATTGCCAAGTCATCTACATGTTCAAGGATCTCCATTCCTGCAGATTTCATCTTATTTCCACCATGTCCCACAAAAGAAGCATCAGGGCATTTTTCTTTTAGAGCAGAAATGAGTCGAGCCCCATGTATATCACCGGACTCTTCTCCTGCCACGAGAAAAAATACTGTATTTTGGCTAGAGGTCATAGAAATAGACTACAGATTTTTATGGATGCAAATCAAAATTACACAAACTGTTGGCGTAGTATAATTAAAAGCAAAATTAGGATAATATTTTGCAATGTTCGTTTTTCAGTTTTAAGTGTTTTTATAAACGTCATAGGCGACCGATTGTCGTTATTTTGCCACGTTGTTAATCGCGGCAGCAAGCGTGGCACATTTTGTCGGTAGGTTTCATAGCTCTCACCAAATAAACCAACAAGCGTTTCTTCTTCCAGAGAAATGATTAATGCATATTGAGTAAGGAAAAATATCCATGTAATAGACAACATACACCAAATATTCGGTGCGCCTGCGATGAGAACAACTCCTGAAAAAAGAAACAAGTTTCCAATGTATAATGGATTGCGAACATGTGTAAATGGCCCGGAAGAACAAAGAGCAGGCGCACCCACTTTTATTGTTCTGGTAATTCCTCCGGCATAGCTTACTGCCCAAAAACGAATAAATTCACCCAAGACCAAACACGTTAACCCGACCCCCATAATTGCAAAAGCAGGGTTTGAATAATAAATGATTAATATTGCTAATGGTATAGGTGTATAGCTGCGGTTTTTGAAAAAGAAATTGCGTATATCCATCAATGAATATCATCCAAAATCATATCATGAATTTTGACAGCAACGTCCAGGGCATCTCTTCCAGCTTGTCCATTTACAATTGGTTTATCGTTACCATTTATTGATTGAATAAAATTTGTTAATTCCATTTCTAGAGCATCAAACTGATTGATGTCCGGTTTTTCGTACACAATCTTTTTATGATTCCCATAAGCTTCTAATGAAGCTGTTTCCAATGCATCAGGGTCATCTTGATCTGCCTCTAGAACGCGATATATTTCTGTAAGCCCTAAAAGAAAATCGATAGTTACGTACATATCTTTTTGAAAAATCTTAATTTTTCGGACTTTATCCCGGGCGATTCGGCTGGATGTTATGCTAGCAACAGTTCCGTTTTCAAAGCGCAGGCGTGCGTTGGCTATATCAACCGAATCAGACAAAATAGACACCCCGCTGGCTCGAATGTTTTTTACCGGTGAATTAACCAAAGATAAAATGATATCAATATCATGAATCATCAAATCAAGAACAACGGGTACATCGGTGCCGCGCACCGTATAGGGAGCCAAGCGTTGGACTTCAATATATTTTGGATTTAGTTCAAAATTTTTCAGGGGAATTAATGCCGGGTTTAGCCGCTCAATATGCCCTACTTGGATGAGTACATTATTTTCAGCAGCTAGGTTTAGCAGGCGATCAGCTTCAGCAACAGTTTTAGTAATAGGTTTTTCTATAAATACGTGCTTTCCTGCCATAATACATTGTTCGGCAATTTTCGCATGGGTAAGCGTAGGTGTTACAATCGACACCGCATCACAATTGTTTAATAAATCATTAAGCGAATCATGCGCATTACAATTGTATTCAACAGCTATTTTATTAGCTCGATCTGTGTCAACATCAAAGATCCCAGAGAAGGAAATTACATTATTATTGGACAGATGTTTTACATGGTGTTGGCCTAAGTGGCCCACACCGATAACACCTATTTTAGAAATTAAATTAGCCATAAATAATCGAGGAAATTACACTTCTACACTATAAAGACTATAAGGGTTCCAAAAAATAACTTGAAAGAAATTCACTTGCTTTTCCTTTAGAAAACGACCAATTTTAGACCATCATTCGAGGTAAGTCTAACAATATGAACCGAGGTAAACATATTTTCAATGGCGTCTAACGTTAAAACCGGAATCGGGTTTTTAATTCCATTCGGAGCCATTATTGGCTTTGTTCTATCTATTATTGCTGAAAATTACATTTTAGGTATTTTCTTTGCGGTGGCTGGAATCCTTATTTGGCTATTGTATTTGGCGGTGATGAATACAGCAACGCCCGACACCATGGGCAATTTCATTATACTTTTTGGTGTATTGTTAGCTATGGCAGTATTTATGAATTTTGGCTGGGAGCAAAACATTTGGGGTGGAATTGAGTTTAAAACAGAAGGTTCTGTCATGGCGCTAATGGTATTATTTTTTGGTACTTTGATAGGCATCATGTTTAGACAACGTATTTCTGACGTACAATTGTTGACAACTAGGGAGAAAGAATTAGTGGATAAAGCTTTACTGGGGCACGATGACCCTCGGGTTATTGTTGTAAAGCAAGAAGCGGAAGAAGTTGACAACGATGAAGAAGAAGATGACTACGAAGAATATGATGAATATGATTATGAATACCCCTATTATTATGATGAAGATGATGAATATGAATACGAGGATGAAGAAGAGGACTGACAGGACTTCACGTTAGATCAAAATTGAAAGGGCAGGTAACTGCCCTTTTTATTATAATTTTATTTTATTAAATGGAGTGGCCATCAACAATAGAAATGAACCGATGGGTTCCGGGATGTATTTAGTTAGATTAGAAACACCAAATGGCATTCTTACGCAAAATATTGTTTTTATGAAGTAATCTATTTTCTATCTACCCCGGTCATAGCCAAAACAATATTTGTACTACCGATAAAAGCTGTGTGTTGAGCCCGTGTGGCTTTTATAAAATAATATACCGTAAGCCAGTAAAATATATGAAACCACCACTCATTGACCTTACCTAAATAATAAGTACCATCCAAAATGACAGCTGCCATAAACAGCATAGTAACCATCATTGTGGGCGGATAGAGTTTGCGTTTGATTCCTAAAACGCCTTTATAAAATTTATCGCCAATTTCAGGGTGGTCTTGAGTGTATTCTTTTATGTTTACGCCTGTTCCTACAAAAAAGAACATGACCAAAGTTTGAGCGGCGATAAAGATAATACTCACCAGCAGGTCCAAAGTAATATGAGTTGTGGGCCAGAAATTTAAATAATGGTTCAGCCCGACAAGCGCCAGACCGACTCCAGACACAGCGACCATTATATAAGACAAAATCATGAAAAACCACATATCAGAAACTACACATTGAAATGGAAATAAATACAGTCGCCATTTTTCACCACATATTCCTTACCCTGAAGCTTTGCCAGTCCGGCATCCTTCACAGCTTTTTCTGATCCTAGCCGAACCAGATCGTTATATTTGATTACTTCGGCTTTGATAAATCCTCTTTGAAAATCAGTATGAATTTCCCCTGCAGCTTCTGGGGCGGTGGCGCTTTGTTTGATCGTCCAAGCTCGGACTTCAGTTGGTCCGCATGTAAAAAATGTTTCCAATTCGAGGAGTTTGAATCCGGCATGAATGAGTTTATTTAACCCCGGTTCTGTCAGATTAAACTCTTCCAAGAACATAGATTTTTCTTCATCTGGTAATACAGCAATTTCTTGTTCAAGCTTTCCACAGAGACGTATAGCCATATTGCCTTCTTTTTCTGCGAATGTTGCGAGCTTTTCTTCCAGCTCACCCCTTTTATTATGGGTAATTTCTGTTTCATCTACATTGGCTACATATAAAATCGGTTTACGTGTTAGCAAGTGCAATGAATGGATAATATCTATTTCATCTTCATTTGCTTGAAATGACCGTGCCCGGTGACCCTCATTACAATGATCCAATAATTTTTTAATAACATCGAACTCCAAATGTTCTTTTTTGACACCAGATCGCGTTCCTTTTTCTGCTTTAATATATCGTTTCTCCAGTGTGTCTAAATCTGCTAAAAGAAGTTCTGTTTCAATAAGTTCTGCATCGCGAACAGGATCAACGCCGCCCTCTACATGGGTGACATTATTATCTTCAAAACAGCGTACCACATGGATAATGGCTGCTGCTTGACGTATTTGTCCCAGAAATTGGTTTCCCAACCCCTCGCCTTTACTGGCGCCACGAACCAAACCTGCAATATCAATAAATTCAACAGTGGAAGGAGTTACTTTTTCCGGTTTGAAGATTTCTACTAATTTCTCTAATCGATAATCTGGAAGCTCTACAATGCCTACATGGGGATCAATTGTACAAAAGGGATAATTTTCAGCCGGGACAGATGAAGCTGTCAAAGCGTTAAAAATGGTGGACTTGCCCACATTGGGCAGCCCGACGATACCGCAGCGTAATGCCATATTAGATGTTTGCTGATATTTAAAAAGGATCGAGAGCGGGATCCATGCCTGTATCCCATACCAGTTTTTCAAATAAACCAACCTGCAAGTCTTTGGCGAAATAAATCGTTTTATCTTTTACATGTAATACCGCATCTCCCCATGCCATAAACATCGGACGGGTGATGAATTTTCGAATATCGATCTGATAAGTGATTTTGTCATGATAAGGCCTAACTTGCCCTTTAAATTTTACTTCTTTTACACCCAGTGCTCTACCGCGCCCTTTGCCACCAGCCCAGGAAAGAAAAAATCCAACTAATTGCCAAAAACCATCTAATCCTAAACAACCTGGCATGACCGGATCATTTACGAAATGACAATCAAAAAACCAGTTCTTCGGATCAATATCTAATTCAGCTTTTATAAAACCATTGCCGTATTTTCCACCGGAATCTGAAATTTTCAAGATGCGGTCAATCATTAGCATTGGAGGCGTTGGCAATTTGCCATTGGCTTTGCCAAACATTTTTCCAGAACTAATGTCTAGAAGATCTTGTTTTGAAAATGAAGACTTTTTATCCATTATAATATCCTTTATAAGCATAGAAGTTAATCATAATGATTAGTTGCTCATTATTCTTTTGTGTTCTTGGTTTGGCTTTGCTGAAGACTTCCCTAAATTCATGCTTTAATAAAGTGGAGTAAAACATGTCTGGATGGGTATTAATTTTAGGTGGATCAACTGGTCACGGCGCTGCTACAGCTAAACGATTAGCAAAAGATGGTTATGGTATTATTGCTTTTCACTTTGACCGTGGGGAAGCAAAAAAAATTGCGGGCGAAACCATTGCCGAAGTCAAGGAGACCACGGGTGGAAATTGTCATTATTTTAATACAAATGCAGCTGCGTTGGAAACCATGGATAAATACATTCCGAGGATTGCTGAAATTACCGGGGGCCAACCACTGAAGCTAATGCTGCACTCTATCGCTTTTGGCACAACCACTAACTTTTTTGGTGAAAAACCTGTGAACCAAAAACAAATGGATATGACAGTTCATGTTATGGGGAACTCTATATTGTATTGGACACAAAAGTTGTACGACGCGAAACTTCTTGCAAAAGGATCACGCATTTTAGGGCTAACCAGTGAGGGGAATTATGTGGCTATGGAAGGCTATGGTCCTGTTAGTGTTGCAAAAGTGGCTATGGAGGCCATCATTCGCCAGATTGGTTGGGAGCTTGGACAGTTTGGTATTACAGCAAATTCAATTCAAGCGGGAGTGACTCCAACTAGAGCATTAACAAAAATTACTGATAATTGGGAAGCGTGGGTGGAAAATACAAAGAAGCGCAATCCCATGCGCCGGACGACACAGCCCGAAGATGTGGCTAATACTATTTCCTTACTTCTACGACCCGAAGCAGATTTTATAAATTGTTCTATTATATATTGTGATGGCGGCGAAAGCCGATCAGGGTCTTTTTAGATAGAGAAAGGTATATAGACTAATCAGGATTCTGTATTCTGCAGGTCAATCCGCTTTCTTAAAAGTGTGACCATATCATAATGCTCCCGGGTGGGCAGAAGTTCAAAACATGTTTCTGCTTCCTGAAGAGCGTAACCCCACCAATCCTTTTTTGTATACATAAGCGCCAGCCGGTAGTGCGCATCGGCCAGCAATTCATAATCAGCCCGGCTTAAAGATTTAATGTCAGCGGGCAAGAGGCGGGTTACTTCACGATATTCCAGAATTGCTTCATCAATGAGTCCTTTTTGAGAATACCACTGCGCTAATTGTAAATGGCGTTGCGGGTCTTCTTTGCATCCTGTAAATGCTAATACAGCAAGAAGCGTCAATAATATGTTTTTCAGGTGTTTAATCATCCTCAGAATCCGTATGGAATTTCATTGCGTACCGTCAAGAAAACAAGAGAAAAGTTTTGTATTTACTCATAATTTAACTAATCATCTTGTGTGGATGGAGTCGTGGTTCTTTAACCCAAAAAGTAAGTAATAACAAACCGATTGCGATGAGTATCCCTGACAATATGAATAAATTGCGAGTGCCGATAATGGGATTCAATAGACTTGCGCTCACAATCATTAGTAAAACAAAAGGTGCCAAAAATGTATCGATGAGCGCCATATATGTTTTACTGTCCCGCGATTCTGCAAATTCATAAACCATGTTCATAGCTGATGGCATAAATCCTCCGTGTCCTAAACCTAATGCAAGAAAAATAGCATATACATGCGTCATGGATGTTGCAAAAATTGTAAATATTATTGCTAGTAGATAACCGCTGAAAGAAATTGTAATAGCTGTTTTATGTCCCCAGCGATCACCGAATTTTCCAGACAAAATACTGCCCAACCCAAATGTAATAACCTGTAAAACAATAAATATCCCTGCTGAACTAACCTTAAACCCAAAGAGCTCTTGAGTGTAAACAGCATAAAGACTCATGGCGGGGAAATGTGCAGTAATAAATATTCGGCTGAATAAATAACGTTTAAAATTTTCATGTGTTTTAATGATTGTTTTTGTATCATGCCAAAAATCAGCAATTGTTTTATGAGGTGTATTCTCTAATTTATTTTCAATGTTATAGAATAAGTAAATAAAAATACCTAAACCCATTGAAACACCCATAATGATGAAACCCCACCCAAAATTATTTGGAAAAGGGACAGAACTATTCAACAGTATTTTAACAATAATACCTCCGAAAAAACCACCAACACTATTAAATGCAAATGAAATACCCAAATAATGTCCCCGGGATTTTCGCGGAAAAATATGGGAGAGAAAATCTGCCCAAATAGGAATAATAAACCCCAAAGATAAACAGTATAAAATGAAACAGGCATAGTAATACATCCAAGCATTTGGTCCTGTCGGTGTCAAAAATGCAAATATAAATCCTGCAAAAAACATAGGTGGAAGAGCAAATAAATGAGATATAAAAACAGCCTTTTTAATATTGCGAATATTTCGGCTAAGGATTGCAGAAAAAAACATGGGAAATGCAATTAAAATACTAAATAATCCGGCAACTGAAATTATAACACTATCTGGGGCACCCAGTTTTTTTAAAAACAATGGTATAATTGCATACGTTGTATGAAACGCTAAACCAAACCCCCAGCTGAATTCATGAAAACAGTTTAAATATAAATTTCGGGAAAATTCATTTTTGGTCAATTTAACCATGGGTGTTTTGCCGTTCCTGCGTCAATAATACAATTGCTGTTAGCAGGATAATTGCACCGGCTGCTTGAACGGGTGACATAGCTCGCCCTCGAATAAACCAATCAAAACAAATAGCAGAAAACGGCCAGAATAATTCATAAATAGTTGCGTGTGAAGCGGGTAAATGATTCAGTCCATAATAATAAATGAAAAGGGCAACTGCTCCAGTGGAAATAACTATGGTAGCTAAAGCTCCCCATTGATCTGAATTTAATGAGGAAATGGAGGATATGTCTCCCATACTTATCATAATTAAACCTGCCACTAAAGCGGTAATAGTAAGCCTTAATGATGTTACAACTTGGAATGGCAATTTATTTAATGCGTGTTTACCGAGTACGGTGGAACTGCCCCAACTGAATGCGGCTAATAAAGCCAATAAGGAAGCGATAATTGTTTTATCATCCCATGCAGCTATTGGTATGGCTCCAAATGTAACCAGATACCCACCTGCGAAAGCAGTAATGGCCAGTAATAAAAACCGCTTCGTCAATTTTTCCTTTAATATAACAGCTGCGAGTATAATGGCAAAAATGGGCTGAAATTTTTGGAGCAATACAACAACAGAAAGGTCAATGTAATTGATGTAGCTTAATGCTTTTGTATAGAAAAATGTACCTAAAATTCCACCGCAGATACTGATCCACATTATTGAGCCCCAACTTCGCTGATTCAATTTTTTTACATTTTTCCAACCTTTAATCAAGAAAGGTAAAAATAGGATAGCTCCTAATGCATGTTCTAATGTAATGATTAAAAAAGAGGATACGCTGAATAGTTTTTGACGAAGTAAGCCATCAAGGCTCCATAGAAATGCAGCTACAATGACAGCAAGGGGTGGAAGGTATCTTTTCACGGGCGGGAAATTACAGAAAGGGTATATCTAAAAATAATAAATAAGTATTAAGCTGATCCACCAAATCCGGAAAATTCAGATATATCTATACCAAAGGATTTAGTCGCCGTATCCCACATGAATTTTTCTTCTGTATTGAAAATAAAATCAATGTTTGTATGTTCTAAAAGCCAGTCACCATTTTCAATTTCTGCTTCTAATTGATACTGTGCCCAACCGGCATGGCCCAGCATAAGTTTAGAATGTTTGGGTCCTTTCTTTTCTGCAATTTCCTTAATGATAGTTTTATTGCTGGTTAATGAAAAATCATTTCCGATCGCTATAGTGTTTTCAATTTTATATTCAGCTGAATGCAAAACGATTCCCCGCTCCACGAGAACCGGTCCGCCAAAATAAACGTCAGGAACCAATTTTAAAATATCGTCATCATCTGGAAAAAAGTCTGAAAATAAATCCTGGAGTTCCAGTGTTTCAAAGGGCTTATTAACAATAAACCCCAATGCACCGTCTTTATTATGTTCACAAATAAACACAACAGCTCGTCTAAAATAGGGATCCTGCATGTGAGGCATGGAAATAATTATTTGATTTTTTAATGACGCCATAGTTTAAATGTACCATTTTTGAGATATTGAAACAAGCTGATTGGTATCTGGAGGAATGACAAATGACAACTGAACAAATATTTATTTTGTACGCCAAAAATTAACTAGCAAATTGGTATTTCTAATATCACTCTATACCCATAATGAATGTAATTAACCGGATCTAAACTTAAAATTTTGCTAATAAACTTTCTTTTTCCAGTGAACCGGGAGCATTATCTTTGATGGGCTCATTAAACGGCTTTGGAATGGAAAATTTGTCTGACATATTTTCTTTGTTTAGGTTGATTTTTCGGTTAAAAAATAGCCCCGGAGTGTACCAAGCTTAAACTCTGTGAAACCAGCAAGAGAGAACTGGATTTATTGATTTAAACCCCGCCAAGTAGAAAGGTTTTTTATATGTGGGATAGGGAGCACAAGAAATCAGTAGCGGTTTAAGGCTAGCCGGTGTTCATACCGTAACCTGGTACATTATTATATCAAAATGCCTGTTCACCTCTTCCGTTTTAGACAGGTTCGTACTTCATTCCGGCAGAATGGTGTTTAGCAACCGCTCACCAAATCCCAGTAAGATAAATGTAAATGGTTTTATGAAAACGGTTGAATAATACGTAAATTCTAGGCTGTCATTTCGAAATGAAAAAAACGGTATTATGAAGCAAGATACAATCATCATAAAGGGTGCTCGCCAGCATAATCTCAAGAATATTGATCTGGAGATTCCACGTAATAAATTAGTGGTTATAACTGGCCTGTCCGGATCCGGTAAATCCTCCTTGGCGTTCGACACAATTTATGCGGAAGGCCAGCGCCGATATGTGGAATCGTTGTCATCCTATGCTCGGCAATTTTTGGGCCTTATGGAAAAACCGGACGTGGATACTATTGAAGGTTTATCTCCTGCAATCTCCATTGAGCAAAAAGCTTCAGCACGCAATCCAAGATCAACGGTAGGAACCGTTACAGAAATCCACGATTATTTACGGCTGCTTTATGCTCATATTGGTAAGCCCCATTGCTGGATATGCAGCCGCCCGATTCAAAAACAAACAGTCCAGCAGATTGTTGACACAATTTGTAAATTGACAACAGGAACCAAGATTTTTATACTGGCTCCGGTTGTACGCGGACGAAAAGGCCAGCATAAAGGCGTATTGGAAGAAATTAAGAAAGAAGGATTTCTCCGTGCTCGAATCGATGGTAAGGTGTATGGAATAGATGATAAGATAAAATTAGAAAAAAATAAGAAACACACTATTGAAGTCGTTGTTGATAGGCTCATTATTGAAGGTGATTACCAAGAACGCTTAACCGAGTCTATTGAGCTTGCATTAAAAATTGGTTCCGGGTTAATCATTGTTCATGAACTGCCCAAAAAAGATCATTTATTCAGCGAACATTTTGCTTGTCCTCATTGCGAAGTGTCATTGGAAGAACTATCTCCAAGAATGTTTTCCTTTAACTCCCCTTATGGCGCGTGTCCTAATTGTGATGGTTTGGGTTCTCATATGGAAATTGATCCGGAACTCGTTGTCCCCGATAAAACAAAGTCTATCATTCAAGGCGCTGTAGCGCCGCTAGGTGAACAGCCCCGAGGGAATTGGTACGGAAGTATTTTAAAAAGTCTGTCCCGTCATTATGATTTCAGGTTTACCACGCCATGGATGAAACTGGATCAAAAAGTGAGAGAAATGCTCTTATATGGTACCGGGTCCGAAAAAATGAAAATGACCTATTCTTCTCAACGGTGGGCGGGGACATATACGGGCGGTTGGGAAGGAGCAATCCCAAATCTCATGCGCCGCTATAAACAGACAAAATCAGGTCATATACAAAACTGGATCGAACAATTTATGAGCATGCGCCCCTGTTCAGAATGCAATGGTGCTCGTTTGCGTATAGAAAGCCGCTCCGTGTTTATTAATGAAATGAGCTTGGGCGATGTGGCTTCTTTATCTATAAAAGGAACACTGCAATTTTTTGAAAATATTCAACTCAATAAAACAGAAACACAGATTGCTGAACAGATATTAAAAGAAGTCAAAAACAGGCTCGGGTTTTTGGTGAATGTTGGTTTGAATTACTTAACGCTTGATCGTTCTGCTACGACACTCTCCGGAGGTGAAGCACAACGTATTCGATTGGCTACACAAATTGGTTCCCAACTTGTAGGTGTGCTATATATATTGGATGAACCATCCATTGGCCTCCACCCTCGTGATAACGCACGGTTATTAGAAACGTTGCGAACTTTACGCAACCTGGGGAACACAATCCTAGTGGTTGAACATGACCAAGAAACAATGGAATCGGCTGATCAAGTTATAGATCTTGGTCCCGGAGCCGGGGAACATGGCGGCGAAATCATTTTTTCCGGTCCGCCAAAAGAACTTTTGAAATGCAGATCTTCGATAACGGGATTATATTTGTCAGGTCGACGGAAAATTCCCATTCCGAAAAAACGTCGACATGGTAATGGGAAAGCGCTTTTTTTAAAAGGAGCTTGGGGGAACAATTTGAAAAATGTGGATATATCTTTTCCCTTAGGAAAAATGGTAGTCGTTACCGGAGTGTCCGGGAGCGGAAAAAGTACACTGGTCAACGAAACGCTCTTTCCTATCTTATATAAAGAATTGAATAACGCCCGCTCATATCCACTCCCCTATGATAAAGTATTTGGTTTGGAATATTTGGATAAAGTGGTCGAAATTGATCAAAAGCCAATCGGGCGTACCCCACGATCGAACCCGGCAACATATACAGGTGTGTTTACGTTTATCAGAGATTTGTTTTCCCAGTTGCCGGAATCAAAAATACGCGGTTATAAACCAGGACGTTTTTCGTTCAATGTTAAGGGCGGACGATGTGAAGCCTGCGAAGGCGACGGCATTATTAAAATAGAAATGAATTTCCTTCCGGATGTATATGTTACCTGTGAAGTGTGCAAGGGCGTACGATATAATAGAGAAACATTGGAGATTATGTATAAAGGAAAAACAATCGCCGATGTTTTAAGTATGTCAGTAGAAGAAGCACTTACGTTTTTTGAAAATATTCCTTCCGTAAAGAAAAAATTAAAAACACTATTCGAAGTCGGTCTTGGTTATATCCGCCTCGGTCAACAAGCCACTACTTTATCAGGAGGCGAAGCCCAGCGCATAAAACTAGCTACAGAATTATCACGTGTCAGCAGAGACCGCACGCTATATATATTAGACGAACCGACAACCGGCTTGCATTTTGAAGATGTAAAGATGCTTCTGGCTGTGCTGCAACGGTTGATCGAAAAAGGCAACACAGTAATTGTTATAGAACATAATATGGATGTCATTAAATCTGCAGATTGGATTATTGATCTAGGTCCTGAAGGCGGTGATGAAGGTGGTGAATTAATTTTTGCCGGCACACCGGAAGATTTGAGCATGGAAAAATCCTCGTATACAGGTGCATTTTTAAAAACAACACTGAATAGTAGAAAAAATGGGAAATTAAAGAAAAAATGAAGAGAATTCATAAATTTGACGCCCCCCCTATCATTTTAGTATCTTTCAAGGCTCTAATGACATGATTTACAATCAATTCACTTCAATTTATGACTGAAATACACATAACAGATCCCACGCCTCTCGAAGAAGATATTATTGTTGAAAAGTCTTTACGCCCCGAAGTGTTCGATGAATTTATCGGTCAGCAGGAAGTCGTGGACAATTTGAAACTGTATATCGAAGCGGCTAATAAGCGTAAAGAATCTTTAGATCATGTATTGTTATTTGGTCCTCCCGGTCTTGGAAAAACAACACTGGCAAATATTATATCCAAAGAATTGAACGTAAATCTAAAACAGTCATCCGGGCCTGTGCTTGAGCGTGCTGGGGATTTGGCGGGAGTATTAACCAATCTTGTGGGGAGAGATGTCTTTTTTATTGATGAAATTCACCGTTTGAATTCAGTCGTGGAGGAATATCTTTATTCCGCCATGGAAGATTACCGGATTGAAATTATGATCGATAAAGGTCCCAGCGCGCGCAGCGTACAGCTGAATGTGGAGCCATTTACATTAATTGGTGCCACAACACGATTGGGAAATCTGACTTCGCCCTTGCGGGATCGTTTTGGTGTAATATTACGCGTGGATTTTTATAATGCGGATGACCTATATTATATTATTCAGCGCTCTGCAGAAATCCTTGAGGTTGATATAGATGATGGCGGCACCAAAGAATTATCATGCCGTAGTCGGGGAACGCCGCGTATAGCCAATCGTATTTTAAGGAGAGCTCGTGATTATGCCGAAGTGAAAGCAAACGGTAAAATTGATAAAGACGTTGCCAAAGAAGCGCTAGATGGTATGGGCATCGATATTCATGGTTTAGATGATATGGATCGCCGAATTTTGACTGCACTTATTGATAAATTTAATGGCGGACCTGTAGGTGTCAGTTCGTTATCTGTGGCTGTAAGCGAAGATGCTTCTACCCTTGAAGATGTGTATGAACCATATTTGATTAAAGAAGGGTTTATTCAGCGCACATCAAGAGGACGGATAGCCCAAGAAAAAGCATTCAAACTATTAAACAGAACATTTAATTCAAAAATACAACAGAGGTTATTTAAATGATAAATAAAAAGAAAAAGTACAAACTGGCTGATTTTGATTATCTGTTACCGGAAAAATATATTGCCCAGTACCCTGCACCTCGCCGCGACAGGTCAAAACTGATGGTTATTGACAAAGAGACAGGAAAAATAGAACATAAAATATTTTCAAACATTGTAGAATATTTTCGTAAAAATGATTTGATTATTTTGAACAATACCAAAGTCTTTCCAGCTAGACTCTATGCTAGTAAAGATAAAACAGATGCTCGAGTGGAAGTATTTTTACTCCGCGAACTGGAAAACGAGCTGTGGGAAGTGATGGTGCGTCCAGCAAGAAAAGTGCGAATTGGCAACAAACTCATGTTCACTAAAAACGTTTTTTGTGACGTAATCGATAATACCATATCCGGTGGTCGTGTGGTACGATTTGAATATGAAGGGGACAATTTTTATGAAATAATTGATCGCATCGGAACATCGCCTTTACCGCCGTATATTAAACGACCAGCTGAAGCGAAAGACAAGAAACGTTTTCAAACTGTATATGCCGATGAGCGTGGGGCTGTAGCCGCACCCACCGCCGGACTTCATTTTACGCAAGACCTTTTGAATCGGCTAAAGGCAAAAGGAGTTCGAATTGAATACACCACTCTGCATATTGGTTTAGGAACTTTTCGCCCAGTACAGGTAGAAGATTTAAACCGCCACCAGATGGATTCAGAGTATTTTGAAGTGTCCCCCAAAACAGCAATGGCCATTAATGAAACAAAGAAAAAACGGCGTAAGGTGTTTGCCGTGGGAACGTCTTCTGTGCGCGGACTTGAAACGGTAGCTGTATCCGGATTCCAAGTTTCGCCGAAGCGGGGTTGGACAGACAAATTCATCTATCCTCCATATAATTTTAAAATGGTTAACGGGATTATTACCAATTTTCACCAGCCCAAAAGCACGATGCTTATGATGATTTCTGCATTTTCTGATAGAGACTTGATAATGAAAGCTTACAGGGAAGCCAAGAAACATAATTATCGCTTCTTGAGTTACGGCGATGCCATGTTTGTAAAATAATGTCTTCCGAATTCAAAGCCGGTGCTGTTATTGTTGGGGCTGGCATGGGGGTGCGTTTTGGTGAAAAAAAACAGTTCAAATTGTTGGGATCACGCCCTCTTCTGTTTCACACATTATCACCCTTTCTGGAATGCAGTGCAATTATTGAAATAGTTGTAGTAATACCGGAAGAAGACGTGTTCAACACTTCGCGTGAATTGGCTTCATTTACATCTGCTAAACCCGTGAAAACTGTTACGGGTGGAACACGACGACAAGACTCTGTTTTGAATGGGTGCAGGGCTTTATCTGATGATGTAAATATTATTGCCGTTCATGATGCCGCCCGTCCATTTGTAACACCTGAACTTATATCATCAACAATAAATGGTTGTAAAGATGCTGATGGATGCATTGCGGCTTTATCCTCAAAGGACACGGTAAAACACGTAATAAATAGTCAAATTCAAAAAACATTAGACCGCAGTGCGATTTGGTTAGCCCAAACGCCTCAAACATTTCACAAAGATATTTTAATCAAAGCGCTACAACAAGACATGGAAGCAACCGATGAAGCATCCATGGTGGAAGTAGCTGGCGGATCTGTGGCCGTAACAGAAGGTTTAGCCGAAAACTTTAAAATTACCACCAGCGAAGATTGGCAGCTGGCGGAAATGTTAGTATCTAATCATGATTAAAACGGGCATAGGTTACGATGTTCATCCCTTGGCTAAAGGGGAATTGCTTATCATTGGCGGGGTCAAAATCAACAGTCCTTTGGGTTCAGTGGGCCATTCGGATGGGGATGTGTTACTTCACGCCATAGTGGATGCATTGTTGGGTGCTGCAAACTTGGGAGATATTGGCCAGCATTTCCCCAATTCCGATGTACGATGGAAAGGCAAGGAAAGTATCCATTTTTTAGAGCACGCCATAAGTTTGGTAAGAGAACAAGGATATGAAATAGACCATCTCGACAGCACAATTATTCTGGAAGAACCTAAACTGGTTGATATTATCCCGGAAATGACATATAAAATATCTTATTCCCTCCAAATAGAAGAAGCATCGGTATCCATCAAAGCCACCACAACGGATAAAATGGGATTTATCGGTCGCGGAGAAGGTGTGGGTGCTGTGGCGGTTGCAACCATATCTAAATAATTTTCAAGAATTAATTTATAATGGATTTGTTAACATTAAAATCACACGCAAAAGTGAATATTGGTCTGCAGGTGTTGGATCAGCGTAAAGATGGTTTCCACAATATTCACACTATTTTTCAGGAATTGGAATTTCATGATATTGTTACATTAGAAAAAACAGATGAAGGATGTGAACTATCCTCAAACGACAAAAGTTTTCCCCTAGATTCCACCAATACATGCGCAAAGGCTTACACTGCGATTCTTGAGCAATTTCCTAATCTGGACGGAATAAAGGTACATGTTGAAAAAAATATTCCCCAAGGAGCGGGATTGGGTGGTGGTTCCAGTAACGGCGCTACAGTTTTAAAAGGTATAAATGAGTTATTTGAATTGGGTTTATCAGTTGCTGAACTTCAAGAACTTGGACAAGAGATAGGAGCAGACGGGCCTTTTTTTATTCGCGGGGGAACACAATTAGGTGAAGGAATTGGTGAAAAATTATCCATAATAAATATAAAATTTGATTTCGTTTTATTATTAGTCCTCCCCCCTGTTTTTATCTCCACAGCATGGGCATATAATGAGTTAAAAAATGGTTTGGAGGAGAGTGTTGAAAAAGCTAAATTTGCCGACTTATTCAGAAGGGATATAATTCCTTTTGAGCTTTTTAAGAATGATTTTGAACGGATTGTGATTCCAGCACATCCAGAGATTGGTAAAATCAAAGATGCTCTTATTAATAACGGAGCCAGATTTACGAGTCTGTCGGGCAGTGGTTCGACTGTGTTCGGAATGTTTGACGAAGAGACTGCAGCAAAAGCAGCGGAGTCTATTATATCGTCCGACTACCGAACCCTCCTAACCTGCCCTATTCATAGCTAAAATCAAATCCATTCAACTCTTTGGGGCGTCGTCTAAGGGTAGGACACCTGGTTTTGGTCCAGGCAGTTGGGGTTCGAATCCCTGCGCCCCAGCAGAAAAAATATGAGTAAAGATACTATAAAATTATTTACCGGCCGCAGTAACCCTCAACTTGGGGAGCAAATTGCGAAATATCTGGATGTTCCATTGGGGAAATTATCCATTAAGGATTTTGCTGACGGTGAAACTTGGGTGAAGTTCGAGGAAAATATCCGCGGTAGGGACGTGTTTATTATTCAGAGCACCCATAGTCCAGCAAGAAATATTTTGGAGCTTGTCCTTATTATTGATGCAGCGGTTCGAGCATCTGCAAAAAGCGTTACAGCTGTGATTCCCTATTTTGGTTATGCACGACAAGATAGGAAAGACACTCCAAGAGTTCCAATCTCTGCTCGCGTTATGGTGGATATGTTTACGACTGCCGGCACAGATAGAATTGTCACAATGGATTTACACTCAACACAAATTCAGGGATTTGCAAATATTCCATTCGATCATCTATACAGTCGGATGGTTCTGATAGATGAGATTAAAGCATTAGAGTTGAATCCGGAAAAATCAGTAGCGCTAGCCCCAGATGTAGGTTCGGCGCGTATGAGTCAGGCATATGCAAAACGACTGGGAATGCATTTTGCGTTAATTGATAAACGTAGATATGCTCCAAACAAAGCAGAGGTTATGCATTTAATTGGAGATTTGAATGGAAAAGATGTTCTTATCATTGATGATATGATTGATACAGCCGGCACATTGGTTAATGCTGCAGAAGCAGCAATGCAAAACGGAGCCAATTCAGTAACGGCCGTTGCAACACATGCGCTATTGTCTGGACCAGCAGTAGAAAGAATTAACGAATCACCTATCAGTCAGCTGATAGTAACAGACACGGTCAATATATCAGAAGAAAAAACATTAAATAAAATGAAAATTGTAACAGTGTCCAATATTTTTGCCGAAGCGATTAAACGCATTCACGAAGGCGAATCTGTAAGCTCACTGTTCGAATTTTAAGCGGAGTTAACCAATGGCAGATTATTATCAATTAGTTGTAGAAAAAAGAGAGAAAATCGGAATAAGCGCAACAAAAACTTTGCGCCGTAATGGTAAAATTCCGGCAAACTATTATTACAAAGGGCAAGACAATATCAATTTAGTTCTTGATACAAAGGGTCTATTTCACGCCTTGCATTCGGGAAGTCGTGTGTTTGAAGTGGAATTAGAAGGCGATCTTCAATATGTGATGATTAAAGAAATACAATACCACCCGGTCACAGAAAATATTTTACATGTGGACCTTATGCGTGTACGTCGTGATGTGAAAATGACCATTACTGTTCCAATACATTTGGAAGGTGATGCAGTTGGCATCAATGAAGGTGGTGTTCTTTCTCATTTACTCACCAATATCGAGATTGAGTGTCTACCAATAGACGTTCCTGAATTTATCCCTGTTGATGTGACAGAGTTGGAAATGAACAGCAGTTTGTCCGTCGGAGATATCGTTGTTTCAGGCGAATACACAATTCTTACCGATCAAGAAGTTGCGATTGCTACAATTACGCCTCCCAAAGAAGAGGAAGAACCCGTTGTTGATCTTGAAGAAGGAGAAGAAGGAGAGGAAGGCGAAGGGGCCGCTGATGATGAAAGGAGCGATGATGATCAAGCTGAAGGTGGAGATACCAAAGAGGAAAAAACTGAATAAATATGAAAGCGTTTATAGGCCTCGGAAATACCGGACCAGTGTATGCCGACACCAAACACAATGCCGGATTCTGGGTTGTGGACGAATTGGCAAGGCGCTGGTCAATTCAATTCCAACCTGGGAAAGGATCGTTTGTGTACGCTGAATCGTCAGAAAAAGATTCACTTTTGGTTAAACCTACGACAGGAATGAATGCCAGTGGCATTGCAGTGAAAACGGTAATGAGAGATTGGAATATTGAGCTTGCTGATTTAAATATTGTGATAGATGATGTGGATCTGCCTTTGGGCTCTATGAGGCTTCGGTCCAAAGGTGGTGATGGTTGTCATCGGGGGATGGAATCTGTTATTTATCATTTAGGGCATACGGGCTTTCCGCGTGTACGGTTCGGAGTTGCAGCTGCTGATCACAAACGGCCAGCAGAAAAATATGTTCTTAAACCATTTAAAAAAAACGACCAGCCAGAAGCGGATGATATGGTTCAAACTGTAGCTGATGCTGTAGAATCTATTTTGAAACGTGGGCTACAAAAAACAATGAACGATTTTAACTGATTAAATGAAGGAAGAAATTTAAATGAACAATCTATTATTTGTTATGGGTGCTGGTGTTTTGGCCATGGTGTTTTCATTTTGGAAAACAACTTGGATTAATAAACAAGATGAAGGCACAGATAGGATGAAGCAAATTGGTGCCAGTATTGCCGAAGGTGCAATGGCGTTTCTCAAAGCAGAATATCGCGTATTGACTATATTTGTCATTGCAGTTGCTTTATTGCTTGGATTTGCAAATTACGGCCGCAATGATTCAAGTGCATTGATTGCCATGTCATTTATTGTTGGCGCAATGGCTTCAGGATTGGCTGGGTTTTTAGGGATGAAAGTTGCTACAAAAGCAAATAACCGTACCACAAACGCTGCTCGTAACAGTTTAGCTTCTGCATTAAATGTCGCTTTTACCGGGGGGACAGTCATGGGATTGAGCGTTGTGGGTCTCGGTGTTTTAGGTTTGGGGGGATTATTTATGTATTATACTAATCTCTTTGGTTCAGATACTCATTCTATGAAAACGGTCTTAAATGTGATTTCAGGGTTTTCTTTAGGCGCCTCATCTATTGCGTTATTTGCCCGTGTTGGTGGTGGAATTTATACCAAAGCCGCTGATATTGGTGCTGACCTTGTGGGTAAAATAGAAGCGGGTATCCCGGAAGATCATCCGCTTAATCCTGCAACTATAGCAGACAATGTGGGTGATAATGTTGGAGATGTTGCCGGAATGGGCGCTGACTTATTTGAATCATATGTGGGTTCAATTGTTGGGTCAATGATTCTTGGAGCAAGTATATATGCAACGGGGATTGCAAATGGTCTCAATTTTATATTATTGCCTTTATTTATTGCAGGATCTGGAATTATCGTTTCTATAATTGGAACATTTATGGTATCCGTTAAAGAAGGTGGGGACCCGCAAAAAGCATTAAATATTGGTGAGTTTGGAAGTTCAGCAATCATGGTAGCCGTTATTTACTTTTTGGTTAATCATTTTTTACCCGCATCTCACTCAATGGGTGTGTTCTGGGCAACAGTCATAGGATTAGTTGCAGGGTTAGGAATTGGAATGATAACCGAGCATTATACCGGAACAGGAACAACTCCTGTTTTATCCATTGTAAAGCAATCCGTTACTGGTCCGGCTACTAATCTTATTGCCGGTCTTGGTGTTGGGATGCAATCGACTGCAATTCCTATTTTAATTTTAGCTTCAGCAATTATGGGCGCACATCATTTTGCAGGATTGTATGGTATTGCAATGGCTGCATTAGGAATGCTTGCAAATACTGGAATTCAACTTGCCGTAGATGCTTACGGCCCGATTTCTGATAATGCAGGCGGTATTGCTGAAATGGCTCAATTGCCAGAAGATGTCCGCGAGCGTACAGATAAGCTTGATGCAGTTGGCAATACAACTGCAGCTATTGGAAAAGGCTTTGCAATTGGATCCGCAGCTTTGACAGCATTAGCGCTTTTCGCAGCATTCATGGTCCAAACTGGAATCGAAAGTATTGATATTTCTAAACCCAAAGTAATGGCTGGTTTATTTGTAGGCGGTATGTTGCCATTTCTCTTTTCATCCATGGCTATGGGTGCCGTTGGTCGTGCAGCTATGTCTATGATCGAAGAAGTTCGGCGTCA